>Ga0196887_1001436_pt1 | contig 10348 bp, 16 predicted proteins | sample VirMetDEL_Mar_31_FD_169094 | JGI IMG/M metagenome (GOLD analysis project Ga0196887, IMG submission 169094) | Aqueous microbial communities from the Delaware River and Bay under freshwater to marine salinity gradient to study organic matter... | ecosystem: Environmental > Aquatic > Marine >... | reverse complement strand
GATTTGGTGGATAGTACAACACAAGCGGTAATGCGTTTTAGACAGGGAGGTTTTGTAAATCACCCGGATGATGAAAAAGAAGACACGTTACCACGAATAGAGAGAACTTATTACTAATGGCAACACAAGCAAATTTAATAACAACATATAATGCTAACCCAACTTTACAAAAACAATATACTTTAGATCAATATTTAGCTTTGTTTGATTTTGGTCAAACACCTACGACACCTACACCCACTCCTACACCCACACCAGTTACACCTGGTATTCCAAATATTATAAATCAAAATATAAATCAAGGCGGTGGTGGTGATGGAGGAACACCACCACCTACTGGACCCGGACTTGGTTACAAAGGTCCTGGATCTACAGTAAGTGGAAATTTTAACATAGATGATATTGGTGAAGGAACAATTGATAGTGATGATTTAAGCTTTGGTCTTTCACTTAAAGAAGGTCTTTATGGGTTACAAAATCTTTTTAGTAATTTACCAACGCCTTTTAATCTTGCAAGAAAAGCATATGAGTTTACAAAACAAAAAGAATTAGAAAAAAAAGCACAAGAAGAAGCGATTGCTAGAGACATAGCAAGAAATATGCAAGAAGCAAATAGAGCAGGTAAAACAGGTGGTTATCAAGCTGGATATGATTCTGGTTTTATGGATGGCCCATCTGGTGCAGGTACAGGAAATTCACCAAGTGATAAAGGTGGTTCAGACTCAATGGGTTCTTTTCAAGACGGTGGAAGAGTATATCTTTACAACAGGCTAAAATAATGCCAGGTGAATTTGAAAGTATTCTAACTAAACTTCAAGGTAAGTTGGGTAAACAAACAATCAGACGTGCAAGCACGATCAACCGACCGCGACCCAAGAGAGAAGTACAACAAATCGATATCTTCAATAAGTTTAACCGACGTAATCCAAAAGCGGACGGCGGATCGGCAGACGATTACGAACCATCAGCGTTCAGTAAAAAAGTAAACGAACTTATGGATGACGGCTATGACTTTGGTGAAGCGGTGCGTGAAGCGATGAGACAGGGTTATAAAGATGCTGGTCTTGTAACTAAACAAAAAAGAATAAAAGCTGCTGAAACTTTAGAAAAATTAATTAAAGAAGATAAACTTATTTCTTTTAAAAATATAACAGAAAAAATAAATGTACCAACAACTACAGTTAAAAGAGTCTATGATGAAAAATTTAAAGGAAAAGGGGTAGTTAAAAGAAGTAGAGATGCTAAAAAAGTTATTCAAGAAATAATTGATACTGGAGTAACTGATCTTAATAAAATAAAAAAAATAGCAAAAGAAACATATAAAATTAATATAGAAGATAGAAATATAAAAAAATTAATTAACATTTCAACAGATTTATCTGTAGATGAATATGAAAATATATTTAGAAAAATGGCAACTGATAGGACTTATGAACCTCCTATTGATATTAGTGCTAAAGGAAAAGGACTAACTAGTAATTACAGAAAAGCAAAAGCAAATGTAAAAAAAGAAATTCCTCAACTTCAAAAATTAATAAATCAAAATTCTAGAAAAAGAAAAACAATAAAAAGAAATGCAAAAAGAAAAGCAAATCCTGATTTACAAACTAAATATTTAGCTGAAGCACAAACTAGAAGAGATACTAAAAGATTTAGAGAAAAAGGAAAAATAAAATTAAACCCTAGAGAAATTGGTTTAAATACACAACAAAGATTTATAATAAAACAAGCTAATGATTTGATTAATCAAAACCCAGAAGAACTTTTAAAAGATAAAAAACTTTTAGATAAAATTTCATTTAGAGTAGATAATGAAGGTAATATATATAAATCTAAACCAGATTTAAAAGCTGTTTTAGATCCTAAAAACGATGCAAGATTTTTTCACTTATCACATGCTAGAAGAGCAGAATTAGGAACTGAACTTACTGACTCTCCTATTAATAGATTTGCAAGCACATTTAATCAAAATAATGAATTTATAAAAGATGCTGAAAGATTTATAGAAAATAATCCTAAAGATCCTAAAGTTAATAATATAATAAAAAAAGCAAAAGAATTAAAACTAACTTTAAGACCAGATGTTCCACCAGGAACTTTTAAAACTAAATATTTAGGATATACCGAAGATTTAGATAAACCCGTTGGCAAAATTAAAACTGTTATAAATCAATATATGCCAAAAGGTTTAAAATCTAAATTAAGTAAAATAAGTAAAGTTGCTAAAATTGTTGGAAGACCAGTTTTAAGAGCAGCAGCTCCAATTATACCTTTTGCTGGTCCAGCTATTATGGCAATGGGTGCAGCTGATGTTGCAAAAGCTGCAGAACAAGGAGCGTATGGTTTAGATGAATCTCCGGTTGCTTATTATCTTGGGCCTGAAGCAGCGGTAGGTTTAAAAAATTTAAAACAAAAAGCAGCATTATCAGAAAATACTCCTTATCAAGAAATAGAGGATTACTTGCCAGATGAAGATTTATCAGGTATATTAAGCCTTAAAGGTGTGCAATAATTAACCGGAAAGAGATATGGCAGAAATAGACAAACCATTACCAAACGTAGATATTACAGAAAAAGATGAAGCTTTTGTAGAACAAGAAGTTACAGTTCCAAATGAAGAAAGCGTAAACAACGAAGACGTTGAAGTAACAATGGACGAAGAAGGTGGAGCAGAAATATCTTTTGATCCAGCTGCGGACCAGTTACAATCTACAGATCATTTTCAAAACCTAGCAGAGATCATGGATGACCAAGAGTTAGATGAACTAGGTACAACTCTATTTGACAAATACACAGACTACAAAGAATCTCGTGGAGACTGGGAACAGTCTTACAGAGAAGGTTTAGATCTTTTAGGATTTAAATACGAAAGACGAACAGAACCTTTCAGAGGTGCATCAGGTGTTAACCACCCTGTACTTGCTGAAGCGGTTACACAATTTCAAGCGCAAGCTTACAAAGAATTATTACCAGCTGATGGTCCAGTGCGTGCACAAATTTTAGGTGACATCACAAATGAAAAACAAGACCAAGCTCACAGAGTAAAAGATTTTATGAACTATCAAATTATGGATCAGATGCAAGAATATGAACCAGAGTTTGATCAAATGCTTTTTTACCTCCCTCTATCCGGATCTACCTTTAAGAAAGTCTACTATGATGATCTTTTAGGTAGAGCCGTTTCTAAATTTGTACCGGCGGATGATTTGATTGTACCATATTCTGCAAACTCACTAGAAGACGCAGAAGCAATTGTACATGTAATTAAGATGTCAGAAAACGAATTAAGAAAACAACAAGTGTCAGGTTTTTATAGAGACATAGAGTTAGGACAACCTCCTATTACTTCAAATGAGTTAGAAGAAAAAGAAAGACAATTAGAAGGTGTAACTAAAGGTAGTCAAGAAGATCAATTTACAATTTTAGAAATGCATGTCAATTTAGATCTAGAAGGTTTTGAAGACATGGGTGCAGATGGTGAGCCAACAGGAATTAAACTTCCATACATTGTAACGATTGCAGAATCTAATAATAAAATTTTATCTATTAGAAGAAACTTTACACAAGACGATCCTACAAAAGAAAAAATAAAATACTTTGTCCAATATAAATTTTTACCAGGTACAGGTTTTTATGGTTTTGGTTTGATACACATGATTGGTGGTTTAACTAGAACTGCAACAGCAGCGTTAAGACAATTGTTAGATGCAGGAACTTTAGCAAACTTACCAGCAGGTTTTAAAACTAGAGGTATAAGAATTAGAGATGATGCACAACCATTACAACCTGGTGAGTTTAGAGATGTAGATGCACCTGGTGGTAATATCAAAGATCAGTTTATGCAATTACCATTTAAGGGACCAGACCAAACTCTTTTACAATTAATGGGAGTTGTAGTTAATGCAGGTCAAAGATTTGCAAGTATTGCAGACTCACAAGTGGGTGATATGAATCAACAAGCTGCAGTTGGTACAACTGTTGCTCTTCTTGAGCGTGGTTCAAGAGTAATGTCAGCGATTCACAAAAGACTATACGTTGGTCTTAAACAAGAATTCAAATTACTAGCAGAAGTATTTAAAAGTTATTTACCAACAGAGTATCCTTATGATGTTCCTGGTGCTGCTAGAACTGTTAAACAAACAGATTTCGATGAAAGAATAGATATTTTACCAGTTGCAGATCCAAATATCTTTTCTCAAACACAAAGAATTTCGATGGCGCAATCGCAACTCCAATTGGCGCAATCGAATCCTCAAGTACACGATTTGTATCAAGCATATAGATCGATGTATGAAGCTTTAGGGGTAAAAAATATAAATGCGATCTTGCCCCCTCCTGTCCAGCCGCAACCAATTGATCCAAGTTTGGAAGAAATTGCTGCAATGGCCGGAAAACCTTTTCAGGCTTTCCCAGGACAGGACCACAAAGCTCATATAGATTCACATTTAAGTTTTATGCAATCTAATATGGTGCAAAATTCACCGGCTGTGATGGGTGCATTACAGAAAAATATATTAGAGCGAATAAGTTTAATGGCTCAAGAGCAAGTTCAACTAGAGTTTCAACAAGAATTAATGCAAGCACAACAAATGCAACAGATGTTACAAGCAAATCCAAACAATCAAGAGCTGATTAATCAAGCAAACATGCTTACAAATAAGATCAATGCAAGAAAAGCTATCTTAATCGCAGAGATGACTAAAGATTATATGATGGAAGAGCAAAAAATCTTGACTGAATATGGTGGTGATCCATTACTTAAACTAAAATCAAGAGAACTTGACATCAAAGCAAGAGCAGATGAAGCAAAAAGAGCTTATGATGAGGGTAGAATTAGTTTAGACACAATGAGAGCAATGCAAAACCAACAACAGTTTAATGAAAAGATGGAACAGAACGAAGATTTAGCAGAATTAAGAGCAGATACTTCGTTAACTAAACAAGAAATGTCTATTGCGAGTAAGAAATTCGATTTCGGTAGAAATTTTAAGAAAAATTAACTATAATACTAAAAATTAAGGAGTCAAATATGATCAAAAAAGCAAAAGATCCTAAAGCTGTACCTGAATTAGGTGTTGGCAAGGATGGATACAAAACAGGTGGCGTTACAATTCAAGCTACAGACCCTTTTGAAACTCAAACAGTAACTGTTAGAGGAACAAAAGCTATGAGAGCAGAAAAAAAACCTGTTAAAGCTAAATGGTACTAGATTATGTGGTTATCGGCAATTAAATTAGCCGTATCTGCTGGTAGTAAAATTTATGCTAACAAGCAGAAGACGAAAATGGCTATGTCAGAAGCGCAGCTTATGCACGCTACTAAAATGGCCCAGGGTGAGGAGCAGTACCAGGGAAAACTTTTAGAAGCTCGACAATCGGACTGGAAAGACGAGGCAGTTTTGATAATTTTAAGTTTGCCCGTTTTGGTGCTCGCGTGGGCAGTCATATCGGACGACCCGACAGCGATGGACAAAGTAAAATTGTTCTTCGATATGTTCTCGCAGCTCCCGTCATGGTTCACAAATCTTTGGATCTTGGTAGTGGCTTCGATATATGGTATAAAAGGAACTCAAATTTTTAGAAACGGAGGAAAAAAATGAGACAAAACGGACAAAGATCACCAGTAAGATTTCCATACGGAAGTTCTGGTATGAAAAAAGGTGGAAAAGTTAAGAAGCAAGGATACAAAGATAGAAAAGATGAATCTATTGCTATGAGAGTTAAGAAAAAAAGAACAGCTAAACAATTAAAAGATGCTAGAGATGAATCTTACGGTAAGTTTGGTTCAGCTGCTAAAAAATCTGGAAAGATTAACAGGTAGTTTATGAACTCAAGAAGAATGAACAGACTTGAAGAGCTTGGTAGAGTTGATGCTGAAAAAGCAAAAACTAAAATGGGTAAAAGAAATCTTCGACAAGAAAAATCTAGAATCGTAAGAGAACTTAAAGCTGATGGTGGTTACATAACCAAAAAGAAAAAACCAAGTTGGATTACTAAAAAAGAAACTAAACCAAGTTGGATTACTAAAAAAGAAACTAAACCACAATACATTACTAAAAAAGAAAAAACAGGTCCATATATTACTAAAAAGAAAAAATATATTACTAAAAAATCTCCTGCTGAAATTCAAGACAGAGAAAGAGTTGCTAAAGCTATGGGCGGTTCTTTAAAACCAGTTAAGCCTTCTCAAAAAGGTTTAAAAAAACTTCCAACTAAAGTTAGAAATAAAATGGGCTACATGAAAAAAGGTGGCAAAGTTGGAATGGGTAAAGCCATGAGAGGTGGAGGCTGCGTTAGATAATGCCCGGCATTTTTGGAGTAGCATTAAGAGGATTGGGTATGTTAGGAAGAGGTAAAAAAGTTTCTAAAACTATTACTTCTGTAAAACCAAATGTTCCTAAAACTAAAGTAGAAAAAGCTAAAAGTAAATTAGCTATTGCAAAACAAAAAACAAAAGCATCTGGTGCAAAATTAAAACAAACTATTTTTGAAATTGGACAAAAAAGTAAAGGAAAAGACTAATGGCTAAACTATGTCCCAAAGGTAAAGCTGCTGCAAAGAGAAAATTTAAAGTTTATCCTTCAGCGTACGCAAACATGTATGCATCAAAAGTTTGTAAAGGTAAAGTTAGATCATCTGCTAAAAATGGTGGGCTACAAACTAAAAAATCTTATACTAAAGAAGATGGTAAATACTATGATACAAAAGGCAGAGAACTAAATGTTAGTCTTAACAAAAATAAAAACAAAGGCACTTCAAGAATTAGTTTAAAAAAAAATAGATCAAGACCAACAAAATTTTCAGAGGGTGGTATGGTCATAGAGGATATGACTAGAACTATAGAAGTCTAATGGGCGATCTAAAAAAATGGGTAAATGAAAAATGGGTAGATATTGGAGCTCCAAAGAAGGATGGCAAATATCAACCTTGTGGAAGAAAATCATCAACAGGTTCAAAAAGAAAATACCCAAAGTGCGTTCCACTTGCGAAAGCCACACGGATGACAAAAGGCGAAAAGGCCTCTGCTGTCAAAAGAAAACGAGCAGCCGGTAATCCAGGCGGAAAACCAACTAACGTTGCAACCTTTACAAAACGTAAAAAAATGAGTATGGGTGGAATAGTATAATGGCAACAAGAAGAGAAAATCCGATTTCAAGAAATAAAAAGAACTACAGATCTACAAAGTCTGGAGCAGGCATGACTAAAGCAGGTGTCAAGGCCTATAGAAGAGCAAACCCTGGAAGTAAACTAAAAACAGCCGTGACAGGAAAAGTGAAGCCTGGATCCAAAGCTGCTAATCGTAGGAAATCATACTGCGCTAGATCACTAGGACAATTAAAAAGGTCATCAGCAAAAACTCGTAACGATCCAAACTCACGTATCCGTCAGGCACGGAGACGGTGGAAATGTTAAGACAAGTAATAATAGAAGCACTCGAAGATAGATATAACGCACAAATTTCAGAAGCAGACGCAACTCTTAAAATTTATTTAGAGCATAGTGTTGGTATTGGAGAACATCCACAACACATTGATGAAGTAGATAAATTAATTGAAAAGATTGCTAACGCCGAAGAAAAATTAAAAACATTACAGGAGTTTAAATTATAATGGATGATTTGATAATAATAGACAAACTTAAAAGAAGAATAAACGCAACTCTACAACAAATAGGAGACAGTATGATTACTGGTGGGGTTGACAGTATGGAAAAATATAAGTATATGCTAGGACAAGCACATGCTTATCAAATAGTAATACAGGAAATCTCTAACCTGCTAAAACCGAAGGAGCAAAAAGATGAAGAAGGAAACGTTATCGACATCGGAGAACGAAATACCAAAAATTAAACTTGGTCTTCAAGATAAATACGAAGCAGAAAAAAAAGAAAAACCTCACGCAATAAGATTAGATGAAAACAATATTAAAGATGTAGCTGACCAGTTACCAGAACCGGTTGGATACAGACTTTTAGTTTTACCTTTTACACCAAAAGAAAAAACTAAAGGTGGAATTTTATTTTCTCAAGAACAATTAGACAAAGCTAGAATCGCAACTACTTGTGGTTATGTTCTAAAAATGGGAGATCTTGCATACGCGGACAAAGATAAATTTAATAAACCGTGGTGCAAAATAGGAGATTGGGTAATGTTTGCTAGATATGCTGGCGCACGTTTACCGATTGAAGGTGGAGAAGTGCGAATACTAAACGATGATGAAGTGTTAGGGACCATAGGTGATCCTGAATCAGTTCTTCATTACATTTAACAACATAGGAAGGAAACTATGCCAACAGAAAACGAAAACAAAGTAGACAATCTAGTTGACGTCGGTGAAGCTGATCATCAAGAAACCGAAATCAATTTAGATGAAAAAGGTAATCCTGAAAAAATTGAGGAGCCTAAAGAAGAAAAAATAGAAGTTGAAGAAGTATCTGAAGTTGACAAAACTTATGAAAACGAAAGAGAAACTAAACTTGAAAAAAAAGAAGATAAGGACGAGCTAAAAGATTATAGTGAAGGAGTTCAAAAAAGAATTGCTAAACTAACTCGTAAAATGAGAGAAGCAGAAAGACAGCGAGAAGAAGCTGTTCAATTTGCTCAAGCAGCAAAACAAAATGCAGATAGACTTGAAAAGAAAATGTCTACTCTGGATAAATCATATGTTAAAGAATTCGAATCAAGAGTTACTACTAACATGGATGCTGCAAGACAATCTTTAAGAGTAGCAATAGAAGCTGGTGACGTAGATGGTCAAGTAAAAGCTCAAGAACAAATAGCTAGACTTGCACAAGATGCTTCAAGATTAGGAGCTTTAAAAGATATAGCAGAAGCACCTACTGAAAAAGAAGTGCCAACGCCTATATATCAGCAACCACGACAAGCAAGAAGTGACCCAAAAGCGGAAGAATGGGCTGCTAAAAATACTTGGTTTGGTAATGATTCAGCAATGACTCATACTGCACTTGATCTACATAAAGTTCTTGTAGAAGAAGAAGGTTATGACCCTAAATCTGACGAATATTATGAAGAAGTCGAGAAAAGAATTAGACTTGAATTTCCCCATAAATTTGATAAGATAGATGGTATTTCTACAGAAAGAACCAAACCGGTTCAAAATGTAGCTTCGGCTAAACGTTCAGCCTCAACAGGACGCAGAAAAACTGTAAAACTCACGCCTTCGCAGGTAGCAATTGCTAAAAGATTAGGTGTGCCGCTAGAAGATTATGCAAAACAATTAAAAATCACGGAAGGAGCATAAAATGGAAAATGAAAAAATAAAAACTTCTCGTGCGAGTCAAACTAGAGACAAAATAGAAGTCAAAAAAGTTTGGACTCCACCCAACTCACTTGATGCACCCCCAGCGCCAACTGGATATAGACATCAATGGATACGTTCTGAAATACTCGGAACATCAGATGCAAAAAATGTTGCATCTTCTTTGAGAGAAGGATGGGAGTTAGTGAGAGCTGACGAATATCCTGACACAATTTATCCAGAGATGACTGAAGGCAGATACGCAGGGATTATCGGAGTGGGCGGCCTATTGCTGGCTAGGATACCAGAGGAGATTGCGCTTCAAATCGATGCTTATTATAAAAAGCAAAACGATGCAAAAGAAGAAGCAGTAGAGAACAATCTTATGAAGGAACAGCACCCAAGTATGAAATTCCAAAAGGAATCTAATACTCGTGTAACTTTTGGTGGTACAAAGAAAAGTTAATCTTTTAACTATTCCTATCCAACAAAATAAATTAAACCCGTACTGGAGGCCCTTCGGGGCAGGTACATATAAAGGAAACAAATACTATGGCAAATGCAAGTACAATAGGTTTTGGGTTAAGAACGACTTCAACTGTTGGAAATACTCCAGCAACTTCTGGTCAATCTAACTACAAAATCAAATCAGGCCTAGGTGTTGGTATCTTCAAAAATAACCCTTGTTCAATCCAGGATGCTGGTGGTGATCAAGGTTATTTACAAGATGCAAGTTTCGCAACAACTGATGATGGTGGAAGTGGTGGAGCAGCGTTCGATAATACTGGACACGCTCCCCTAATTGGTGTGTTCAATGGAGCTTTCTATATTGATAGTTCTACGAGCAAACCAACTTTTGCTAATTCAGTTGCAGCAGGCACAACATTTGGAACTGACTATAATACAGGTAGCAACGACGGAATAGGTTTTGTAAATGACAACCCGCAACAAGAATATGTTATTAAAGCGGACGCGGCAGTTACTCAAGCTATGATCGGCGATGCTGGCTATAACACAAACAGCTTTACAGCAACAGATGCTAAAAACGGTCAATCGACTGTAACTTTAGACATTGGTGGCGGAGCGGCAACA
>Ga0196887_1001435_pt1 | contig 10351 bp, 30 predicted proteins | sample VirMetDEL_Mar_31_FD_169094 | JGI IMG/M metagenome (GOLD analysis project Ga0196887, IMG submission 169094) | Aqueous microbial communities from the Delaware River and Bay under freshwater to marine salinity gradient to study organic matter... | ecosystem: Environmental > Aquatic > Marine >... | reverse complement strand
TTCTGGAATATTGTTACTTTCATTTCTTAATTTCATTGCTTGTGTTTCGTACCAGTTCGCTTTTTCTAGCTCCCTTTCCATAGGCTGATTAGGTTTCAGCCCTGCTCGCATCCTGTATTTGAATGCATTCATCTCGCAAAAAGCGATGTACTTGTCCTTGCCCCATATGTCAATCATCATCTCCCATACCTCTTTGGATGATCGCTGATAATGCTGTGGGTTAATAAAGCTGTCGTTTTTCATATTTTGCTATTTACGTATCCTACAATTTTTTTAGACCTTATCCTTTTAATCGTCACTCTCTTTTCAGACTTATAAGTCTTACCATAGAACTCCAACTCAAGGCGGCTTATCGTTCTGTTGTCTTTAAGCATGATCTCCAACGGGTCATCATGGTTGCTAACTATCCATACGGGTAAGTCAAATTCACGCTTACCTTTCTTAAAGGATGCGTCAGCTGTCATGTAGTATATCGGAGGTAAGCTTGACATAGAATTTTCTTTTTAGGTTTTCGCCTATCCACTTCAGTGAAACCACCTTAGGGGATCGACATACGTTGCCGTCTAGCAGTACGCAATTGTCACCTTGCTTGTTTGCTATACATAGAATCAGGTAATGCTCGTGATTGCCAGGAAGCACTACATCCATATTGCTATTGTAGTCCGTCATCAGGACACCAAAGGTATATGTTTTGCCGTCCCTACTAGCGGAGAAAGAAAAGGGGGAGAGGAACTTTACGTCCCTCAACCCCCATTCCAATCTAGCATACAACCCGAAGGGTTTAGAAGGGTAGGTCGTCAGCTTTTGCTGCTCCATCCTTTGCTTGTGTGTTCTGACGTTCCTGAGCAGCTGCGCTGTTAGGATCCCAGATACTTAGACACGGCTTACCGTTCTTAGACATGAACATTTTGAAACGTGCGTTACCGCCTCGTCCCTCTTCGTCACGCTTTGTCAGGTACTGATCAAGGATGTCCTTGAGCTCGTTGTCCTTTAGGCGGAATGTCCAAGACATCAACTCGCCATTGTCATTAAAGTTAGGCTCATCGGCCCAACCACATAGTACGCTTTCGTACTGCTTTTTTTGTTCACTCATCATTTAATTATATTGGTGATTAGAAAATGTATTACTGTTAAATAGCAGACAAACTTAATTGCCTTGTAGACGTTCTTATACTTCATACTTCAAGTAATCAGTTACAGGGTTATAGTCTTTCTCAAGAAAGTTTTCGATTCTCGCTACGGCGTTGGTGAACTTCATGCCTCCAACAAATAGCGTTTCATCTGTACACTTAACCAGAGCGGGAAGGTACGGATAAGTTTTCTCCTGTACAACCCAATAGAAGTCTTTTATGTTAAAAACCTTGGTGTATATGTACGCTTGGATGTCGTAAGAGAAATCTCTAACGCTATACCGAAACTTCTCTACGCTCTTGGATGACTTGCTATCGCTGATAAACCCATCGCCTAAGCAATCAAGGAATCCTTTTACTTGAATCCCTTCAAGCTCCTCGGTGAATCCAACTTGATAATCCCCTTGTAAGTGAGATTGTAGCAAGCCGCAAGCATCGAGGCGGTCGATCATATCGTTAGCCATTCGCCAATCATCGGGTGAGCAGATAATCTTTCCTTGTTCAGCGTATTCTGATTCGACTTTATCTTTTGCTTCCTTGTACTCTTTAGTGAGTGAAGGCTTCTTAGAGTCTTTCGTCTTGTCGCTGCACTCGGATAAGATCTTGTCTTGCGAGAGGATGACATATTTGTCCATAGCTAGGTCTCGTTCGAACAATAGCATGTCATACAAAGTCCCGAAGCTAAGAGCGTCAGACTTGTACTTAAGTTCGCCTTTCATGTAGCGATCGAACTGAGCCATATCGCCTAAGGCTTGCTTGAGAGAAGAGTAAGACAAGTGTGACTTGCCATAACGCTCCATTAGTTTTTCGGGTACATTCATATTTCAATTATTGGTTCTGACCAGTAGTCGGGTTTGAACGACGTAGACCAATTGCCTACGCCGTCGTATTGTGTTAATTCAACCTCGCCTCTGAACTCATCGCACTTAGTGAAGTACAAACCTTCAGCAAGGGGTTGGTGTTTTGATGCGCTAACCCACTCGAACTTTTTGGTTAATCGGATAAGCTCCGATCTACGCTCATAGTATTCTCGTGTGGCTTTCTTCGTCATCTTCATCGCACAAACTTTCCGAGCCCAGCCACTTGCTTTTCGCTTAGCTGTTCACCGTACTTAGCTGTAATAGCTTCGAAGGCTTTCTTCTTGTCTGTCTGTGACTTGATGTAAGCAACAGCCTTGTCCATGATGTTCGCTTCGGCTACGACTTCTGCTGAGGCTTCGTGCTTGAAGTCAGACTTAGCAGGCGGTTTCTCTTTAGAACCTTGCTTTGCAATAGCGTCAGCCACTTCGTTAGCAGAAGCAATCGATGTGTCGATACCGATACCTAGCATAGCTAATGCACGGCCAATAGCCGATGTCTCGCAGTTCTCTACATAGCTAGTCTTGTTGATGTTGCTACTGCCTTGTACCTCATGAGCATGACCAGTAGATATAATGCGGTTGCTTGCATCTACGATCGACGCTTTACATACACACTGTGCATCGTCCAACATAGTGAAGTCTGTAATTAGACTCCAGTTTTTGTATTGGTCTTCTTGTCGGAAGAACTTGATTCGTTCGTTGACTTCAACGTACTGTTTGCCACGGATGTTCGTGGTCTTGAATTGATAATTACTCATAACTCTGTTTGGGTGTTTAATTGTTTTTCTAAATTTTCTTTTTCCGACTGAAGGAACTGAATCCTTTCGTTAATGTTTTTAATCTTCTCGTTAGCACCTTGTCTGCCTAGCACCTTACGAGCTATACCAAAGGCAGTCTCATGCAGGTCTCGATACCCTTTCCAATACAGGAGCCAGTCTCCGTGATTCCTTTTCATATGCGCTACTGTCGATCGGTTTTTACCTACAACAGAAGCTACCTGATCTTGTATGCCATAGTCAAGCATCGCTACGGCTAATGCCGCCCTTGCTTTGACTTGGTCTTGTTGCCTAGTCTCATTACGCACTAATCCGATTGTACTGTAATACATATCAGCGCAGTGCATCATTGCTTCGTTTCTATATCCGCTCATAAAGTTAAATTGTTAATGTGTTAAAGTCAAGAAAAAAGGCATCTTTGTTTCTCAAGGCTCTCTAACGTGTGTAGTGTAACTAAAAATGATGATAGTGAACTACATACAAGCCTGTTACAGGTTCTCCCTGCACACCATACGATGCCTTTCCAGTCAGCGTTCTGACCGTTCTATGATGATGGATCGAATACGAGTGTACTCAATCATCGTGTCTATTACGCTTTGATATCTGTCAGCCATGTCCACCAGGTTGACTTCATTAAGGAACTCACCTTCTGCTTCCATTACCTCCTCTATGTAAGCAGCAGCTGACTCTTCAGAGAAGACACCAAACTGATGTAATAAATCGTGTACTGGCATTTGCATCCAGTCGTTTACATCGTGTTCTATGATATCCTCTTTTAAGAATACGCTAGCTACGGCAGACGATTTGATTTCTGGGTCGGACTGAGTCGCTACGATTTTGATGGCTTCTACGTTAGTCATGTTGTGTTTCATAAATTAAAATTGCATAAGAGTCTCGGTCGGTAGCATATGCTCCTGACGGGGTGTAGAAAGTCTGTCCGTTGACAACGTATTGCCACAGTTGGTGTGTTACTTTTTCAATCATTTAAATCCATATTTTTGTCCGTCTTCATACAAGGCTTTTAATTTAATGTCTAACGTTCCGTCATAGTAATCGTCGGGAGGTGAGTTCATTAGCTTCATGAAACTTTCAAAGAGTTTCTCTGCGTCGGCTTGCCTAGTTAGCTTGCTGTGTACGTCAGGGAAGGCTTGTTGTAGTTCAGTCATTTGTTTCCGTTTTTAAAAAACCATTCAAGGTTGTTATCAATAGTCGTCGCAAGTGCAGTCAGCTGATCCGCCAACCACATATAAACTTCTGTCATTTGTAAAGATTAAATTGTATTCATCATTGTTAATTACGCCTCCGTTCCAAGAGTTAATCCAGTCAGGGCGGTGCTTAGGGTTGAACTGTATGCGGTAGTCATGGTCATTGACCTTGAGCCTATTAGCAGGCAGTATTTGGACAGCCTCACACTGTATCCATGCACACACTGTCTTGCAAGCACCTTCGTGAATCTTCTTGGCGGTAGATGGCTGAACCTTTAGGGTAGCATTCATCATAGCAATTTGATATTCTGATGGGTCTACGTAGTTTACTACGTCATCTCCTCCATATTCCGTGCCTAGGTACTTGACCTGCCACTTCATGAAGTTCTTGCCTCGTCCGAGGTGGAATCTTACTTTGTACATGAGATTTTGTTTTTATAATTTCGTTTTACTTCGGTGTATACATGGTTAGCCCACTCGTTAAAATCTTTCGGGGGGTTCACGATTACGCTTGATCGTACACATACTATTGTTTTCTTCCCCATTGCTTGTCTCTTGGTTCTTCATCGAACACCACCATACTGTTGTCGTTGCTAGGTGTGTTCCTTACGATAGTCTGTGCTTGTTCTCGTGTAAGCCCATCCATAAGTGTCTTGGGTCGTTTGTTCCAGTCTTTATAGACTCTGTATACTGCGTAGTTCTGCATTGGTTTGTATTTTAATTCCGTTTACTCTTCCTATGTCTAGTACCTCACCGTCTGTGAAGTATTGCCTGTCAGGGTTCTCGTCGTGCATCTCTTCTGATATATCGTCCCAGCAAGACCATACAAACTCTGAGGTACTTTCTGTCAGAATCCAATAGCCATCGCCTTCTTTGAATGGGTATGTTTTTTCGTTAGTCATTGTTATTTAATTTAAGTTCACCCTCGTCGAGCATGTAGTCAATTGTTATTACGATGGATTCGTGAATTGCATTCATTACCATCTCGTTGTCCTGAAAGGATGCCTTCAGTATTCGCTCAAGGTCTTCCCTGCTTGATGCATATTTACCCTGCTCAAAAAGGATTCGTGTTACATCCTCTACACCCCACTGTAATTCAGTGCCAGTGTAGATGCCGTCTTCGTTTATGTTATTCATAGTGCTTCAATTAGTTCTCGCGCTTTCATGTTAGCATATGTGCGCTGTTGTGTTGATGTGCCAGTACGTTGTGGTGCAGGGCATTCGATGGTGAAATCATCAGTTACATAGGCCGCCGCACCTTGTTCGATGCTGAAGGCAAGCTGCTTGATGTGCTGTTCTTTACGTTCGTGTGTCATTTTGCAAATTGTTTATGTTGTTCGTGTACTTCATTAAAGTCAATGTCTTCAGAGAGAGCAATTTCTTTTCGCTTCGTGTTAGTGTTCAGACCACCATGGAATTTTGGTAAGCGGTAGCAGTGGATTGCTACATCGTCTGCATCTATGAATGTGTGGGATCGATAGTACACACCAGCTACAAACTCTTGGTACATTTCAAGGTCAACTGTTGAGTCTCTACCCAACCACTCCATTGATTCTTGAATCAGCCCCATGTCAGTAGGTAGGTAGTTGCCTTTGCCAGAGGCATCGTCATACACAGGGTCGTTGTCCATTTGATTCCAACAGAACCATTCGGCGATGACGTTGTCTGCGTCTCGACCTGTATCCCATGTAGGGTTTACTTCTACTATCCTAAGGATAACAACGTCACTCTCGTCGTCATTACGAACGATGAGGAACTCGTCTCGGTCGGCACTAATGATGACCTCGTCGTGAGGTGCTTCAGTGTATACTGAGAGCCATTGTGATTGGTCTTTAACCGCAGACGCTTTGTCTTTGTGGAAGTAGCATTCTGTTTCGGAATACCCTTCGGCTGTACCACATACTCCGTGGATAAGTGCATATATTTTCATGATAAAAGAGATTTAGATGATGTCGAATTGACACTGCAAAGATAAGGGATAGTTTTCGTTATTCCAAATTTATTTTGTAACTGACTGAAAATCAATCCATTTGAATAGCAACTCGCTTGCTTCTTTTAATTCCTTTCGTAGTTCAGGTGAGTCATTCTCCATAGCTATGGGACACCATGAGTCGAACTCAAGTTTACGCGCTTGCTTGTCAAGCATATCTATGGGTGAGTCGTTGAGGTGGGCGAGGATCGCCTGAGGCAATGCCTGCCCGATGTGTTGTTCAAAGTTTGTCATTAAGTTTGTCATTGTATTGTTTTTCTTCTATAAGCATGTCAAGGAAGACTTGGTTTGCGCCCATCACTAGCTGTCTAGTCAACTGCTCAGTCATGCCTAGCAATTCGATGATGTTCTCCAACGTCTCACCGTCTGCATCATCTAGGTTTGTTACCGAGTCCATTATTAGTTTTACTTTTAAGACGTCTTCTCGCGTCAGTTGTTCTTTGTGATTCATAGTCGTGGTAAAAAGTGTTCGTCATCTCGTAGCATACCGAACACATCGTGTAGGATATCCTGTGCATTGATAAGGCTGTTCTCTTGTGTTTGTTTTTCCACACGTTCAGCCCACTCTATAAAGCTTGTCATTACTTGTTCATTCATCATCTTGGTTTTCTAATCGTCCAATTAATTCATCATGGATAGCGTTGATTGCATCAGCAATCTTTTGCTTACCACCTTTAAGTCCGAAGTACGCCTTGACATCGCCAATCTTCCACAAGCGGTGCGGCTTCATACCTATCTTGGCATAGAGGCTTACATCTCGTCGTGTAATCATCAGGTTGTATAAGCACCGAGGTGTCGGTGTACCTTGGACATTCATCGTAGGTCGGTTCTCGTCATGTAACTCCTTCCAAAAAGGGGCGGAGCTATCTACCTTCTGCATGAAGGCTAGGGCTTGTTTATCTGTCATCATTGTACTGTAATTTCTTCGATTAATATTTTGATTTGCTCATCGTACTTACCTTCGAAGTAGATGTGTTCGTCGCTCTGACTGTGGATCTTGCGGATATAGTCGTGATACGAGGCGAGTAAAGCATTGAATGTTTCTAAAGCTTTGCTTTTGTTAGCGAAGAGTTCTGTTTCGCACTCGTCAAGTAACCAACTGAGTTGGTGGACTGCATATATTTTCATGTGTTAAAGATTTTGAAAGAAAAATACCCCCTACTTATAGGTGAGGGGGTGGAACCCTGAGATGTATTTACTAGTCTGCTCGGTTTCGTCAGATGCCCATCTCTCGGCTGTTGTAGCGATGGTGGAATCGAACCACCGTCAACCATTATCGCTATGTCGCGGGGAGGGTGTACATCTCAACCTGCACACCCCCACCTACCTTGATTCGTTGTACCCACAAGGTGTCGGGTAGCCTCGCTTTTATGGTCTTGGCTACATCTCGCAAGGCAATCGATGTAGTTGCTTGTATGTTTAGTAGAACAGACTCAGCAAGTTGTCGTAGACATCTTCGTTGTCCTCTTTGAGGAGGAAGCTTGAAGGTATAGGGTTGAGCGATGTGCTGTCCTTGTACTCATCCATAGCCGCCTTGATTGCCGCCTCTTCAGAGGTAGCATATACACTGTTCCATCCTCCACCTTCAAAGGAGAAGATATATTGCTTTCGTTCACTCATGTTTGTACATGGTATATTCGTGCAGTTGGTGACTGCTCGGTCGCAAGTCGAATGATTTCACCTCGGATGAAGTCTTCATCTTCAGGGGTGTTCTCACCATACGTCTGTAATTGACGCTCGGCGAAGTAATCGACCTTGGCTTGGTCTTTCGTGATTACCATGTGGTAGGCAATCTTAGGCAGGTAGCCATTAGCATATTTATTCATGAGAGAGAGATTTTGAGTTGGCAACATTGCCGCTGCAAAGATACAACAGACTTTTCGATATTCCAAATTTAATTTCTAAGCCGCTGATTCTGAAGGGATTACAACGACTCCATCCACTTGGTCTGAGTAGCACCAGTGTCCATTATTGAGTGTGAGTACATAGTTCGCATCGAGTGTAACTGCATCCACCTCATCCCCGTATTTCTCGCGAGGGAACTCCGTGATTTCGATTCCCGTTACTACTGCAATCGCTTGCGGGTCACGCCCGAATCCACCTCGGTATAGGACTTGCGAGCCTCGCTTTATGAGGCGTGTATTTGTAAATTTCGTATTCATTGTTCTATTTTTTCTCCTGTTTTCGTATTCACCCATCCAACGCCCACGACCCACTCCTCATCAGCGTATATGATTTGCTCTAACTCGCAGATTTCCATAGCATCTACCTGCTCTTTCGTTAAGTTCATTTCGGCTCCGTACATCTCGTACACCGTATCCCATATGGTTTTTTTCATGTTGACATTATTAAGAATGGATTTAAAAATTTGTTTGGCTTAGGACGCTCCCTCGGAGGATCGTGTGGTATGACACCCCTGCATTGAGCCTCTAAGCGATTGCATATAGCCCGAAGGAACAGCCTATACTCCTCGGATGTCATGTCCGCTCGGTAATCAGGTACTTCGTAATCATTCATGCTAACTCCCATTTAAAATCGTTATAAGCCTTTTGGCTTCTAAAGAACTCGTATCGGGAGTCACGCTCCCAAAGTGACCTACAAAGCGTTAGCTTTGACCATTCACCTGATTCAATTGATTTACCATAAAGGTAAAGTTCGTCTTCGTGATATAAACTCATGCTTTCTTCGTCTTTGCAGGGTTAGGGATGTCTTTGTGGTTGGCAAGGTCGAACATAGCATCTTCGTCACGCTGGATGCATCTGTCCATAGCCCTTACACTTGCAAGAGTCCCATCGTCATGCTCACTGTCTGTGAATATCTCAGCAATGTCGAAGACAATAGCACCATCGGAATCAATCCAAGTTCCGATACTTATAGTATCGTCTTTGTCTTTTTCCTTGCAGAGGACTTGCGCTTGCTCCATGTATCGCATCCATACAGAACGGAACAGATTCGGAGTGCAAATTTCCTTCGGAAGCTTGACTTCCTCCCATAAACCGCCAACTACATAACCTTCGGTTGGTATTTCATACCAAAAAGCATCTTTTGTGGTCACGGTCGATCCCCCGTCCATCATGGTCTTGCCATAAGCCAAGCGGCACGCCGCATCAAATATTAGTTTATTCATCGTTTTTGAATTGTTTCTGCTACTATGTAGCAAATTGCTAGTCCGTATATGGACATGATTATTGTGAAAATTAACATCTAGTTTAAGTTTATACTCTTATAGAGTATTTATGAGGTCTTCCAATCTCATCTGCTCATCGCAAGTGAGGGCATCCCATTGGGATGTGTTACGGACTACGTCCATACCAAAGAATTGAACATCGTTGAACAAAGCGTTCATAGACGCTTGCTTGTTTCTCTTAGGAGAATAGGTGATTGTGCCGTGCATGGCTTAGAGATTTAGAATGCGATAGCTGAATTGCCATCGGCGATACAAAGGTAAGACTTAACTTTCGAAAAACCAAATTTAATTTTATACCCTTTAGGGTAATTAGTCAATGACATCGTACACCTCCCATGTGGGAGCGTCATCACGCCAACACACCACGGAGTGCGATTCAAGCGCAGGCTCGAACACGTGTTCCGAAGATTCTACTTCTTTGAAGTAGCAATGCTCATCCCCCTCTTTGAGGATGATTTCCAACGCCCAGTTCGCGGCGCTCTCCGCATCTAGGAAGTTACGCTTACAGCGAAACTCAGCCCCGCTATCGAACGGGAATACAAAAGCAAAAATTGGTTGATTCATAAATCTTAGATTTAAAGTGAAAATTCAGTAACTACTTCGTCAGTCAAACTGACCTTAAGACCTAGCTTCGCTAGACTTTTGCAGGCTTCTTGAACATAGTTCAAGTATTCGATTGCACACCATGGCTCGTCTATGACGTCACCTACCTTGCACAGACCATCTTCGATGTCTCCGATTAAGTCATTGATTGCTTCGCAATCAGATTCAGTATGGTTCCATTTAGTTACTTTGTAACTAGTTAACCAATACTTGTCGAGAAGCTTGTGCTCGCTCTTGCTATTGTTAGAGTAAAACTCTAATGCATCAAAATCAATCATAAATCTTTAGATTTAAAGGGTTTAAAATAATAAGTTAATAACGTAGTTATTAGAATGGAGAATCTCCGAAATCAGGAGCACCACTCATCAAAGCTTCAGCTTCAAGGCGGGATTGCTCTTTTTCTTGTTCAATTCGTCTTCGACGAACAGCATCTTGAGGAGTTTCACCGTCAAGAAGTGTAAACACTTCTAAAACTGCTTTCTTCCTAGCCTTTGGCTCTGGAACTAAAACCTCTTTACGAGGTTCTAAAAACATAGCTTGACTACCGTCAAGAGCGACAGCTTTCGTCTTTTTGGCTTCGCCAACTCCGATAGCTTCTTTA
>Ga0196887_1001433_pt1 | contig 10364 bp, 8 predicted proteins | sample VirMetDEL_Mar_31_FD_169094 | JGI IMG/M metagenome (GOLD analysis project Ga0196887, IMG submission 169094) | Aqueous microbial communities from the Delaware River and Bay under freshwater to marine salinity gradient to study organic matter... | ecosystem: Environmental > Aquatic > Marine >... | reverse complement strand
ATCAAGATCTCCAGGTCACATACACAGAGGAGATATAAAGCGTGAGTCATATGATTGGGCTGACTTCATGTTAGAGGATGATGATGAATAACAAAAGGGGGCTTCAAGTGGCCCCCTTAAGTTTATTGTATAGCTCTTAATTCAGCTGGAGTTTGTAGCCGTTTTATCAAATCCATTGTATTTAAATAATCTTCTAGTATATATAACTCTTCCCTAGTTAATTCAGATAACTTATCTTCTAGATTTAAATCCTTTAAAGCTTCTGTAACCTTACCCCTAGAATGTTTATCTGCAATCTCAAACTCTAGGTCTGTTGTATCATTAGGGCCAGATCTCTGTAAAGCTATAAGAGTCTTGGCCATTTTTCTTGTGGGAGCTACTACATATTTTTTCCATTGAGTTTTTTGTTGCTCTTGAGTGGCATTCCTAAACACATTACTCTCCATAAGTTCTGTAGCTTTAGGTTCAAGTATCTGAAAAAATACATCGTGATATTCACTAACAGCTTCAGGTGCCATCTCTCTAGTTTTTACAGCAGCATTTAATTTGTATTGATCTTCCCCAATAAGATTTAATACCCTTTGAGTGTTAGTTAAATTTACTCCACGTATACCTAGTATCTTTGTAGAGGAAGGATCAGTAGGTCCAGTTGCTGTTTGTACTAGCGGTGCTTTAACTTCTCTTCCAAGAAGTAAGTCTGCGATGTTATCAACGTATCTAGTTGCATCGTTAAGTATTTTTTCACCTTGATACTTATCTACAGGTCTCCCGTCTCTACCTAAAGCAATTCCAGCTAACGTATTAATAGGTTCTAGTGGCCTTGTTACAGCAGCAATTGGTTGTACTATAGTTGACCCTAAAACTTTATTAAATGCCTTCCAATAATCAGCATTATCAGGGTCAGTTAAATAATAAGCAGCCTCTGTAACATCCCTTTGACTTTTATCTAAATTCCTTAGTAATCCAGACAAGAGAAAATCATTTCTAATTCTTTCGTACAACTCTGGTGGCGGAGCTTCACCATCCATGTAGTAAGAAGCTACTCTAGCTGCAGCTTTAAACATAGAAAAAGGAAAGTCATATTGTTGATTAATAATCTTTCCTGTAAGCGGATCTATGCTTTGATACATATCAAGACCCTTGAGTCTGTTTTCTTTTTCTTGGCCAGCCATTGAAAATATAAGGCCAGCAGAAACAAAACCTCTAGTTAATAAAGCATCAGTTCTTTCTTCTTTAAACTTACCCATTGATTTCATAACCAAGTTTAAACCAATAGTATTTTTACCAGCAAAAGCCATTGTTGCATTAAAAAATCTTCCAAAAGGAACTAGCATACCTATACCAGGAAGATTTCTGGCATCTTCAATAACACCAGCAATTTGTCCTAAGTTAGTGCTGTCTTTATAGGACTTTGAAAAAATAGCATCTAAAGTATTGTCTACTGCTTCAGCTTCAATTTGTGCATAGACATCTGAAGCTAAAAACTTTTTGATTGGTTCATCACCTATAGTTTTTGATCCATAAAAATCATTCCAACCTTTACCCGTAGTAGCTCTAAGTTTTTTATCCATTTGAAAAATAAATTCAACAGACTTTGTATAGTTATCCTGAGCTTTAACTAGAGTTAAAGTTTGAACTAAGTCAATCTTATCATCTATAGCTAAACCTAAAAGTTTTTGTTCTGGTGTAAACTTACCATCTGTTACAAGCTTAGTCGTATTTTCTACACCCCCAGGGAGCATACTATTTAATCTCTGAAGTGCTTCAGAGTTTCTAGTCAGTGCTGATTGAAATGCAAGGTAGCTCATGTCAGGGTCTAGTAAAAGTTTTGCCCTCATAACATTAGATTGAAATAGTATTGCAGCTAGATCATGAGATTTTTTACCTTGCTTGGTAGCACCCACTAGTTTAGCCATAGTACCATAGCCCATGTGGACTGCAGCCAAAGATAAATCCGTAGTAGCATTTAATGCTGTATTACCGTACCAACCAATTACGTTTAATGCACTTGTAGAAGGGTTAGCTACAAGCATCCTGATCATTCTGTTTTGAGTATTTCTAATTGCATCGGTAGTGAGTCCTTCCATAACCTCTTCACCCTTAGGTTTTTTAGGTCTTTGAATCAAACCCATATCCATAGCTGAATCAATTAGATGCTTGATCTGTAGGTCACTTGCAGAAACTTTAAGTTGTTTTGCTGACTGACCAGCAACCCCAAGTGTTCTACCTACATCAGACATCTTAGCAGCAAGAACATCTCCAATATCTTTACCCGTAATTTCAGATCGTTTTAGTACTACATCTTTTGCTATACCATCTGGACCTTCGACAGTACGAGAAACTTTTATTTTTTGCCCAAGATTTTTTTCCATAGCCCTTACAAAATCTTGAGCTTCTTTATTACTAACCTTTGCAATAATATCTGACATCCAATTAGTAAAGTTATCATCTTCAAACCTTTTAGCCCAAACAAAACCACGTTCAGCTGCAATCTGAGTCATGCCTTTAAAGACGTTTTCACCCTCTTCTGTAGCTTGACCCAGCAAAAGTGTCTGAAAAAATTCTACCCCAAAGTCATCCTTAAAGTTTGCACCACCTTTAACTTTAGTTTTCCAATCTCTACCTTTAGGTACAGTGATATTATTAGTATAGTTTGCTATAGCCTCTGACAACTCAGAAAGAAAACCCTCTGCCTCTGGCTCAGGTAATTGTGTAGTGGGGGCAACAGTACCAGTAGAACCACGCCTGGCTATTAAACCTAACTGTACCCCACCCATAACTATACCACCAACCATAGCAATGCCTATTGCATAAGGATCATACTTTTCACGAACATTTACATCTATCAAGCCCTCTTGATAAAGCACTTCCATCCCAGTAGTTACTGCAGCGTCTACACCTGCAGCTATACCAGCTTCAGTTAAAGCTTTTTTAGTAGCTAATCTTTTTAAACCTTTTGTCCCAAGAAGTTCTGCTGAGTACTCTGCAATTCTAGTCTTATTAGCTTTTGCTACATCATCCATTGCAGTTATAAATTTACCTCTACCTACATTAGACATTTTTTTAGAGGTAGCACCTTTAGCAGCTTGAGTTTTCATTTCATTTAAAGCTATTCTTCTTGCAGCCTCTGAGCCTACACGTATTGAACCCCCCACAGCAGCCTTACCTAGAAAACCTCCAAGCAAGTTTACTGGATCTAGTAATGCAGTTCTAGTAAAGTCCATGATACCTTCAGTTTTTTCACCTACAGTAGTTTCTTTACTAAATAGTCCAGCCATATTTTCATATAGCTTATAAGCAGCAGCGGCCCTTGCACTTTTATCTTTGTCTTTTTTAATATCATTAATGTAGTCCATCTCATCTAGACCACGAACAGTATTACCCGCAGAAACACCCCTGCGATTATTTAAAAACATATCTACGACAGACTCCCTATCTTCGTCTTCTACTTTTTGAGGTCCATATCTATCTAGCATATAGCTCTCAACAATAGAATATAGGGCATCGTTTTCTGCTATGTCGTCTTGAGAATAACTACCTGCCTCTGGAAGATCAACAGTAGTTTCTACCTTAGGTTCTTCTACAAGAAACTCATCGTAAAAACTTTCGTCAATTTCTTCTTCGGATTTCTCAGGTTCTTCTACAAGAAACTCATCGTAGAAATCACTACCAATTGTATTGACCATTTAATTATTATCTTTCTCTTGTCCGTTGGCGTATGTATTCTTCTGCTGTTATACCCAAGTGACCAAACCTATCATTAAAAACCCTCAAGGCTTCTGGGTTACTTCTGTTTTTTAAAAGTTTTTCGATAGCCCCTTCTGGTACAGAAGTAGGCAATGATCTGGGAACTTGAGGTTGATTAACTTGTGAAGCAGCTAAAACATTTTCAATAGCAGGTATTTTATCCAGACCTTTATACGCAGGTCTTGAAGAGTAAGAATCTATAACATCTTGATTAACAATGCCATAATTGTTTAGTAAATTATATCTAGCAACGCTACCTTCTTCTCCAGGACTCTTTGCACTTTTAATATTAGCTACAATAGATGTCTGCAATGATAAGTTACCAGAACTACCTGCTGCTGCAGCGGCTGCATGAGCTAGATTAATGAGGTCATTCGTAATAAATCTTTCGTAGACAGCATCTTGATCTTTTCCAAGTTGTCCAGTATCTACAAGAGCTGAAGAAGGTATGTTTAGTAAAACTTCTCGGCCTGGTTTTGTAGATATTGATGTAAGTTCTTCAGCTAATTTTGAGTAGTTTTCAAACCAATTATCACCACCAAGATCTGCATTTAAAACAGTTTCAAGATAATCTTTTTTATCTTCTGCAGATCCAGGACCATTAATAATATTAACCGTATCACGCACATCGGCTAAATCAATTGGTTGACCAGCAGCAGATCTACTATCTAAAAAATCTTTTAAGTCTGCTGTTGCTTGAGGGTCTTTAAATACATTATTATACCAAGATAAGTCTTCCTCAGCAAGTCCCGCTTTAGAAACTTCTGTTTCAAAGGCATAGGCTTTATTTGCGGCTGTTACATATGCATCGCTTGTTCTATAACTAGCTTGCTTTTCTAAATTTTTTAAGTGGTATCCAAGAAGACTTGTCTTACGAGCTTCTTCCAGTTCCTTTTCTTTCATACGTCTTTCTTGAACCTTATCAAGGCCACTTATAGCTCCTGCCCAACTCCAACCCATATTTTATCTCCTTGCCATCAAACCTTGAGGAGCTTCTGGGATAGGTTCTTCAGCAGCTTTCATAGGTTCTTGTTGTATTTCTTCTGGTACCTCAGGTATCTTTTTTGGTAGCTCTCCATTTTCTTTACGCAGCTTTCTAAGCATTTCTGTAGCACGTCCACGATCTCTATTATACTCCAATACTTTATCCCGATCAGGATCATCAAAACCCTCATCAAACTCTACACCAGCCTCAAGAGCTAGACCTTTAATATACTCATGCAAGACTGGTGCAATAATAAGGCTTACATCTATACTGTGCAAACCTTCCATAACGGCACTACGTAACACTCCCTCTACTAACGATACAAGGTCTAAGCCCTGCTCAAGAAAGTAAAAAGCATCTTCTAAAGCTTCTGTCTTAGTAATATTTTCAATGTGTAAATCAAGAGCCTCAATAGGATCTACTATTTCTGGAGGTCTTTCAAAGGGTAATCCTTTAGGTTCTGTAGTTAGCGATTGTCCTGGGATAGGTGCTGCAAATATAATACTCATTAAATATCCTCCTGAGCTGCGTAAGTGTTATAAGCTGCCCGCCACTTTTTTAGATAACTTCCCACAGTTATATTTTGATCTGCAGCTCCACGTCTAGTGGCTTGATCAAGCGGATCTCCAGTAAACCAAACTGATACAGCATCTTCTATACTCCCATACTTATCAAAGTTTGCCATTAGCTCTCCTTCAACAACTGCATCTTGGGCTTCAGGGTTAGCTAAAAATTCTTCAGGTGTTAGCTCTTCTCCATAATGTTTTTTAGTCCAACCTGCTACGTTTGATGGCATAACTTGATACCTACCTAAAGCTTTTTCACCTTTGTACATACCCTTAGTAACTTCTTTTCCTATAGCTGAGTAATCACCACTACCTTTACTTTCTACATCAGCAACAGCATTTACAGCAAAAGAAATCATACCGTCATCAAAATCTTCTACTGGAATAAGTCCAGTTGTTTCTTTACCTCTAGGCCTTGGTGGACTTTTTTCTAAGTTACCTTCTTCTTTACGTATCTTAGCTATCATTTCTTCTCTAGCTGTAGAAGCATTATTACTATAGTCTCTGTACTTTTTAAATCTAGATACTAACTCTGGTGCAGGATTTAAACCTGAAGCAGGATCATCTATACTTAAAGAACTAGCTTCAGTAACCATATTTTTTCTTACGCCTAAGCCAGCTTTTTGTATTTTTTCGCTAGATGCAGAAGAAAGAAGTTCTGGATTGTCCATAAGTTTAGACATATCCGCATAAGATTTAGAATACATACCCATTTATTTTTCCTATTATCCCATTATACCTTTAAGGTCACCAAACAAAAACCTAGTAAAAAACTCTGTTTTTGCGGAGTCTTCTGCATAACCAATTTTTTCTTTTAGTGCTTCTAGTGTTTGTTCACCTAAAAGAACTTGCATTGCACGATCCTTAGCAGACTCAGTGGAAGTGTAGTTGTAACTCATCAAGTCTCGTTCACGTTGCCAAACAGCATCAATGTTTTTTGTAGTCATACCATTAATAGCTGCAGCAAAAGCACCTGCACTATCATTAGCAGCAGCAGTGTTTAGTGTAGCAAGGTTTTGTCTCCACTGAGCATTAGCCTGTGCTACGACTAGGCCATTAGTAGCGTTGAAGGTATCTCGTTGTTGTTGCAAGTTAGCATTAAATTCACGAATAGCATTGACAGAGTTTACATTAAACTGATTCACTGCATTAGTCTGTGATGCATTAAACTGTGAAGTCTGACTGGACAATGAGGCAAAGAATTGTTTGGTTTGATTCTCACTTGAAGCATTAAACTGCATTGCAGCATTCTCAGCAGCTTGATCAGTAAACAAAGCTTGGATGTTCTGTTGTGACCTAAACAGTGCAGTCTGTTGTTCCCTATCAAGGTTTGCCATATCCATTGCCAAGAAGTTCTGAGCATTTTGTACTGCAGCTTGTTGACGGTTATTCAGATTAGCCATGTCCATGTTAGCAATAGCAGCAGCTTCTGCCATTACACCAGCTTGACGGTTAGACAGGTTAGCTAGGTTCATGGTGTTAGCAGCACGAGAGTTCTCTAGAGCTACCTGCTGCTCTGCTGTAAAGTTCATATTAGCTATGTCAGCAATACGAGAAGAGTTCTGTACACGAGCTTGGAATGCTTGATCAAACTCTTGTCCCATAAACTGAGCACGTTGTTGTGCGCCTAGCATAGCACGTTGTTGACGGTTTGACAAGTTCTGAGCTTCAAAAGATGCAATTGTTTGTGCATCTGCTTGAGCAATAGGCAAAGCTGATTCCATTGCAGCTTGTACAGCAGCTTGACCAGCAAGACTACTAGCACCTAGACCACGAGCAGCCATAGCACCTAGAGCATTACGCATTGCACCAGCAGCCCATGCAGGTGTATCACCACCTTCAAACTGTTGCATAAGGCCTTCTAATTGGCCCTGTACAGTGGCTTGTTTACTTGGGGTAGCCTGAGCAGCCTGAATTTGTTCAGTAAACTTAGCAGCCTTCTGTGCATCTGCTACACCACTAATAAGTTCTCCATCCTGTATCTCCCTTGTTACAGGGTTGGTCATCATTGTCGCAGTACCTTGGGCGGCATCAATGCTTAAACTAGAAGTACCTTGTTCTGCAGAAATCTTAGCTTCATCTCTAACTTCACCAGTTATTGTAGGGGTAGCTGCAGTTTGATCTGCTACTTGTTTAGAGGTGGTTGTTGCACCGTAAGTTGCTGAAGGTACATAGGTAGGTGTAGTAGCTGTTTCTACCCCAGATACCTGAGCTGCACCTACTGTTGGTGCATAAGTTCCTACTTGACCTGTGCCTGTTGCTATGTCTTGATCAGCTGTTTGTGTAATAGTAGAATAGGTAGACTGCATTGGCTGCATAGTTTGACTAACAGCATCACCAAACATAGGAACTACATCTTTGTAGTAACCAAAGCTATCATCATCACCAGAAGTCGAAGCTCCACCAGTAGTAGTGCCAGAGTTATCACCACCTTCTTGTAGACCACGAACCATACCACCACGAGCCATAGCTTGTTGGTACATACCCATACGTGCAGCAGCACCAGGATTTGCTTTAGCAAAATCATTAAGTCCAGCTGTAGTCTTTGGTCCTTGGTAGCCTAAGAACTTAGTAGCTAGTCGGTACTGTGCGTTAAGGTTTACGTCACCACCTTGGGCATAACCTACCATGCCACCTTGAGCCATTCTAGTATATCCTGGGGGTACATATGTCATAGGTTTTCCATCTTGTTCTGTTACTGGTATTTGTTGTCCCCGTTGATTCCTATACATAACTGTCTGAGTATTTCCAATAGATCCAGTAGAGGATGGTAGTTGTATGGTTTGTTGTACAGGGCCAGCGACATACTGACTACCAAAATCTGTGGTAGCTGGTGCTACTTGTGCAGCTTGAGTTACAGTAGGTGCTGAAGGGTTGTAAGGAGCAGGAGTGTATGTAGAACTTTGTTGTTGGGTTGGAGTATAAGTTGCTTGACTAGGTTTGTAAGAAGTACCTTGGGGTGCGGTTGTCTTTGTTTCAGTAGCTTCTAAACTACCAGCTTCAGCTTCAGCAGCTAAACGTTGTTCTTCAGCTACTCTTGTAGCTTCAGCTTCAGCAGCTAAACGTTGTTCTTCAGCTACTCTTGTAGCTTCAGCTTCAGCAGCTAAACGTTGTTCTTCAGCTACTCTTGTAGCTTCAGCTTCAGCAGCTAAACGTTGTTCTTCAGCTACTCTTGTAGCTTCAGCTTCAGCATCCGCAACAGATGTATCTTCTTCAATTGTGTAAGGTACACCAGTAACAACACCATCTTCTACAGTATACCCAGCACGTTCTAGTGTAGCAGTATTACGTCTAACATTTTGACCACCCATAGGTGTACCAACAGGAATAGTTTTATTATCGTTTATATATGTCTCAACCCCAGCAAGATTAACTTTAGGCTCACTAGAAAATGCATCCTCTAAAGATACTCCCTCAAAGCCACCAAAGTTATTTTTAATTCTTGTAAATTCTTTTTGAGCTTCTGCCAGTGCTTCATCTGGATTAGTACCACTAGTACTGATTGTATTACCAGTAGGTAAAGTCCACTCGTATCTACTTATAGTTTCTGGAGTTTCATAAGTAGTAGGAGTTACATTTTCTGGAGAAGATAGTTTATACAACGATGAGTCTGTACCCTCTGGCAACATACCACCTAGTTGTTCCATTTCAGGTGCATTATAAAAACCATAGTTATTATATACTGTAGGATTATAAGTAGGGTCAATAAAACCTATTGCTGTATCTTTTTCATTAGCATCAAAGGAACCCGCAACTCCACCACTAGCATTATTTACAAGTTCGTATTTATTGTTCATATTGTTGAAATTTAAAGTGAATTGGTTATTGTAGCCAAGGGTATTACCTTCACCTGAATCAAATTCTCTTAATCTAAGTACCATACTTTATACCTTTATTATCCATTCACTACTTCGTTAAGACCCCAGATCATTGCACCTGTACCACCTAAAAATAATAACACACCTATTGTTAAAGATATACCCCAGAATAATCTGTCTCTTGCTTTAGCTTGTGCTTCTAGTGCTTCTTTCTGTCTAACCCTAGCAGCAGCTTGTTCTTTAACTACTAGATCCCACATACCGGGAGGGCCATATAGTCTGCACACTTCACGTAATTCGTTCTGTGCTTCTTTGTGTTTCATCTTAGCTTGTGCAATTGCAAAGCCTTCTTCTTCAGATGAACTTAACCTACCTAGTGGGCCTTTGTGTCTTCCTTGTTCAGCTAAACTAATGTCAGCTTCTAACTTAGCTAATTTACCAAAGTGAGGAAGTAGACTTGCTACATCACCACCAGCTTTTATAGACGAGCTAACTGCACCAGCTATCTTAGTAACTGCACCTGCTAAGGCTAATACTTCTATCATTATGGCAAACCTTAATTGTCATCTCTATTTGCCATCTTTTCTACAGATGATCTTATTGCTTTTATATTTTCATCTATACGACCAAGCATTACAGCTTGTGATTGTACTGTCTTTTCTACGGTTTCTAGCCTAGCTTCTTGCCTAGCTAGTTCACGAGAATTGTTTTTGATTGCTGCATCAAGGGTTGACACATACCAAACTAATGCTACCGTTTGCATTACAATTGCTAAGATGAATGTAACTGGTACAGACTTTGATAAGTGCCAACCTTCTTGCATATTATGCGGCCTCTTCTGTTTTAGGCTCGTCAGTTAAAGACTTAGTAAGTGCATTCATAAATGCTCCACGGCCTACATTTAACTGATCCAAATTAAACTGTGCAGACCGTAGCTTACGATCTAAATCAGCAACATGATTAATAAGAACTTGTTGTTCTGAGGTCATGTCTTCGTATTGATATTCTACATCTTCAATAACAATAGGCGTTGTTTTTTTCTCTGCCATCTGTTTTCTCCTTTTAAGTTGACAAAATATTAAGTTCTTATACTACACTAATTTTTAAAGTAAGTAAATAAATATTATGCAGTAAACGCATCTGCTGCAGAGATAGCTGCATCAATGTCAGTAAAGCTTTCTGAACCCCAATCGGTCAAAGCTTTCTGATGCTTCAGGTAGCCTACGCTACGTTCCACACGTTCTTTCT
>Ga0196887_1001430_pt1 | contig 10373 bp, 12 predicted proteins | sample VirMetDEL_Mar_31_FD_169094 | JGI IMG/M metagenome (GOLD analysis project Ga0196887, IMG submission 169094) | Aqueous microbial communities from the Delaware River and Bay under freshwater to marine salinity gradient to study organic matter... | ecosystem: Environmental > Aquatic > Marine >... | reverse complement strand
CCTCCGAGGACTACGCCAAAGCCGTATCACATGAGCTATGGATGTTGGCACGTCCAAGAGGCATATCAGACAATGAAACCTCGCAGTTCTATTGTGGCACGTTCTCACATCCAGATGGCACACAAGTTGCAATCGGCCCACTGGACGGCACGCAGCCAGTTCACGCCGACGCAGACGAGCTTTCGTTTGGTCAGTTGATCGGACATGCCATTACGGAGGAAGAGGAAGCTGCAATTGTTCAAGCAATCATCGAAGCCAAGGGCGGGAGTATTCGCATCCTTGATCTAGTCGAAGCCTCACCAAGCCTTTCACCTAACCTCAGAACTAGAGAGCAGCTTGATGCTGACGGATGGTTCCCAACTGAAGAAATTTAATCATGTCCCAATCAGAAATAACCTACACCGAAAAAGTCGAAAACGGCGGCGTAACTGCAACTGGACTCGTCGCAGCCGAAGACTTGAATCAAATCAAGGCCGTCGTTAATGCGAATGGCGTAGACTCTGAAACTCGTCTTGTCGCGGCTGAATCGCGGATCGCCTCAACTGGATGGGCTAACTTCGAAAACACGGATTACACTGAAGCCGAGCCGCTAGAATTAAATGTTGGAAATGGCTACACCATGATTCTCGGCATGACTGCGGCAGTGAATACAACTCAGTGGCCTGCGGGTGTGGCTCTGCCGTTCGACGTGGTGACGAGCAAGCTCGTCGGGACTGAGTTGAATAGTGATTATCTGTTTCGCTTGAACTTCAAAGCGCAGGATGGTGCGACATCTGTCTTGCTGGATCTCTATATCGACATCGGTGGAGTGCCTGGTGTCATTCTATCGCGCACAAATGGAGTCGCGAAAGGGGCGAATACTGAGACGAAAATCTCAATCCTCGACAACTATTTCACTGGTTCGACATTTCTATCGAATGGTGGCGATTTGATTCTAAGCACTGTTGACACTGAAGATGTCGTGAGCATTTGGGACATTCGCTTGAAAATCACCAAGATCCACAAAGGAATCTAATCATGGCAAAAAAGAAAACATCAACTAAGCGCAAACCTGCGGCTAAACCGAAAGCGACTCAACCTTGCTCGACGTGCGACCGTTCTTCCATGCCTTCCAGCACTTCGAAAGAGGTAAGTAAACCAGCACCGAAGGCTCCATCGAAGAAGAAGGCTCCGAAGCGGAACCCTAAGAAGCCAAAGGTGGATTATCGTAAAGGGCCGACTGCTTACGCGAAGGCTAAATCTTACAAGCGTCAACCGACATTACTAGGATGAGTATTAAAGAAGATTCAATCATCGGAAGCATTCTGATCGTTCTCAAGCGTCGTCCTGACATCCTTGCGCTGCTTCTCATTGTCGGCGGTTTCTTGTATTACCTTGATCGGCACGATACGCAGCTCCAAGCGGCTCAGGCTATCCGTGAAGCTCGCGAAGACATTGTCGCGAACCAGCGTATCGAAATATGTCACGATGTGCAGGAACAGGCTGTAGATGCGCTTGAGCGTGTGGCTGAGATGCTTCAAATGCATTCTGAGTCTGATGCTCTGCTGATAAACGAGATTGAAACGCTCACGATCACGGTGTCGGGCAACACTGACGGATTGATGCGAGTCGAACGGACTCTCTCAGAATTGATACTTGAAATCAACATGCACGAAAAATATAACTCCATCAATTATGAATCGACGCACTAAACAACTCGTGTTCTTCCTGCTAGACCTCACCGTTCAGAAACTAAACCTGCTAATCGAAACAAGTATAGAACCATGAAAATTATCGTATCACTATTTGCTTTATTCCTCTGCTCCTGTAATGGGGTTCGAGTTGACTCCCAACCTGCTGGTGCCTCCGTTACGGTTAACCAGTCGATCTGGAAGGCTAATGCCGGTCAGAACAATCGGGTTGACGCCGTGACCTCACCTGCGACTCAAGTCTCTGTCCCCGTGGAAGTAGGTGTTCCCTCTCTCCCAGAACTTCCAGAGCTTGTGGAAGACGAACCAGTAATCTAAATGCTTGCCTAGAGTCTCATGTAAAGGGGTTTGGGTAACACGTGAGTGTGGGGACTTTAGGCAAGCACCAATTTAAAAATGAAAATCAAAAGAATAGTTTTACTGCACGGGTTTAACGTGTGGGATGGAGGTAAGAAGACTACAGGCCGGTTGGTCGAGGGTCTCCGCGAAGTCTGTCCCGTAGTTGAGTTCCCTACAGGACTTAGACTTCTCCTAGGCCAGCGTCTAGGAAGCTCTCGGAGGGCTCGCGAACTGGCGGCTTTCATTGAGCCCGGTGACTTTCTCATAGGTCACTCAGATGGGTGTAATGTTATTGATGAAGCTCTCTGGGTTCTCGCCGATAGCATCTACGGTGAGCGTGGTAATGTATTCGCGGCCTACCTGAATCCTGCACTAGACAAAGGAACTCCGCTATCACCCGTGGCTGGTAAGGTATTCGTTTATGCTACTGACTCTGACAAAACAGTCTGGTGGAGTAAGTTCCGGCCGTCCTCTAAGTGGGGTCAGATGGGTAAGGTTGGGTATGTTCAAGAAGACCTGCTTAAGTTCGACCCACGCTATACCACCACGTTTTATAAAGCTATCGGAATAGTTAATCCGAAGCACTCTGGAGTATTCCACTCTGCAGAGAACCTAGCCCTCATTACTGAGGATATCCTTTCCAAAATCACCCAAATCAATTCTGCTACATAGTAAATATGCGTAGCGCATAACGTCATGGATCAAGAAAACGTAATAGAAGACCTTAAGAAGGAGACCTCAGAGTTCCAGGATAAAGTCCGGAGCTACATACGAGGTCGCCTCATTCAGTCGTGTAACGAGATGAACAAGTATCACACCGGGTGGGAAGATGCTGACTTGGTTTACCGTGGCTACCGCATCATGGATCGTAAAGACGCTGAGGCGACTAAGAAGAACGAGCCACCTAAGATCATTATTCCTGCGAGTTACGCTCTGACTCAAGTCGCTCTCAGTTATTTGATGGCCACCTTCTACGTGGATGATTCTTTCTACCGCCTCGAAGGACGTGGGCCGGAAGACCAAACAGTCAAAGAGGGGATGGAAACTGATCTAAACTATCAGATGAGCAAGATTCGCTCGTATTCTTTCATGTATCAGTGGCTCCAAGACTCGTTTAAATACGGGATCGGGATTGTTAAGAGTAGCTGGGAAACTGAGGTTAGAACGGTTCGGACTCAACGCGAAGTGCAGCAAGGCCCTTCGATGATGAACCAGCTTATGTCCCTAATCGGATTACCTCCAGAGGAAGCAGCTCCGGTTATGGAAGAGATCGTAGAGGAAATGAAGACCTTTGAGGGGACTAAACTGATTAACATTTCTCCTTATAACTTCTATCCTGACCCAGCGGTATCTCTAAGCGACTTCCAGAAGGGATCATTCATTGGCCACGAGGAAGAGACTACGATCCCGGCAGTTCAGGCGCTTGAAGGCACTACCTATTACGGGACAGAATTCGTGCCGGATACGATCCCCGCTGATGTCTTCTCTGAGAGAGGTCGCCGCGTCGGACGTGATACGATGTTCTCTGGTCTCGACCTTACGAATATCGCCACAGCAGGTGAGAAGGTTAAGACCGGCGGAGGGTGTATTTTGAGTGAGCTCCAGTTCACCTCGAACAAGAAAGCTCTCAAAGAGAACTTCGGTTACGATATCGGAGCTGAGTTCAAGGAGCTTGAGCCTGTCAAGATGATCGCGACACTCGCTAATGATGGGAAAGTAGTCCAGTTCCAGCCTCTCGGCTATCTTCACAATCAATACTCATACGACATCATCGAGTATTCTCCAGATCATAACAACTTTCTCAACCCGGGATTAGGTGATACCATCTATAACCTACAGGAAATGGCTACTTGGTTCCTTAATTCTCACGTGATGAACGTGCGAAAGGCAATCCGTAACCGGTTCATTGTAGACCCCGACAAAATTCACGCTGAGGATTTATCAGCCGGACTCGAAGTGATTCGCACAAAGAATCTAGCAGGACGGGATATTAAATCCGCAGTGTACTCCCTAGAGGTAACTGATGTAACCCGCAACCATGTCGGCGATATGGAACAGATCAATCGCATGATGCAGGTAATCACCGGCATTAATGCGAACGCTCTCGGTCAGTTCTCGACAGGTCGCCGCTCTGCAACAGAAGCTCGCAACGTGTCAAACAGCACTGACGCGAGACTTAAGATGCACGGTATGTTGGCTTGGTCGATGGGCTTGGAACCGCTCGGTCAGAAGATGATCGCGAACACGAATCAGTTACGCTCTAGGGAGTTTTATTCTTACATCCTCGGTAATGACGAGGAGAAATTCCCATACGATGATGTGATCGTGGCTAGCCCACAGAAGATCATAGGCGGATATGACTTCGTCCCTTATGATGGAACTCTACCTTCAGACAAACAGCGTGATGCATCCCATATGCGTGAGCTTATTGAGGTTCTCCTCTCTAACCCTGCGGAGATATCCCAGCTTACTGACCTATCCTTGGACAAATTACTAGAGAAAACTATGGCTCTCTATGGTATTAAGAACTATGACGACTACAAAATGACTCAAGAAGACCGAGCTATGATGGAAAGTCGGCAGCTTGAAGCTCAAGTCGTACCAGATGCCATGGCTCAGCAACTAGCACAGAACCCTAATGCACAGCAGGTGCCTAATGCCATGGGAGGTGCTCAAGGATGAGTCAATTAATCATGACAGAAGACCTTCGTCGAGGAATCCAGTCTATGATGACTTCGGAACCGTGGAAGGTTTATAAAGAATTTATGGAGAATCAACAGAAACTCCATTCAGAAAAAGCAGACCAGGCGCTTAACGCGTCACTCACATCAATACTGGAGAGGGAACAGTTTATCGGAGCAGCTAAGTTTAGTAAGCTAGATATGATTGACTTCCACAACTTCGTAACCACCCAAACCCACAGAGACTAAAGAAAATGGATCCAATAACACCAGCAGAACCGGCCGTAGAGCCAGTAGTAGAACCAATCGAACCTGTAGTCGAGACTCGCAATGAGTTCTCCGTCTACGACGAGGTTCCCGTAGCCCAGGACAAACCGATCGAGCCGATCGAGCCGATCGTTCCTGTAGTAGAAGTAGCTAAAGAAGTAGCTCCGGTTGAGCCGGTAGTTGCTCCCGTGGTTGAACCAGCGGTTGAGCCTGTGGTTCAATTCACTCCTGAGGCAATGGCCAAAGCAGTGGCTGAGGGCGTTAAAGCCGCTACTCCAGCTCCGGCTCCAGAACCAGTCCCTCAGATGACCCAAGAGGAAATCGACGGAGTTCTGAAAACCGCCAAGTATACCGAGGACGACCTCCGAGGTATGGGTTGGATTCCTGAATCAGCTACTCCTGAGGAGGCTGCCAAGAGCGTGGCGATCTTTGAAGACATGCAAGTCCGGGCTATTCACAACGCTGTTGCGGTTGCGAACGTTCAGACTCAGCAAGCTATGCAGCAAATGCAAGCACAGTTCCAGCCTCTCCAAGCTCAACACCAACAGCAGCAAGCCAAGCAAGTCGAGGATGCGTTCTACGGAACCTATCCGGTCTTGAAGGAGCACGACAAGATCGTGACCATGGCCTCGCAGCAAGCACGTCAGTCAGGGCAACTTGACGGCAAAACTTTCCAAGAAGCCGCAGCGATTGTGGCTACCAACGCAGCCGGACTGGTCAAACAGTATGGCGGCGTTGAACTTGACCTTAAGGCGACCCAGCAGTCCGCCCCAGTAGTAGCACCTGTAGTTCAGACTCCCGGAAGGGCTGTCCCGACTCCGGCTGCTGTTGCAGGAGCTGGACGGAGCCAAACAGCTAAACCACCAGCGGGCACTAGCCCAACGGAGTTTAGTATCTACGACGACTAAGAACTCAAAGAAATCATAATATTATGTCAGATCAAATCATACTCGGGCTTCCCGACTATAAAAAGTTTAACGACTTAGAACAGACTAGAAATAGTCACCGCCGCCGCATCCTCCAGACTTACCCTCAGGGTGGTGCTCCGTTGACAGGTATCCTGTCCATGCTTAAGAATGAAGTAGTGGACTCCGTAACGCATATTTGGTACGAGAAACGGTATATGCCGCCTCGTAGTGATCTGCGTGGAACCAACCCAGTCACCTCGACGGCTCCTACCACTGGTGACAGTGATACAGGAACTGCCCTGGCTGACGGGACTATCGCAATCACGACTGCCGTTTACGTTAAGGTAGCCACTAACATTGGGCGCTATACTCAAGGTACTATCATCCGTCTCTCTTCGAGCGGTGCGCAGTTGCGTATCACTGAAGTGACTGAAGGTGTTGCTACGCCTGACCTCCTGGGTTATGTTAAATGCTTACCGGTTCGCGCATTCGCTTATGTAGCTGCTGACGGCGCTAATACCAACAATGTTGCCGGAGTTGGTAACACGTATGGTGAAGGTGCTTCCGGTGGGAATGTTAAGCCAACCGGCTATCGTCTACCTATCGAGGTTATGAATCAGACCTACATTGCTCGAACAGCGATGAAGTTCTCTGGCACTGTCCTCAAGCAAGGTATGGAATGGGATAAGTCCGGACCTTACAAAGAGAAGGCTCGCGACACAGTCGTGGATCACATGGTCGATCTCGAGTTCCAGATCATCTTTGGTCAGCGTTCGACTACTACAACTCCTAGCTTCGTTGCTGGTGAGGAGGATCAAGTCGTCCGCACTATGTCGGGTATCGTTGAGTTCCTACAGTTGTGGGATGCCGGTGATACTGGTCTTCAGATCAATGGCGCTACCTACGCACCGTATAACATGCACTCAGCAGTCACTCAAGACTCTGATGACCTCAAGCGGGTTATCGAGAATGTGGGTGGTAAGATTACAGTCGATGACTGGAATGTATGGGCTGAACGCGTCGGTCGCTACCACTCGAAAATGTCTGCGGACAAGCTCGTGCTTTGTGGTTCCGGTGCTATCATGGCGATGCACAAGATGTTCCGCAAGGAGTCTAGCTTCGACGTCAAGGTTGGTAACGAGGCTTACGGTCTCAAGTTCACAACTCTGATCACTCCCTTCGGTGACTTCCACTTCACAATCCACCCACTCTTCAATGAGAATCCGGATTGGCGTTACTGGGCACTGATCCTCGATGTGCACTCGTTGCGCTTCCGTCCTCTCAAGGACCGTGACACGACTCTCCTTGTCAATCGCCAGAATCCTGGTGATGACTTCCGCAAGGATGAGTATCTTACAGAGTGCACTCTGGAAATGTGGAACCCTGAGTTCTCCATGTTGATCAAGAATATCTCAGACTACCAACCTAACTAATATGTCGGTAACTGTAACTGCTCTAAGTGAAGAATTCTATGGGGGCACTAACCTCACTAGGTTCATCCAGAAGCGCGTGCGTGCTGTCCTCGTAACTGAGGCCACCATCACCGCGGCTGAGCTTGATCTCACTAACCTCGTCTCCGTAACATCAGGTTTTGATGCGGATACAGACGAGGTAGTGCCTCTCGCAATTGACGCGGCTGGGACTTCCATCCTCATTGCTGACCCCGCTGACGGGTCAACAGGGGTGGCAATCTCCGGCGATCTCTACTTCACCGTTTCTGGTGATTAATCCTCAACCATAGATAATAAAAAATCATGAAAGGTCATATCAGCTCATCCGTTGATCCCACAACTTGCGGCACTAGCCCTGAGAGCGGAGTCAACTTCACTGAAAACCAGGGTATCAAACCTGGAGCTAACACACCGAAAGGTGAGTCAGCTGTGAATACATCTAAACCGGAGCCTTCCGAGTCTAAGATGTATACCAAGAAATACCCAACAGTCTAACTGTTAAGTAGATTCTTTTCAGCCGCACTTCTTCGGGAGTGCGGCTTTTTGGGTATGCCAGATACATTTCTAGAAGCTAAACAACAAGTTCTTCGATTCTCCAAACGTCCGCAAGCCGATACAGACTGGCTCGCTCTCGCTGGTGACACGATTAATGAGTCGATCACCCAGTTGCAGCGGAAGATGCCAGACCTTCACGCTTTGAGTAAAGTCGCCACGTTCACGTATACAGCAGGCTCTAAGGTTCTTACCTTCCTAGATGCCGATCTCGGTACCGAGGTTAATAAGATCATCGGTATGGAGCGAGTAACCTCCCTCGATAACTGGACTGGAACTCCAATGCAATGTCTGACTTATCGTCAGTTGCAAGACGACCGGCAGCAGTGGTATATGAGAGCTAGTCCGGAGCTCGAGTCAATCCGTAACGATAACGTCCCTCTGAGTCAGTACGAAAGATATGTCGAAACTGCGTTTACTAATTATGGGGTTCTCCTCCAGACTGGGATTCAGGTTTATCCAATCCCGACTAATGATGTTCTTCTCTCTGTGTTCTACACTCCTTGGCTGAAGCAACTGGTCGCGGATGATGACACCAATCTACTGTTGAAGTATTGCTGGAACTTCGTGCTTTACTCCTCTTTATCCAAGATGAACCTCTTCCTTAACGAAGACAAACGTCTTTCGATCTCGCAACGACTCCTAGAAGATAACCTCAATGAGGTGAAGTCCTGGGATACGTCCATGAATTTCTCAAAACCAATCCACTTATAATATGCCTTCCGACTTTACAGGTAATCAGCTAACTGATTTAGATATTAACACTCCGGTCTCGGATACAGATCCGGTGTCGACAGGGGCTCCTGCACTTCAGCAGATTAAGCGCTACCTAGTTCAGACTCTCGATGTAGAACTCGCTGACGCACTTCACCAGCCGGTTGAACTGACCGCAGAGAATCTCCTAAGCGTGAGTGCTGCGGCTGCGAGTTACGCTCGAGTCGAGACTCCCGTTACGGTTGATCCTCTTACTGGGGATGTTGCCGGAGTGGGTGATCTAGCTATAAGTGGTAGTATCACCACTGGAGGTTTGGCTATGCCTCAGATTCGTGCTTGGGCTTACTTTGATGGAGAGGCCACTGGGACTAATCCCCCAATCTCAGGTCAGCACGTGACTTCTATCGAGAGAACCTCGGGAGGAGAATACTCAGTTATCCTAGACAATGCTGCACCTAACACCACTTATCTAATTTCCGGAACCGCAGGTGATACTAATTCAGGATCGGATGCGTCCATTATTACTCCTCGTAACCTGACCACTACCACATTCGATCTCATAGTAAGAAATGACAGTGGCTCCGAACGTGACCCAGACGGAGACTATGGAGTGTCTTTCTTTATAATTTACTAAAATGGCTCAATCAAACAAAGAACAGTTATTCCCGTTAAATCTCGGGATACAGACCTATCGTCCGGAAATCGTGACTGATGGTTTTTCTTTGGCGAACCTGGAGAATTTTCGTGTCCTGTTTAACCGGCTCTATCCCGTTAGATCACACGAGCTTTATTACGCTTTCCCCGGTGAGACAGTCAGAGGCATGGCTTACGTGTTTAATGTAGGTGCACAGAGCTTGGAGTTCTTCGTCCTCACCAAAGATAAGGCCTACGTCCTGTCTGTGGATAATACCCTCGAACCTACATTTGTTCAAGTCCCCCACACGGATACCGGGACTTACCCTTGGTTGAGAGACCATAAAGTCGCTTGGGTATCTTGGGACGATGATGAAGTTGGTAAGGTTTACTTCACCAAACAAGGGACTCCTATTCAGCGCCTAACTGGTGCAGCCTTGGATACTGTCCCAGCTACTTGGCTAGACGAGGCGGGCGATCCTGCACTTCTCGCAGGTAAGTATGCTGCGGTTATTCAATCTCGAGTAGTCATAGCTCACGTGTCTACGTCGGACAGCTTCTACCCACGAAGGGTTCAGTGGAGTGATCTGTATAATCCCGAGGAATGGGATATTCGTCCGGATACTGAGGCTGACTTCTTCGACCTGGAGACGGGCAATCTAGAAATCACTGGGTTATTTAACCACCGTGGGTATATGACTTTGTTTACCCGACGTGCAATTTGGAGAGCTTCTTATATCGGACCTCCTCAAGTGTTTCGCTTCGAGCCGGTCTATGCCGACTTCGGTAACATCTACCACCATGCAGCGGTTTCCGTTAAAGATGTGGTTTACTTCATCGGCAGCGATAACTTCTACGCGATGGAGGGGTTTTCTCCTCGTCCGATTGGGAATGAAATCTGGCCTGAGTGGTTGGAGTCGAACGACACTAAGATTGATCAACCCGTCTACGGTTGGAGTAATGAGGAGAAGCGTGAGATCTTTTGGAAGTTCTTCCGTAAGGGGAGACTAGACGTTCCTCCTGGTCCGATCGTTCTGAATAACCTCGATGGTATTGAGGGTAACAATCAGACTCTCGAGTATGATGGTCGGGTTAACGGGGAGTATAGTTGGAAATGCATCAGCGTAGACTGCACAGATG
>Ga0196887_1001426_pt1 | contig 10390 bp, 11 predicted proteins | sample VirMetDEL_Mar_31_FD_169094 | JGI IMG/M metagenome (GOLD analysis project Ga0196887, IMG submission 169094) | Aqueous microbial communities from the Delaware River and Bay under freshwater to marine salinity gradient to study organic matter... | ecosystem: Environmental > Aquatic > Marine >... | reverse complement strand
TAATGGCACAACAAACACGCACATGGGCAGAAGTAGTTGGGCTAACTCAAGCACGAGCTGGGGCAGCATTTTCTTCGGGAACTGAGCTGACCAACATTGGCTTTTTGCTAAACTCAGCAGCTCGCACAATATATGACGAATCCCGATACTGGGAACGTTTCCTAGTGCTTGAGCCTCGCACAGCGGAGCGTGGTTATATTGCTACAACGGAGGACAGTATTAACGTGTATGGGGCTGGAACCACAGAAGCAAATGGTTTGTATGTTCGTAACGGCAATAGTGTAGACACTAACCCTAAGTACACCCTGTATAATGACGACGAAGCAGTTTATCAAATTACTAGCACCGCTGGTTCAATTTGGGCAATTCAAGAAGTTGCCTCTGGTGACATCTTATACTCAAGCATTGGTGGAGCAATAGTTCCAGAGGGTATATGGACATTAGAAACAGATGGAAAATCACCAGCTCCAATCGTCCAAGCACTATCAGAAATTGGAGAAGCTATTGGATACTGGGGTTCAGCTAAATGGGAAGGCAACGACCCACTTAGTTTAACAGCATACCCAGACAGCAATGGTATTCGCGTAGCAAGCAATGTTACGGGAACAATCTATGTAGCATACAAGAAGGCGTGGTCAGATACATACGGAAACGGAGAGTCTGGCACACTAGCAACAGTTCCAACTGAGTGGGCGGAGTTTATGGCGTATGACGCTGCACGCTCCTACAGGGCCTCACAGGACAGCGAGAGTGGCTTTAACCCTATTGCCCTACGTGACGTAAACAACGCCCTTGAGCGTGCTCTTATGAAGCCTAGCAGGGAAGGTGCTATTGCAGCGTTGACCAACCAACTTAAAACTCAATACAGCACAGACAACAGCGTATAATGGCACATTTTAGATTCAGACGATCCTTTGGTAATGTTGGCACACGTAGGTTTCGTGGTGCTCGACCACTGTCAGGAACCAGCACCTTCACCATCACTTTCAACGGACAACCATTGGTGTTCAACGGAACTAACTTAACATACAACGGATAACATTATGAGTATTGATTTAGGAAACGCCCCAGTAGGAACACCACCTACCCCAACAGAACAGGCACAACTGCGCACATCCTTCGGGCTTGGTGCTGCTGACACGGTACAGTTCGGAGGCCTAGTGCCACCGACAGGAACGACTGCTGAGATTGAGTCAATATTTGCAAACTCTTTAGCAACTCCAGACGCAATTTATTATGACAACGAGAAAACCGCTCAATATCAGGCAATCAATAGTTCTACTAAAAAAGTTATATCTGCGGCAACCCCCCAAGGTTTTAGCTATTATATAGATAATTTAAACGGAAACGATGCTACTGGTAGGGTTAATGATAACAGAAATGCCTTTAAAACAATTACTGCGGCTTTTAATGCCTGGGAGGCAGATAATCCACCCGAGACGTCCGTAAGTTTTTATATCTCTAACGGAAATATTTATGATGAAGTTAATGTAATGGGAGGCGTTACAAATCATCCAACCAAACAAGTCACTGTATATTGCGACAATAACGTTAGATTTGGATCAACCGTGGCTGGAGCTATTTTTGACAACTCGACAGTCAGGTGTATCTTTAATGGCATTCGTGGATTCCCTCAAGTTGTTGGATCAAATATTGCCGCGCTATACGATGGTGCGGGACAAAGTGGTGGTTTTATTCAAACTTTTGATATTGGAAGTGCAGTTATTTCTGCCGTTGATCTAATTAATATAACCTCGGGTCTCTCTGTAATTACGGTAAATCTCGTAGAGATTTTGCAGAGTGCGCAAGGAAAATCCGTTGTATCCATATCTGGATCTACTACATCCGCAGAGGTGCGTGTCAGTAATGCTAAAAGCGTAACGTCTGGTTCAACACAAGCATTATTGACTTTAAATAATGGTGCTCGTGGAATTGTTCGCAATGCTTCGGTATATAATATTCGCTGGGCGCATATGGTAGATTCTGCGTCAAGGGTAGCCATTATAAATTGTGCATATGCACGTCATTTTCTTGGCACGACTTATTGCATTACGGCAGATGTGGCTAACTCTAATGTATATCTTCAAGGAACGAACGCCACCGCAAAGCCAGTTGATGCAAATGTTACGGTAAATACAACGTTTGGAACTTTAGTTCAAAACGCATTAGCTGCAAATTTAGTTATTGTTTAGATGACAAATCTTGGCAAAATCGTAATTAATCAAGGAAAAATACTGCAGATTTGGTTTGAAATAGATCAGCTCCGTGTGCCTGCCTTAATTTACCCAGCGGAAAATATCCAAGGGGTTGAAGACGATAAGGAATTTACTCGTCGTTTTAATGATGTGGACGGGAACCTACTGACACTAGTTCCTCAGGTAGCATACTCGCTCAATAACAATGCAGTTTCTTTTGAATACTCGTCTGATAATCCAACTGAAATTGGAGTAAATCCTGACGGTTCGGTACATTTTTTAGTATCCCAACTGGATGCTAGCATTAAGTTGGCTGAATCGGAGTTTGCATCCCCACGAGGCACTTGGGATGCAACCATTACCATCATTGGCACAAATGGGGAGCACACAACCACTCGCACAGTCTTAATTACGCTGACAGTAACTGGTAATAAGATGGTTGACGTAATTGATGGTGGTGTAGCTGGTAGCGCACGTAAGGCACTGTCCGACCCAATAGACACAGCACTGATAGGTGCTAATCCAGTAACACAGCAAAGGATTTACACGTCACAGGATCACGTCACTCCAGCCTACGTCCGTAACACAAACTTCTTTTTACAGGGAACACACGCTGGGGCACTTACCTGCGCTTCACCTTGGAACTCTACTGGAGGCGCTCAACGTGCTGGGACAGCAATTACACCAAGACACGCAGTTTGCGCAAACCACTATCCCATCTCAGTTGGTGCAACAATTCGCTTTATTGCGACCGACAACACAGTCATTACCAGGACAGTTGTTCAAGCTGCTCGTATTTTTAACGGTGAAGGCCAAGGCACAGATGCTTGGATGATTCTGCTTGACTCAGACCTTCCAGCCTCAATTACACCGTGCAAGATATTTCCAAACGATTATAATTTATATTTTCCAAATGGGACGGGCTTTTATCCAATGGGCTATTATGTGGACAATTCAGAGTATGTACCGAATGAAAGATCAAGATTATTTGGACTACCATTATTGGCTTTAGATCAGGAGGAAAAAGGTATAGTAACGGATCTTCGTGAGCAGAATGGAACTGGCGCTACAATCCAAGTGCCAATACTAGCGGATCGATTTGCATTTAACGAGACAATCATATCTGGGGACTCTGGCAACCCAATCTTTGCGGTCATTGGATCTGAGCTGTGGTTACTGTCCACGTTCTTTAGTCCTGGCTCTGGCCCGTTTTACGGCGGTCTAGTCACAGAGCTTAACGCAATGATCACCACTCTCGACACACTTCAAGGCGACATCACTGGACACACCGTCGCAGTTGGCGATTTATCATCTTATACAGCTTATTAAAAATGCACGACATTATTTACAAATCTACCATTGGAACAGGGGGATTCATTGCTTCCATTGAACTTGGAAATCTTCATACATTATCTGGAACACTTGCTGGTCTTGCCACTTTTGTGTACATGACTATTGCAGCTATTAAGCTTATTAAGGAACTAAGGAACGAGAAAGATTAATATGACACCAGAACTATTAGCAATGCTCGGAGGCGGCGTAAGCGGCTTCGTAATGAAGATGATTGCGGCACAGGCCGACAACCAGGCTCGTCTCTTTGAGCGTATGATTGCTCGTCAGACTGTAGCGGATGACTCAGCAGATAAGGCAGCAGCCCGTGGTGGTGTCTATATGCGACGTGCAATTACGGCGGCAGTTATCTTTGCCATTGTAATAGCCCCATTTGTCTTCGCATTCACCGACATAGGTGTTAGTATCCAAACAGAATCCAAAGGCTTTCTAGGGCTATTCAAGCGTCTAGAATGGTCCACTGTCCAAGGTTTTGTGATACTACCAGAGATTCGCCAGACAGCTTTAGCCATTGTTGGCTTCTATTTCGGATCATCTCAAGTTAAATAATAATGTCTACAACTACAATTACAGGTACAATTAACGGGGTAAATAACGCAGCCCTTGCCAACAAATGGATCACTTTTCGCCTAGTTCAGCTCGGCACAGACTCTGGGGCAACGGCAACAGTAGCACAAAGCGTAGACTCGGTTCAGACGGATGCTAACGGCGACTTCTCGATTAACGTATGGAACAACGGCGATAGCGGCAAGACAAGTGTACTTGAGATTACAATTGATGGCTCAAAGGCTGAGTCCGTCATAATCCCCACTGGAACAGCAACCATTGAGCTTTGGGATCTAATTGAAAATTACCAAGCAGATAATGGAACAAGTGAGCAGCTTCCTGTCGTGTCTGAATTGTTTCTTCGCAAATCTAATAATCTTAGTGATATAAGCAATAAACTTATTGCAAGTCAAAACCTTGATCTTGAAATTGGAGTTGACGTTCAATCCTACAACGCAGTTTTAGACGCAACAACAGCAAGTTTTACAACAGCCAAGGACACGGCAATATCAACAAACACGACTAACATTGCTACTAATGCAACTAACATTGCTACTAATGCAACTAACATTGCTACTAATGCAACTAACATTGATTTAAAGGCTCCAATTGCAAGTCCAACATTTACTGGCACTATCAATACATCCGCAACTGGAATTGACTTTAATGCGGGTGCGGCTGGAAATGGCGGTGAGCTATCCTGGAATAATACAGAAAAGACGCTGAATCTAACTACTGGTTCAGGCGCGGGTGCTGATGAAGTGGTGATTCAGATTGGTCAAGAGGTAGTGCTGTATGCTAAAAATAAGTCCAATGTAAATATGACCAATGGTCAGGTCGTTTTGGTTAGCGGTACTTCTGGTCAAGAGCCAAGTATTGAACTAGCTCAGGCGGATACGGTGGCAAATGCACGAAGAGCAATCGGTGTTATCACTCAGGATATTGATGATAATGCTAGTGGTTTTGTTACGTTAATAGGAAAGGTGCGTGGCTTAGAATTAGATGACAATACATTCTCCTTGGGCGAAGTAGTTTACTTGAGTAGCACTGTTGCTGGTGGAATAACTACAGTTCAGCCTGATATTTCAGTTGAAATTGGTCATGTTGTTTCAATTAGTACTGGGAACAACAAGCAAGGTGTACTTGAAGTTCAGATTAACAATGAAGCATCTGTTTATGAGCTTCAGCAAGAGTTGCTACCCTTAATTGCAATAAACACAGCTAAGATTCCCAATGATCTTACGACGGGAACAGCAGACGGCACAACTTTTTTACGTGGTGACAACGAATGGGCAATACCTCTTGGAGGCGGCGGCGGCGACATGACTGCCGCAGTCTATGACTCTGGAGGGTTGGCATTAAACGTCTATAATAGAACAAATCACACAGGCACACAGACCGCTTCTACTATTTCAGACTTCGATGTGGAGGTGAGTAATAATACATCGGTTGTAGATAATTCAGCCAAGATCACAAACGCCACTCACACAGGCGACGTTACGGGGGATACTGCGCTAACAATTGCCACAGGTGCAGTAGACATCTCGATGCTTTCAGCGAGTGGAACACCCGACGCAACCAGCTTTCTTCGCGGAGACAACACGTGGTCGGTTCCAGCAAGCGGTAATACTGCTGTCGAATATCCATATACCACAGACTTTCAAAGCGGTGTATCTCAGACCAGAGATTTAAGTGGTGTTCTTTCTATTGCCTCTGGGGGGTATCAAGGAAATGCCAACCTCACATCACTTTACATCGGAAGTAAGATCACGGAGATTGGCTTTGATAGTGTGCAGAGTTGCGCAAATCTTATTGATGTTACAATTCCAAATAGTGTAACTATTATTGGAGATAGCTCACTTCTTAACTGCACTGGCTTAACGAGCATTACCATCCCCGACAGCGTTCTTGATATTCAGTCTTCCGCATTTGCAGGTTGCACTGGGTTGACCAGCGTTACTATTGGTGAAAACGTTTCCCAAATTTTATATGGAGCATTTAGCGGCTGCAACAATGTTGGTTTTACCGAAATTGTCATTCCAAATAGCGTCAATACCTTAGGACCCTATGTCTTTGACGGTTGTACAGCACTAACAAGTGTCACCCTCCCAGATAATCCCAGCTTTACCCTGCTTGACGCACAGACATTTTTGGGTTGCACTGGACTAGCATCTATTATTATACCCGAAAGTGTTGCCACTATTGGCGCTGAGGCACTCAAAAACTGCACGGCCCTTAGCTCCATTTCCTGCCTAAACACAGTTGCGCCAACTCTTGTTGGTAGTGATGTTTTTCTTAATGTATTGGCTACAACAATTGATGTCCCGATTGGGGCAGCTGGCTACGGAACTACATACGGCGGTCTTACTGTTAATTACGTTTTATAATATAATATGAGTACTCAAGGAACAGTCAGACTAAAAGTTATTAATGGATCACCAGAAGTTAATAAACTACAGAATGGTCGCTACAGTCTTTCATTTCTATGTGAAAACAATGGTGCTAAAGAAGATTGGTACTATGACAATATTTCAAGTATTCTTCCAGAATATGGAATTTTGCAGGATGCAGATTTTGGCTCTGGAGTAAGCGAAGATTGGGAAGCAATCCCAGGTTCTGTTTACCCAGATATGCGTCTTGTTGAAGCTGAGTATGCTTATATTCCTTCAATTGGAGATAAGCGAGTTAAGCTAACTTACGAAACTCTTACAGATCAATTTGTACTCGAAAAAGATAATAACCTAGATTACAATCTAAATGGATTACAGAGAATTACAACCTTCTCGGTTGCACTTCCAAATGCACCATATAGTAAAAATATAGGTGGAGATATATTAATAGATGGTGGAATTCCTTGTAGATTAGCAAGTGTAAAAGTTGAAAAAACAGACGCCAAATGGACAATGGAAAGGGTTTGGATTGAACCTGGAGTATTGTCGGAAACTGAAGATCGTGTTGGGTCACAGAAGTCTATTGTAATAGAGTGGATTGGGAGAGAAATCAATATCACCCCTGGGATTATAAACCCAGTGCCTCTTCCTGGTGAGCCGCCTTTTACGCCAGAAGGATATGTAGTAGCTAATGCACGTATAAACGATTTTCAGGGACTGACAACAGAACAATATACATTTTTAAAACCAGGGATCCTATCATCTTCTATAAGTGAACAAAACAGCGGTAATTCTACAACTGGAAAAATTAGAACAGAAGTTATTGAATCTTTTGATCAAGTTCCAGAAACAACTATTAATGGAATATTAATAGGAAAACAGGTAAGCAATTTTGAGGGCATACCAACCAATAGATATACTTTTGTAAAAGCAGATGGAAGCATAAAGACAAGTTCAAGGCAAGCTCCATCATCCTTATCTGGATGCACTTATCTTACGGTAGAATCAGTTGGAACTGAGATTACGCCACCTGGTGTTATTGTTGAATCATCTCAAATAAACGACAATGGATTTATTAGATGGGTTAAAACAGCATTGCAAGGAAATGTTATTGGAATTAAACAAGAGTACAAAGACGTAATGGAGGTTGATGTTCCAGGGACCGTAGAGTGTACAGTAGTAAATGTTTCGTCTGGTGGAACAAGTGGATCTTTGGCTGTTACAAAAGTAATTCCACGTAGACGCAAAAAAATAATTGCTAATGTTGAAATTAAAGTTTCTACGGTCCCAGACGGTATTACTCAACTAGCATTTGATCTTGGTCAAATATCTTGCTCCGTAATAAGTGCAAATTATTCATTACAAAAATCACCAAACGTTACCTTGGTTTATGATAATGGTTCTGGTGGAACGGTTAGTGTAACTGGTGAAAACAAAAATTTTAGTGCTGGTGCAAGCATACAAAGTTATCCAGGTTGTTATTTAACAACAACAACTTCAGTGGGAACTGTTGAATATGACGCATCAAAAGTTCCAGTATTAAGTGGAACTGGCAATTCACATACATTTGATACGGTGACAACAAACAGAACAACCTATTGTATTGGAGATGGAAGTACTAACAAAAATTCATATTTTGAAACTGGAGTAATTAAAAGAAACTCTAGACCCTTGTTTACAGCACTTGATGGCACTATTTACTATGAAATAATAACTTGGAGTGTATAATAAAACAATGGATAATTTAACAACAAGAACTGCAGATATTTTATTACCAGATCCTTTCTATGATCCACAGAGTTCTTTAAGCAATCCTGAAGGAAAAAGTGTAGCCCCACAAACGGAAAGCACTTCCTCTGTTTTATATGAATCATCAAATCATGATGAAGCGTCTAACTCAATAAATGGTGGCAATGGTTTTGTTCAAGAAACATTTAAAGTTTGCAAAGACGGTGATATTATTGAAAAAGTATTTTTAGTAAAACCAGTAATTTAAAATGGCATTTATAGTTTCACCTATTCAAGATTTAGGATGCCCAACTGTTCTTTTAAACAAAGGGATTAGAACTGATTATTCCGTAACTGGAGATCCAGATGATCCTATTATATCTGAAAATTCAATAACATTTGCAACAAGTTCAAATGTAAATACTTCTCAATTAGTTAAATTTGCAATTTGCGGAGTTAGTAATTTATCATTTTCCTATAATGGATTAATTGAAACGAATGACAGCGGATTTGATGTTTTAAAAATTACAGTAAAAGGAATAGATGTAAATTTTTTCTATGAAAGGGAAAGTGTTCAAGGAACACCTGAAGGATATGTATCTGTTTCTGGATCGGACAACGTTGATTTAGATAATGATAATCCCTGTGGATATTTAGTAGATATTTCTTTTGAAACTGGCGACAGCCAGTTTAACGACGGTGTTTTTTATTCTGTAAATTTAAACTACATTTAATTACATTACATGCCACACTTGACACGCATGTTACACTAACACAAACATTTAAATAAATATATATTATGGCAAATAATTATTACTCATCAAGAACGCCTTCAGCCATGCAGTCTTATGATGGAACTCTTGAAGAACTTATTTCAGGACAAGAAGTTCGTGGTTTTTCAGGAAACGCAGCTGATTTTCGTTTTAATCAAAATCGCCTAGATAATGAATGGCAAGCGGAATGGGAACGATTGACTGGTGGCAGTTCCCAAGCTCCTTCAAGGTTTCTTAAGAAGTTTTATCAAAATGGAAGCTTGGTTAAAAATCCCCTAAACAATGCGGCTTTGGAGTATAAAGGATTTATTAACTCGCAAAATAGTCAAAATAAACTAAAAGCACAACAAACTTACAACCAGGGAAGTCAACGACGGCGAATAAACCAAGGAATACAAAGTCCATTTGAAAGTCCTAGTGGTCCGTCGTCAATGCGACCTGGCCCCGCAATGCAAAACCCGTTTCAATTTTAACAATTAAATAAATATATATTATGCAAGTACCCCCCGAATTAAACGAACAATGGAGAAACCACGCAAGAAACAACATTGGGCAAAGTTATGGCAACGCTGAAATAGCTGCCTTGAACCGAAAATTTCGTGCTCAAAAAGAAAATGCTGACAGGCAAGCCGCGCTGGAACGACGAGACTTAGAGTTATATCAACGAAAATGGGAGGAACTTTCGGGTGGATATACCCAGGCTCCAGAATATATTAGCAGCTGGGGCAGTCCTGACACTGGGCTTCGCGGTAATGAAGCTGAAAATTTTTTAAAAATGCGCGCTGAAGAAATTAAAAGACACCAGAATATAATGTCAAAAAATCAGCAACAGCAACAGGCACAATCAAGCATTACAGGGTGGGCCGACCCTAATTGGCGGAACAATACAAGCCCCCAAATGCAAAGACCGTTTCAATTTTAAATAAATATATATTATGTACACAGGAGCACGAAATTTAAGCGGAAATAGGAAATATACTAAAGATGCCATCCTTTATCAAGCATATGATGACAAAAAATGGCAAGAAGATTGGGAAAACTTAACTGGTAGCAATTCAACAGCTCCCATACGAATGATGATTGGACCAGGTGGTCAATTACAGACTAATAATATGGGTTTCTTGCAAGAACAAGCTTTAGATTATAAGCGAAAACAGCAAGCATTGTCCAGACAAAGATTTCAAGAAAACCTTGATGAAGAACAATGGCGTGATCAGTATAGGAGAAACCGCACATATACACCCAATGCATCAGCGATGACGGCGCAACCAAATCAATATGGTTCGTCGTCAAGTGGACCTGGCCCCTCAATGCAAAGACCGTTTCAATTTTAAATAAATATATATATATTATGGCAAAAAAACAGATGACTAAAGCTGGAGCAACAGCCTCAGTAATGAGGCTAAGT
>Ga0196887_1001421_pt1 | contig 10430 bp, 8 predicted proteins | sample VirMetDEL_Mar_31_FD_169094 | JGI IMG/M metagenome (GOLD analysis project Ga0196887, IMG submission 169094) | Aqueous microbial communities from the Delaware River and Bay under freshwater to marine salinity gradient to study organic matter... | ecosystem: Environmental > Aquatic > Marine >... | reverse complement strand
GGATTTGCTAACTACGCTAACCAGACGTTAAGCTTTAGGCTGTTAACCGCAGGTGCTGACGGGTCTGGTGATTATGTTGTATTGCCTGGTATCGTAACAGCAACGAGTGATTCTAGCGGAGACGGAAGCGTTACTTTGTTTAGAAACGGGGTTTCTGATATTGAAAGCGTATATGAGGTCATTCTTCCAAATAGGGAAAAGGTTCAATTTATTATACCTTCTGGAACAGCCACAGTAGAACTTTCTAACCTTTTAGTAAACAGCCAGCCAAGTGGTTCTAATACGCAACAAAGTTCTGTGTATGCTCAAGCTATACAAAGGGCTAACCATACGGGAACTCAACCATTAAGCACTATATCTGATTCATCAACGGTGCAACTTAAACCTTCAGAGGGTGCATTTGCCAATGGTGATAAAACTAAACTAAATGCCATTGAAGCATCAGCAGATGTAACAGATACTGCAAATGTTACAGCCGCTGGAGCATTGATGGATAGCGAAGTTGCTGACCTTACTGGAGTCAAGACACTTCTTTTACCAGATAACACTACGATTAGCACTTTTGCTAAAACTTTTTTAGATGATGCAGATGCTGCTGCCGTTAAATCTACATTAGGGATTACGGATGCAGCTGCAATAAGCAACTTTGTTCCACGAAGCATTACTTTTACCAACACATCTGCATATCTTAGCCTGGCTGATAATGCTGCCTTAGATGTTGACGCAGGAGATTTTAGTTTATCTTTCTGGGCAAGGTTAGATAGTAGCGGAACGGAACCCGTTCTTACTAAACTGTCAGGAACAGGGTACAGGTTACAGTTTGTATCTGGCGAACTTATACTAACAATGCAGGACTCAGGTGGCACTGCTGATTTTGAACTAGCAACTGGTCTTAATGATAGTAAATGGCACGTTTATACAGTTACTGTTGATCGCAATGGTAATGCAATAGCTTACGTTGACAATGTTGCTCAAACAGGTGTTAACGTATCTGGAAGCGCAAGCACACTAGCAAACAGTGGTCAGTTTCAAATTGGTTCTGATGGTGGTTCTAATGCTGCGGATGGCATTGCTCTTGGTAATTATGTTGCCTTGCACAAAGCTGTTCTTACCGCTTCGCAAGCGTCTCAGATATTTTTCTCAGCGGATGCAGCTTTAACTGCCGTAGCACCTACCTTAATGGTAGACCTTCGTAAGGCAACTAATACCTTTACCGATGTTGGCACTAATGGGCTTGCTGTTACTACTAACGGAACGATTATATTTAACGAATCCAGGATAGTTCAACAAAGCGGAACTGGTGAAGGAACTGGGTTTACGGCAGGAAGCGGTACAGCCGTAAAAGATGATTCTACATTTACAGGAAACGTAGGCAGCACAGCGTACAGAATAAACGACATCGTAAAAGCACTTAAAAACCAAGGCTTACTGGCTCAATAATGGCAATCTCTCACAGAACCAATAGACTGAAGCTCGTTGGAACTCCAGCAGTTGAGCAGTTACAAAATGGTAGGTATCAACTGACCGTTAACTGCACTACTATGAACAGTCGTGAGGACTGGTATAGCTCTAACAAGGCTCGCATCTTCCCTGACTTTGGATCGTTGGAATCCGCAGAAATGTCCATTGATGGACTAGCTCCACGAACAGGAGAAGCCTACACGGATATGCGTCTTGTGTCGGTTGAGTCTAGCACACAGGGAGGTTTGTACATAGTCACCTTAGTCTATCAAACCCTTGGAGCTACTTTTGTTCAGGTAAAGGATGACACCATTGACCTAGAGTTAAACGGCCTTAGAAGGGTAACAAGAACTAGCATTGCTCAGGCTGGAACGGATATTCCCGATGACGACAAAGACGTTGGAGTTGATTACATTGACCACCAGATTGATGCCGAAACAGCCGTGCGTTGTTTCTTAGCTTCCTATAAGGTTGACGACACTGATAGCTACAGAGAGTTCGAACGAACTTACATACAGGCAGGGACATTAAGCGTCGCTACTAAAAACCTATCTGAAGGTGTAAAGCAAGTAACAACAGTATTTCTGGTAACAGAAGGGACTACTGTTGGTCCTGTAACATCACGTAGCACCAATAACTTTCAAGGTCTAAAGACTATTACTGTTACAACAATGCAGGACAAGGACGGCAATCCATTAGGAACGGCTGGCACTACACCCGTTCACAGCTTTGAAGTATTTTCTAATTTTACTTATCCTGGCTTGTTTGAGGTTACAAAGGAAAAAATAGCTAACGGGCGAATTGCTAATATTGCTATTGAACTTACTAAATCCCCTGCTCAATCAAAAGTTAGGTCTACTGTTTTTGTATTTTTTACAACAACTAGCACCATTGAATCCAGCGATTATACTTATGAATCGGCAAGTGGATTATGGAGTCCAAACGATTGGGGTTCAGTTTCAATAGGTGCTGCTGGTGAAAATATTATACAGAAAGGTCAGTTTAATACCTCCAAAGCATTTAGAGGTTACAGGAGTTCAACCAATAGCTTTAGTGACGACGTAGACGCTACATTTGGTTCACAGGCTGTTTTTCGTTTTCAAGGCTCTCAAAAGTTTACGGACTCTAATGGCATTGACTTTTCTGCAACTATAAACAATGGTCCTCGTGACCCAGTGGGTTTAAAGTGGGTTTTAGACGTAAAAATAACATCTGCATTTGATGACGTAGATGGAACAACTTACTACAAAAAAACCATCATTGTTACAGAAGCTATACCCGCACAGGCTAGTGGAGTTGGGGGGCCATACTAATTGTGGCTATGACTAAAGCAGAGCAGGACCGTGAAGAACGAAACAAACAAGCTGCACAGAGGGCAGCTGACAAAAAAAGTCGGTTACAGGAGTCTAATAGGCGGCAACGTGCTGCTGACACAGAAACATACGGCGAAGGTTCGATGTTACTTGAAGCCCAAGAGGGCAACATATACGATGTAGAAACAGGTGAATATGACCCTGACTTTAACAAACAAGGAACGGATGAAACTATATCAAATGATGGCATTGACCAGTTTGGAATAGATGAAGATAATATTAGCGGTGGTGGAGGTAATACTCGTGAATTAACAATTTGTGTAGATGGTGAACCTGAGCAAGTTACTTTCTTAACAACATAATTTAAATGGCTGAATCTTTTGAGACACTTGGCGCAGGTAATGGTTTTAGTAGTTGTCTAGAAAAAATTATTCCTGGAGATAAAACCCTACTTAACCCTCCAAGTTTAGAGCAAACAATGCAAGCGTATTGGAATTTTGATAGCGTAACTTTTGGAGGTGCAACTTTTAGTCCTAACAATGAGCCAAAAGATTTAATATGTAACGAAAGTGCTAATGTTGGTTTTGCTGCCGATGGTGACGGTCGTCCAGGATTTCCTGCGGAATTTACTGTAAAAAATTCGTTGCCAACATTTTTTTTTAAAAATGGCGTAAAGTATTACAAACACGGAATCGAAATGACTTTTGCTCAGCGTAATGTTCAGGCATTATCTAACGGCTACCAGCAAAGTAACATATCAATTAGTTATGTTTCGTCATTATTCACTGATAATAGAGAAGAACAAGATGGTTATCAATGCATAACAGATTTTTTTGGCCCGCCAGGAGAGGAGGAGCCTGTAGGCAAAGTTGCAAGTGACTCTAGTCTAACTGTTTCTAGTGTAACAATATCGGGCATTCCGTTTATTAAATTAGTAGGTAAAGGATTTGCTGGATCGAATTATGCGTCTATTGTTGACGGCAAGATAGGACCACTTCCCCCTTGTCCAACACCAAACTATGCTGACGACCCTGGCACTCCAACATTAAATTTTCACACTTACTAACCCTTTATGATATAATACAGCTATGGCAATAGGAGATACACCAAACCAAAACCTTTTCGGCACAAATTATAACGCCGAAGAAGAGGAAAGAAAGAAAGCAGAACTTGCGGCACAGGGCGCAAGGATAGGGGCAGGGAACGTACCTGCGTCTGCGTTTGGACAAGCACCAGCGGTAGCCCCCTTCTCTATGGAAGCGGCTGGGCAGGTGAACCCAATGATGGAACAACAAAGCCTTGAATCTTTTGCACAACCACAAGTAACCTTTAGGGATTATGACGTTCCTGAGCCACCACGCGCAAGTGCGCTTTCTGTGTTTACTCCAGGTGGTGAGGTAAAGCCTGGCATAGATGTAAATGCTATTACACCATCACCAGAAACAACTCCTGAAGCTGCCCCCAAAAACGCATTACTTGAAATGTTAGAGCGAGCAGACGAAAGACAAAGTATGGGACTTCCCCGTCAAGCTGCTCCAGGTATTATAGATGCACCCGTCGAAAGCCCCTTACCGATGGCACAAGAGCAACCAGAGCCAGTTGTAAGCCCTTTCCTCCAGTCTCCAGATACACCCTCTGGTTTAGGTGGCCCACTCCTTCGTGGATTTGAAATGGTCAATGACGCAGCACGAGGACCCAATGCACCTATGGGTCAAGATGCAACACGTGCTGCCCTTGGTGGTATGACACTTAATGAATACCTAAATGCTCCTGCTGGCACTCCAGGTGTCTCTGGACTACGCACAGACCCACAGGGTCGTATGATTACACCGACTCCTCCGTTACGGGTCGAACCCGAAGTTGTACAGCCTCCTGTCGATCGTGATATTATCCCTGCGGTTACACAACCTCCCGTTGATAGTGCTGTTTCTCCTACAGTTGCACAACCTCCCGTTGATGCCTTGTCATCCTTTGAACAAGACAGCCTAGCTAGACAACAACGCATCGGAGGCACGGGAAGTTTTGCTGGTGACAGTGCAGCGCGTGAAGCTAGACTTGCGGAGAGAGACAGGCAACCAGGCGAAAGCCAAGCAGACAGAGACACTCGTGTAGCACAAAGTAAAACTACTGGTGGACAAACAGGGGGTCTGTCTTTTGACGACGCAAGGCGCAGAGCGGAAGGCCAACTAGCAGCACGAGGAGTTAAGAACCCATCTGCATCTCAGGTCAATGCTTTAGCTAGATCGATACAGGCAGGAGAGCCAGAACGCCTAGCAGAACTAGAAACTAAGAGGGCTTTGGATGCTATTAAACTTAGAGATGCAGAAGCAAAGAAGGACTTTAAACCACAAATAGTGGAAATAGGTGACCAAAAACTCATACAACTTTCTCCAAATTACTACCAACCAGTTCGACCTGAACCCACAGCAGAGGAACCATTTGAACCAAGAGTTCTAGAAGAAGGTGGGTTTACTTACTATGAAGTTGCTCCAAACCGTTTTGAACGTCAACCCTCTACAAAAGCTGGAGGTTCGACAGGTGAAGTTTCTTCAGCTATTGCCGACGCAATTGCCGCTGGAGGTGGAGAAGTAGCAACAACACCTGCTCCAACCGTAGACACGCCAGAGGTTGCAACGGGTGATGAATTTACACCACAACAAGAACTTGGTATTCAAAAAGTTATGGCTGACAATGAAATTACACGCGAAAAAGCCATCGAAGAACTAAGAAAAGCTGGTAAACTAAAATAAAATATGGCTATTGACCTATCTGGATTTGACGAAGTTGTCGATGAGCCAAAGGCATTAGACCTTTCTGGCTTTGATGCTATCGACTCGGGGCAACCTGAGGCTATAGACTTGTCTGGTTTTGACGAGGAAGAAGGCCCTGGTGCGGCTGATTACGCTGCTGCGTTTGCCGCAGATATAGCTATCTCCGAGGCAGGTAGATTAGGTGGTGCTACTGCTGGCACAGCTGTCCTTCCAGGCGTAGGAACTGCCATTGGTTATGTAGTTGGTGGTATGGGAGCTGGAGCCGCTGGTTCGATAGCTCGCCAACGCATCCTTAATCCAGATGGTGATCTTAGTTATGGACAGATTGTTGCTGACGCATTTATCAATCTAATACCTGGAGCCAAGGGAGCTAAGTTTGGTGCTAGTGCAGTAGCTAGACAGGCTGTAGCAGGTGCTGGTATTTCTGCTGGAGCTAGAGTTGCAGAGACAGCCATAGACGAAGGAGAACTTCCCTCAATGGACGAGTTGGCTTCAGCGGGTCTAACAGGAGCCGCGCTAGGTGCAGGTCTAGGGGTAAGTGGCGAAGCCTTTAGTAAGGCTTACAGTAAGTTTGCTGGTATGCCTACGCGTCGTCTTAGTGAGGCGTTTAAGATTGGTGACCCTGATGCCAAGATACTTGTTGATGGTGTAGAGCGCACAGGTAAGGAATACGGCGAGATGCTTCCCAAAAACTTCCGTGACGTAAAACTAGGAATTAGTGAGGCATACAGCGATGACATGATTCGTGCTAGGGTTTTACAAAACGAAGTGGCGGGCGGTCAAATCAAACAAAAGGATGGGGTATTGAAGGTTAAGTCTGACGAAAGTGACTTCTATTTACAGCGCAGACTGGCCGAGGGTAAGATAACTGCCAAGAACGAAGAGTTACAGAAACTAGTTGATGTTGATGGTGCGTTCCTTTTATCTAAAGCAAACGAACTAGGTTCTGAAGCAAGCACCTTGTCTCGCTCCGTCAACGATTACCTATATGCCAAGCATGGGGTTGCTTACAACAAGGCGAACAAATCTAAGTTTGGTGGCGACGGGGCGGCTGGTCGCACAACTAAAGAGTTTCAAGAGACGGTGCGTGACTTTGAAGCCAGAGGCTTAAACAAACAGTTGCAAGAATCCATCGATTTACGTCAAGACTTGTCAAAAAGAATCCTCAATACCATCGAAGAAGGTGGGTTAATCAGTAAGGTAGATGCCAACAAACTTCGTAAAGAATTTCCCAACTACGTTCCCTTAAATCGCATATTGGAAACTGACGAACTAGCCGATGTAGCCTCAACGATTGCTGGGCGTTCTGGACGTTACGAGACATTAGCATCTGGCATACGAAGAGCCAAGGGTTCTGACCTTGAGGTTAACGATATATCGCAGAACATTGTAGACAATCTTATTGGTGCTACCCGTAGGGCGCAGGTCAACAAGGCTAACCAGGCGTTCGTAAAACTAGTAAGGGACAATCCTACTACTGCTGGTGACATTGCTGTCGTCCGTAAGCCCAAGGTTGTTAGCACAAAATTAGTCAAGGACACCTCCGAGTCAGCCAATACACTGCGCGCACAGGGCAAGAAGGTTCCGTCCAAGAAAGTTCCTGTGTATGAAAATGCTGACAAGAACGTGCTTACTGTATTTGAAAATGGCAAGCCATTGTTCGTAGAATTTAAAGACCCAAGGCTTGCTTCAGCAATGAAGGGGACTAACCGTGAGGTTGCCACTGGAATCATCAAGGCGGCTCAAGGATTCAACAGATTTATTGGTGGTCTATATACACGATTCAATCCTGAGTTCATGGTTCCCAATTTGATTCGTGACCGTTCGGAAGCATTTGTAAACAATATGCAGAAGATGTCACTTGGTCAGGCGTTCAAAACCCTTGACCCAATCTCTACCGTGCGTGATGATATGCGAACCATTACCCGTAACCTGCGTGGACAAAGGGCTAGTGGAGGTCGTGCGGCTGATATGGATAAACTCTATGATGAGTTTGTATCATCAGGTGCGAGGACAGGTGGTCTTGGATTATCGACACTAGATGATGTTGAAAAGAATATAGCTGAACTGGGCAAGAAACTAAATGCTCCCACTAAGTCTAAGGCTAAACAGTTCAACAAGGTGGTGAACGGAATCAATGAGGTGTTTGAGAATGCAACTAGATTTGCTACTTACCGTCGTGGACGAGCAGACGGAATGACAATGGATCAGGCTGCACTTGCGGCACGTAACAGTTCATTTGACCCACAGTTACAGGGCGCACAGGGCGATACGCTCAGAGCGTTGTATCTGTTCAGTAACCCAGCCATTCAAGGTGCTAAGAATTTCTTGCGTAGCATGAAAAACCCAAAGGTTGCCGCATCGGTAATGGGAGGATTGACGGCTACAGCCTACACTATAGACAAGTATAACAAAACCATTGATGAGAACTGGCGTGAAAAGATTCCTGACTTCAAGGTAAACAAACACATAACGATTGTCCGTGGTCAAAAACCAGATGGTAGCCTTGATTATATTTCTATTCCCATTGGTTACTCTATGGTTCCCTTCAAGATCGCTGCTGACTACGGTCAAAGAATCATGTTCGGAGGTGAGGAGAATCTTGATGCCTCTGCGGTTGCCAAGGACATGAGTAAAAATATCATTGACTCCTACAACCCAATGGGTGGTTCACCTGTCCCAACGGTACTTCGACCAATGACGGAAATAGCTAGCAACAAGGACGGGCTAGGGCGAGACATACGGCCATCTTGGTTGGAAAATGACCCAAGGTCAGAAACTGAAAAGATTCATCCTTGGACAGCCAGAACTCAAGGAGGAGAGTTGGCGTTAAATTTAGCAGAACAACTAGATGACATGGGTTACGAAACGTCACCAGAAAACTTGCTTTATCTTTACCGCAACTACACGGGTGGTCCAGGCACAACGGTGCAAAGATTGTTTAATGTTACATCAAAAGTCATGAACGGAGAAAAGGTTACTCGTTCAGATGTTCCAGTTCTAAGACGGTTCTTTGGTGAAACATACGCCAAAACTTTTGAGTTAAGAACTGGTGATCAACAAATTCTTGACAGAATTGAAAAAGACCAAGCCACTGCTTCATCAAAATTGAGAAGGGTTGCGGATAAATACACCGATAAGTTGAGCAAATCTGATTCTCCGCAGGAACGTGCTCGGATACTTCAGGACATGATGATTGATCCAAAAGCAGAGGAGTCGGTCGTTCGTCGTGTTGAAACATTCCTAAAGGACGAAGCGGCTGGAATTACAGCTGCTGACAAAAGGGTCAGGACATTTTCAGTAGCGGCCAAGGCTCAATACTTCATTGAAAGAATTGAGGGTATGGATAGACTAGAAGCAGCTAGGTATTTGCAGGAGCAGATTAACCGACGCGTCCTTACACCAAAGGTTGAGGAAACAATGGGTAGTATGCAAGCCTTCAAGTCTTTTTTTGGCCAATAACGTGGTCTGTGACCTCAATTAGGGTGACCCAGGAATGAGCCCTGAAGCCCCCTAGAAGGGCTTACTATCCCATACCCTACCCCTACCCCTCGGAACAAAAGAAAAGCCCCTCAGGGGCATCTGAGAGGCTTGCAACGTAGTAAAAACTGAGGGTATTTACTCAAATGGTGCTGCTAAGAAGAAGAATATCACTGCTATGGTAAATATGGCTACTACGTGTGGCTCTGGTAGGTATTCCATTTACTCTTCCCTGTAGGCTGTTTTATGTGGGTTAATCATGTATTCGTCGATAGACTCTGGTTCAAACCCAGCGCAGTAGGCTAGACCACGACAAGCCTCCGTGAAGTTTGCCATGTGTGGTAATTGAAACTCAATCTCTGCGTGTTCAATGGTGTCGAGGGTTGGCATTGTGTTGGTGTATGTAAGTTTAATCATATCTATAGGAACATTGGTTCAAAGAAAGCAACCTTGGAACTGTAGACAACACCACACCCAACGATTGGTTTGGCGGCATACACTCTTCCGTAATTCATGGACGGGTGGTCGTGTTCTACACCACATCCCACTTGCATACCAAAGACACAGTCGTGTTGGTTGGCGTGATATACGAGGCCAGCCTGGGCATGTAGGTGTCCTTGGACAAGAGAGTTGAACTCAGCTACGGCATTCTTATATGCAGCTTGTTGTCCACCCTTACCCTTGTCTCCGTGTCGGTAGATGACATCATCAATCACTAGATCGTGGTAGCGAGGGTGGATTGTCCAGCCGTCTAGTTGCCACAGGGACTTGAAGTCCTTCATCAGATGCTCTGGTATACCAATGGTCTTAGCCTTACGGGACGGCAGGTCACTATGGTTACCCTTGAGGTAGTCTACTTGGGGAAAGGCTTTGTGTAGCTTCCTAACCTGCTTAAATGCCTCCGCAAACTCATCCTCTGCACTGGGCATGGATGGGTCTTTCTCGTGGTAGGAGATGGAGTTCCAATCTACTAAGTCACCAATGTGAACAACCCTGTTACACTTGTGCTTCTTCTCTATCTTTTTTAAGAACTTGATGTAGTCTTTGTGCATCGCTGGGCAATGCGTGTCACCGATAATAAGGACTGTGTTTTTCTTGGGCATATTAGTAGTATTGGTTTTGGTTTGTGAGCTACATGCGCTCGCGGTTTGTCTGGCTAAATGTTCCCATAGGCTCCCATCTCTCCCTGCCCTGTATCACCCACTCTTCTAGGTAGGCGAGGTCATCGGAGTATAGGGGTGGCTCAGAGACGATGGAGGTAAACCCATCAAACTCTAATGAATCATTGGTAGTAAACTTGACGATAACATCACAAGACTCAGCCTTCGCGTTGTCCATATTGAGCATATAGGTGTATTTCATAGTGTTGGGTGGGTTGGAACGTAGTCTGTGGCTGGTTCGATTA
>Ga0196887_1001413_pt1 | contig 10465 bp, 7 predicted proteins | sample VirMetDEL_Mar_31_FD_169094 | JGI IMG/M metagenome (GOLD analysis project Ga0196887, IMG submission 169094) | Aqueous microbial communities from the Delaware River and Bay under freshwater to marine salinity gradient to study organic matter... | ecosystem: Environmental > Aquatic > Marine >... | reverse complement strand
GGCTGGGTAAGGACGTTTCTTTTTCTCTAAACCAGAGCGACCGCATTTCTTGCCAGTCTTTACATCCCGCCAGTCTTCCTTGAACCATTTGGTTAAGCCGCCCTTTGGTTTAGCCATTAGGCGTACGTCCCACCACGCTTCTTGTAGGTTCTAACCAACCAAGCATTTGCATACGCACTAGGATATACTTTAAATTTCTTTTTAGCTTCTGATTTTACCCGCGAGTACAATGCTGCATTCTTGGGCTTTGGACTTTTTGATTTTTTAGCTGCCATTGTATTTACCCCCGGCAAAGGTTATTGCTTATATCACAAAATAAATAAAGAGTCAAGAGGGCAAGTTGCCCTGCCCCCTTGATTAATGTTATACGCCAGTCTGGACTGCAGCAGTCTGAACCATTGCAGTTGGGTCACCAATGTCAGCAATCAAAGCAATAACACGGAAACGAACTACAGCAGAGTCTGCACCCAAGATTTTAACTTGGATAGCGTCTGTTGCAATTACTGTGTTAATACCTGCTGCTGTAGGGTGAAAGTTGTAGATAGCATCAGCGTTACCATCAACACCATCACAGAAGGCATCAATGTCGGTGCTGATACCAACGTCAAAAGTCACACTAGAACCACCAGCTTCAAGAACGTCCAAGCAACCACCAAGAACGATGGAGTTGTCTGGAAGGTCAATCACCTTGATGACATCATTAGCTGTAAGGTTGTCATCAGCAGCGTCAAAGATTTTTGACTGCACGATGTAAGGACGAATCGCATGTGCGGGATGTCCTACAGTTCCACCACCAGTGATGGTATGGTCAAAAGTAGCCATTTATATGTCTCCCTTACGCGAAGTCAATGACGCCACGAACAACAGCTTCTTGACGCAATACCTTGCGACCAAAAACGTGAAGTCCACGAATGACATCAGAGAATGACTCAGTTGAACGAACCACTTCGGTCTTAGCAATGTGCGAAGCAGTGGCTACAGCAGACATGTGACCAGCAAGAACAACGTTCTCAGAGCCATCTGTTGCAAGAGTAGCAGAAGCGTCAGTCAGTGTTAACTGGTCAGTTCCACCTGTGCTGTTTAGTGCAGTAGACTTGTAACAGCGGAAACCAGCAAAGGTACCGTTGATGGCAAGGCCATTACGCAGCGGAGATGAAGCATCACCAGTCACTTGGACTTCGGCGATTTTGTTGCCAGCTTGGAACATCTTCTCGTAGAAGATTGGAGGTGCTACAAACCAACGGTTTTCTTCAGGCACAGACTCATCGTCAAGCAAACGAGCCATAGCCAGCATCAAGTTGATGCCGTTGTCGTTTGTTTCAACGTTGATAGGAGCATTAGCTGTTCCCAATGTACCTGCTGCAGCAGTAGTTGTCAGAGTCGTACCAGAAACGGCAGACGCTGCAATACCAGCGGCATCAGAGATATGCTGTAGAACGGCAGCATCGTACTTACGCTTTAGAGCAAACGCACCAGAAGAGGTGGCAAGTGCTTCAAAGTTTACGTGCGAGTGACGCTCTTCGATGTCGTCAATTTTAAACGCAAAAGCGTTTGCATTATCAACAACCATAGAGATTTGATCGTCAGCCAAGTCTTGCGGATTTACCACAGAACCACGTTGATACGCAGATACTGTTACAGTAGGCTCCTTAATGATTTTGACTGTGTCGCCAAAGTTTTCGATTTCGCCAGCGTAGTCGGTGTTAGTAATATCTTCCACAACCGAAGCACGACGGAAAAACTTGAGAACTTTTTGGCTAAAGATTTCTGGTGCAAAATTACCGGATGGTAAGTTTCCATATCCAGAAGATGTACTGAACGCCATTGTTCAATCCTTCCATTATAGTTTTGAGGTTAAGTCTAGTTATTCATGTCAATCCGGCCTTCGTTCCGTGCTAGGTCGAGTTCAGCTTCTAGCTTCTCAAACTGGTGCGGTTTTAAAGATCGAATTTCCGAAGACTTCCAAATGCGCTTTTCTCCACCTTGTTCTGTTGTAATGTCCCTAGCTTTAGGAGCGCGTACAGAACTTGCAGCGTCGTTGTTCGCTTTAGTTGTCTTCTTTTTAGAGATACCTGCATCTGCTTTGTACAGATCAATAACTCTAGAGGCCAAACGAGCATCGGTATTGTTTTTATAAATACCATCTGAAATAGTGTCAGGCTGTTCGTCTAGCCAAGCTAAAAACTTTTCATCCGATTTGATCGAATCGAAGTCTGGGTGATTAGCTGTTAGTTCGCGGTATGCCGCTTGAACCACAGTTTCTTTTTCACGTTCCTTAATAGTGTCTAATTCTTCTTGGAGCTTGCTGGTGCGTTCTGTAGCTTGCATTGCTGCTACTGTTTCCACCACTCCATACACATCAGGATATTCTGCTTTGAACTGCTCTAACTCTTCAACTGTCTTTGGCATAGGGACGTTTGCCTCCCGTGTTGCTACTTCTAGTTGCCGTTTTTCGTCCTGAAACTCCGCTAATTTTGCATCGTAGTGACGTTTCAAATCATCATACCGTTTTTTGTAGTCGTGGTTTGGTGATTCTTCTTTTGTTTCTACAAAGCTTGTTGCTTCAGGTTGTTCGGTATCTTCGCTTGCTTCTACTTCAGGGGTATCTTCTTCGTCTTCATAGACATCAGGTCGATAGTTGCCTTTGTATAGCGTGTCGCTGTTGATTGTTCCGAAAGAGTCGTTTGGTTTGTTGGCACGATGCCCACGTACTTTTTTAGCCATTGTTTACCTCACTTGCGGGGCCGTATGGCAACGGGTAGCCGCTCCGGTTATGTCAGGGCCGTTGTTAACGGGTAGCTGACGAATCTAAAGTAATCTTTGGTCCTTGCCGGGATTTCCACCACTTTAAAGCTTTTTCTGCTCTATTTCTTTCTGCGGCACCTTTCGGCAATATTTTAATTAATCCTGTTTTTAGGGCTTTTTCCATGTCTTTTGTTTTATTAAAAACTTTTTGAAAAGACTCATATCTTCCTAGTCCACCAACGTAGTGGGCAGAAAACATAACAGATTTATCTGAGGGATTTAATTCTGAATACTGAGGGTAATCTTTTAAAAATTTTTCTCGCTTATACGGAAGTACAATTTTATCTACTTCTTTTACTTCTTCAGGAAGTAGAATTAACCCCTTTTCTTTTAGCTTATTTTTAGCTGCATCGCCCTTGAGTTCAATGAAGGGTTTAAACTTATTAATCAACTCTTTTGAAAACCCCATTTTTTGCATATCTTTTACGCTGTGTTGTCCTATATCAAAGCCTTTACCCACCGTAATACCACTTCTTTTATTTCCGGGAAAGTACGCCTTTGAACCGTCACCCTCTAATACAGAAAGCAAATCTTCAGACAATTGATTATAATCTGACTCACGCAATTCTGCAGCGTTTAAAGGCTTAAAAACAAATCCTTTAGAATTGTTTTGTTGAGGAACTTGTCTTACATCTTGAATAGTTAGATCGGGTTCTTGCTGTGGGCCTGTAAACGGTGTTCCCCCGTACTTATAACCATTAATAAAACCACCACTAGCTGCAGCTTGCCTACGATCTACTTCTGCTTTGCCTTTGTCATTTTCTGCGTTTAGTGCATCATACCCACCAAACTTTTCAATGTCTGCTACGTCTATTAGATATTCACCTTTAGATAACGCTACGTCCATCATCTTGCCGCCTTTTGCAGCTTTACGTTTTTGTGGACCTTTTGGTAGCTTGCCTTCTTTTTGTAACCGCTCTGTTGTAGGTGCGTTAATAACAAATGATCCCACACGGACTTTCATGTCTTCTGTGTCGGCTACAGTCATGCCTTTTGAATAGTTTTGAGGCGGACCATCTATGAATCCTGTAGATGGTGCTTTTCCAGCAGCACCGCCACCCTTTAGTCCTACGCGACCTCCTTTTGCGCCGCCCGGCCCATCAATACCACTATCATAATCATCTTGCATACCGCCCCCGTAGTCTGGCTCCTCGCCACCGGGTTCGTCGGGAGTAGATGGGCTATCATCTGGACGACCAGTGTAAAGGGAAGGAGAAACATTAGAAGGATAATATCCCGGATCACCCATGCTACCCCCGTCGTCAGGTGAAGGTCCAACCCCGGAATAACCATCATCGTCAAAAACAGGATCATTATTGTCATCTGGTGAAGGAGTTTTAACAGCAGATGGTAGTGTTTCTTTAGGCTTTGGAGCCGGGGCTTTTGTATTAAGGATTTGATCTATTAAATTTTGTCGTTGCTTTGCTGTAATATTGTCTGGAATGTTACCTGTCAGCACGTAGCCTCCAAAAAGCCCCTTTGATACGCCTACTGTTTTTCCGTTTACACTAGCAATTCCATATCCTTCTTTTCCTTCTTTTACTTTGTCGGATATACCAGATAAAACTTTGTTAGATATGGCTAGTCCTGCTCCTGCAAGAAAACCTATGGGAGCAGGTAAAAATGTTCCTAATCCAGTAGGAAATCCTTTTTTGAGTTGTCCTGTCACGGGGTCTATGTAGTATTTTCCAGATAACGAATCAAAATACCCTTGCTCTGGTTTTATAGTACCATCTTCTGTAAGTATCTGGTCTACGGTAAGAGTGTTATTTCCGCTAGTTCCAGAAAACTTTCCACTTCCGGGATAGTTGTCTGGGTCTTCTCCATCTGTAAAATTAGGCGGAGAACTAACTACACTGCTGTCTGCTGACCCCCTAGATATTCCAAACTTTCCAAACCCTATGTCTTTACGCTTTTCGTCGTCAAAAGGAGTCGGAGTGATTGGGGTATCTACTGTAGGAGTAAGAGCTTGTCCTGCCAGTGAACTAATGTAATTCTGTATTATTGACACTACATGTTTGCCTTTATCGCCGCATCATAATCAGCCTTCAGGCCCTTGATCTGTTCCAGTGAAGTTATCTTCCCCTGCAGCCGGAACACTTCCAGTTCCGATTGTGCCGCCACCAACGCCCGAAGCGTCATTCGGATTTGCTCCTGCAGGTATTCCTCCAGACTGTCCCACGCTTCCTTGTTCGCTACCAGCGGGCTGACCTTGCTGGCTTGCTTCTTGTTGAGCATTGGCTAATCCTTTCAGCATTTCTGCAAAAATCTGTGCTTCGTTCATGTCGTTAACTAAGCTGTCGGGATCAATGTCCTGTGCAATAGCTAGTTCTCGCATAAGGTTTGGTATTTTAATAAACGGTGCAAGCATGGGGTTAGAGACTGTTTGAAGTAACGTAGTTAGTCGTTGGCTTCGTACTTCTTTTTGCATTACCGCAGCTACACCACGTGGCTTTATTTCTAAGTCCCCTTCAATTTCGGGAGAAGACTCGTTAAACTGCATGTTCCACTGGAAGTACGATTCTCCTAGTGGTTTTAATAGCTGGTCATCTATATTTTTAATTACAGTCTTTAGAGATAAACTTGCTCCACCTAACAACATAGACAACCCTGATGCTGTCCGTCCTGTACCAGCTACTCCTGTTTGCCCGTGCATGATAGAAGGCAATCCAGTTTCTTCGTCGGCAAGTTGGCGACTAATCTGATACATCTGAATGTTTTCAGGTGCTGTGTTAGGAAACTTTAATCCGTTAATAGCTGTACCAGTTACACCAGACTGACGACGGAATATCTTTCCGGGAAAGATGTCCATGTTTTGTCCGGGAACCAGTGACGCTTCGTCCACATCAAAGACAAGGTTACCAGCTAGGGCTAGATTGTCGATTGCCATACGAACGTGACCGTTCATTAGCATCTGTGCGTCTTCCATGTTTTCAGCAACGCCCACACCCCACACTTGGTAAGGGTTGATTTCATATGGAAAGACTTGATACGGAATGCGGGCTGGGGTAAACGGATTAAGGACACACCGTAGCACCATTGTGCCACACGTCCAAATATTTACTTGTACTTGTTCAAACTCACTTACGTCATACGACACATCCAAACCAGCTTCTCGTGCCATTTTTGCATCAAGAAAACCCCAATACTCTAACACTTCGTAGCGGCTATCACCTACATACGGTTCTGTTTCTTCTTCACGAATAGTATCTTCGTAGTATTTGTCTTCGTAGTTTGGGCCTTTTGCAAGACACTCTTCAATTGCATCTTTGTAAAAGTGGGGTTGCGTAATCAAATTACGTAACTGTTGGCGATTCATCCTATGCCGTTGAATTACGTATTCACAATCTTCTACGCTTGTAGCAGAAGGATCAGGATGAAAATCCCACGGGGATACATGTTCAATGCGAGGAACTACTCGCTCGTATGGCTGGTACGTACGACCTTCAGAGCCAGTCTGCCAACGATGCACTCTTTTATAGTGGTTGAACGGCCCTTTTACAATTCCTGTACCCAACAGTGCGGATTCAAAAATAGAACTACGAAGTACGTTTACTGCGCTGGTATCAAGAAGCTGATCGTGAATCATCTTCTCCATGTTTAACGCAGCGTTTTGTGCGGGGCTAATTTGGGGTTCACCCATTTTAGCTGGGCCTTCAGACAACGAAGCTTGTCCATACTTTTCAGACAAGCCACCAAGAAAGTCCCCGCCAGAAGTAGCTTGGGTAGCACCAAAAGGTAGTTCCCTGCCATCCCCAGCAAAACCGTATGGGTCTTCAGAGGGCTGCATTTGGTCTAGTGGAGTAGAAAGGTGAGCAAACTCTGCTATTCCTTCCGGCACAGGTGTAGACTCTACAACGAGTGGAAATTTCTTGTTAGCAAAGAGGATGTCAACAATTTGACCGTATGCTGCAAGTACCTTAGTCTTCGTGATCTTAATAAAGACCTTTGACTTTTCACTGTCCCTGTATTGCGTAGTAGAATCATAGATACCTCTAAAGTTTTTATACGCTTTTAGCCATCGCTGTTCGTATGAAAACCTTCCGTTTTCTGCGTCGTCAAATTTAGCTTTAACGTACGATGCTATTCCCGGAAGTTGTTCTTCAGGATCAACAAGGGGTACAGCGGTATCGTCTGCAGGTTCCAAAAAGTTATCGGACATGATATTCCTCTAGCTGAAGTAGTTTCTGTCTTCTGCCATTGTATTGAATGAAGCTTCGACTGTAGGCTTAGTCTGTTTTTTAGGCATAGCTTCTGCAAGTTTACCCATCTGTGTTTCACCAGTAAATTCTAGCTTTTCACGATACAGGGAGTTAACACCTGCTTGGTTGTCAACGCTCTCTTTGTCAGAGTTCATTATGTATGACGCGCCGTAGTTGTAGTTATTGTCTGGCATAAATGCCTCCGTTAGTTGTATGGTTAGTTTACAACGCCGCCGTATAAAAACGACTGGGCTATTGTTGTTGTTTCCCCCCGCATTGCATTAGCGCGGGCTTCGGGAACTGGTACGAACCCCTTTGCAGCCATGTCAGGCGCAGGAGATTCAGGGTCAGGTATGTTTGGAGCAGGAGCATCTTCCATAGGATACGACGCAAACTCTGGCTTAATGTACCCCAGTGCATCCATCTGGGGTGCTACATCTGTTCGTGGTCCAAGTCCTACTCCGCCGGGGGTAGTGGTTTGCTGACTAGCTCTAAATTCTTTATCGCTATAAGCCGCACCGGGGGGAAGAAAAACTTCAGAAGCCCCTGCAGCCATCCCTTGCATTGTAGAAGAAAAGGGAGAATCTCCTTCACTAAGTGCATCAGCTTTTGCTTCCATATAGCTTGTTCCAATTGCTATAGGCAAAAGACCTTTTAGTACTTTACCTCCCACATCGGCTGTTGTACCCAAAAACTTGGATAAATAACTGTCGCCTTTTTGAGTTAGGGCTTGTTCTTTAGCGGCTTTGTTAGTAGTAGATTTGTCGTCAGGGGGAGCAAGACCCTCTGTCTGTTCGGTTAAGTTTTCTACTTGCCCTATTAACCCCTCTAATTTTTTTACTTTATTTTCTAGGGAGTCTACTGATTTGTCTACTGCACCGGAAGCTTGGGCTGTAGCTGATCTAGTTTTGCTATCTAACGTCTGTTGTTCGTCGGGTACGTCTACCGAAAGAGGGACTGCAGTTGTAGGCTTGAAGTTGTCGTTGGCAAATCCATACCCATCACTACCAAATAAAGTTTGAGGGTTATCGAAGCCTATTGACTCCATATACAGATTAGAAAATATTTCTTGTGCGCTTTGTAGACGGGAAAGACTACGACGACTTTTTCTTTCAACTTTGTAGTGATTAAGACCTACATCTGCTTTATCAGAGTGACCTAAAACTTTGTTAGCATCCGCTGCTCCTATTTCTTCTTCTAGAATATCAAATATGTTTTTTCTAAGATCACGAACACTAAAATCTACAGCAGCGTTTTTGTTTAAGTCTCGTATTTCTAAACCCATAGATGTCATGTTTGACCTCATAACTGGATTTATGATGCTTCGCAGTTTTTCTTCAGACTGTGTAAACAGTTCAGTGCGACCTGCTGCTTGTGCATCCGCAGCTAAATCTGCAAGTATGCTGTGTACAATTTCTCCAAGATCGTAATTAGTTCGGCCCCCTTTGTTACTTATACTGTAAAGTTTCTTGACTGTTGGGTCAAACGATCCGTATTTTGCATCCGGCTCTGCATTTCCTAGTTGAAGTTTTACTATGTCAGGATTACGAAGACCCGTAAGAGTCTTAATCATAAAGAATGCTTTAGCCTCTTTATTAGTAATCTGTCGGGCTGTAGCATCTATAGCCGAATTAAAATCATCAAAGGCAGGAAGTTCTAGTTTTCTAGCAGCACGAGTAAGACGAATACCAAATTCTGTGGGCTTACCTCTGTTAGCCTTTTCGTAATTTGAAAGAACATTTGTTTGTTCAGGCCCAATCCCAACGTTAATTAAAGTTTTAACGCGAGAAGCAAACATACCTGATCCACTAGATATTTTTTTAAATCGTTCTGTGGTTGTCCACTTTTGTAGAGCAGTTATGCCCTCTTCTGTATTTAACTGGGACATAGGAGTGCTGGGAGGAAACCCTGCTTTTTCTAAATCACGCAAAGTAGCCTTAAAATTATTTATAAGGGATTTTTCTTTGCCCGCTGTGTGAGCATCAAAAGCCTCTTGTAGTGTCATCTCTGCCATTTAGTATCCGAATACTTCATCTTGTACTTGATGTACGTGGTTCTTTATGGAGTTGAGTTGCTGGTGTATAGATACGTAGCCACTCATGCGTGTCATCATCCCGTAGCGCAGCGCGTCGTATGCGTGATCTTCAGCCTTTGTATCCACATCTTCACTGTTTGTTTTAGACAGGGGTATGCCCGCTACTTGTTTTATTATGTGCTGGCATGTAGAAAAGAAACGTAGGCGGGGTTCTTTTGTGTAGGGATTGTCGGCTAGGCGTCGGTGTATTTCCATCTTGCCTTGTATGCGGTTACGATCAGACGGTGTCCACCTGACTCCGCTTCGCATCATTACTTCTGCTATGGATGGGCCAAAGCCTGTCTTGTTCCAACACGAAGAATCCAATACAGTGTAGTGTGGTACTGGGTCAAGTTGTTCTGCTTCTAGTATTCTATCAGCTAATTGCTCCGCTGTCAAGTGTTTTTCGTATAATTCTCTATATATCCAGATGTTGTTGTCCCAGTCGATTGCACCCCACAAGACACACGACGGTGCAGCGTAGCCGTAGTCAGCCATCCGTATGCGAGGCCAGTTAGTTGGCATTTCGTACGGTTCGACCACATGCTTGATTCGTGAAAACTCAGGAAAGGCTGCTCCCTCTGCTACATCCCAATCCCCTTCAAGAAGTCGTTTGCGTTCAACTTCGGGAAGTGATCTTAGCATAGACTCGTACTGTCCGTCTGCCATAAGGTGCGGATTGTCTGTCAGCCGTGCAGGAACGAACTTGCGGTAGAACAAAGGCTGTCCTGCCTTTTCGTGGTTGTGGGGCCAAACAAACGGCTTGCCCGTGTCTAAGTCAAAAGCAGGGTAAGCTTTGTTTTCTGGTGTTCCATCGATGTACATCTTTTTGACCCACCAGCCACCCACACCTCCGGGGTTGGCTGTGCAGCGCATGTACAGGTGTTGCTGAAGTTCAGAATCAGTAGAACGAAGCCTAGAACGCAAATAGTCCCACACATACGGTGTAGGATACTGTGTGATTTCATCTATACCTATCCAGTTAAACGCTTGTCCTTGAAAGCGTGTTACGTCTTTGTCTTTGTCGAGGTAGGTGAACCAGATGGTTGCACCGGATGGAAACACCCACGTAGACTTTGACTCACGAAACTTTGCACCGGGAAACGCCTTTGTGTATAGCTGACGTGACTTGTCAATCAGTTCGGTTAGTTCGTCGAGAGTACGTCTAAGCAGTAGGCCACGATGGTTAGGGTTGTGGCAGTAGCGAAGAGGATCGGCAAGAAGGGCAAACGACTTACCGCCGCCAGCAGCCCCGCCGTATAACACGTCACGTTCACCAGCGGAAAGGAACTCTTCTTGGGGACCGGGGTTCGGCTGGAATACAACTTCGCTATCTTCAACGAGGTCGGCAACCGCAGCAGGTAAATCAGTAAGATCACCTTTG
>Ga0196887_1001407_pt1 | contig 10491 bp, 13 predicted proteins | sample VirMetDEL_Mar_31_FD_169094 | JGI IMG/M metagenome (GOLD analysis project Ga0196887, IMG submission 169094) | Aqueous microbial communities from the Delaware River and Bay under freshwater to marine salinity gradient to study organic matter... | ecosystem: Environmental > Aquatic > Marine >... | reverse complement strand
CATAAATCCTAATACCTAGCCACACTATAGTCAGCAGCGACGCTGTAGGTGGCAACCAAGCAGCTAGTGACATTAGTGCCGTAGATGCAGCGGCAACGTCCAGTATGTCTTTAGTAGACTCTTCCATTAAATTATTCCTGTGGTAAATAACCAGTATGTGCCAGCAAACGCAGCAAGAACTACTATAGTAGCACCTATGTTCTTTACTGCGTCACCTATCTGACGCTGCTTCTTTAGTTTAGCCAGTCTAACCTTCTCTAGCTTGTGCTTGTGATCCATAAGAGACTTGTGCTGGATCGACAGCATGTCACGCCACACTGCCTTAGGAGTTATCTTCTTCAGCTCCTTCTCCTGCTCTCGTATGGCGTTCTTAGCCCATGCAAGCTCTAGTGCCTCTTCCTGTGTCAGTACATGATCGCCTGCCTTAGTAGCCTCTTCAATGCTTTCTACAGCTACCTTGCTGTCAGTGAGGCTAGTAAACAATCCCGACAGACCTGACAAGTGGTCTCCAGACTCTTTGACGGTTTTGATGCCGTCGTTAAGAGCCTTGAGTACACCTACAACTGCTGAGATTTCCGCAATCATTTACTTCTCCGTTATTGGAGCCACAGTTACAAAGCGCAGCACAGTTACACAGCTTGCAATTATACAGCCAACAACAGCTTGTCCTGCTGGAGATACAGGCAAGAAGCCTACATAGCCTTGCAGTATGCTGAGGATTGCTAGAGCTATAGAGAACTGTACAGTCTTAGACTTTAGGGCTTTGAATATAATGTCCATGTTATTTTTCCTATAACTCTTTGTTAATTGTTATTTGATTTTGAGCAACTCCCAGAAACAGCGTAGTGTTCATAAATTTAAGGGCAAGCTCTCTATGTGGGTTTTTATTACTCATCAACTGGTACATCAAAATATTACTCACAACTTTTATTCCTAGTAATTTTCCCATGCTTGGGCGCTTCCCATAAATAGGGTTGGCTTCAGCTAAAAGACACTGATTATTTTTTTGACACTTAATGACCTGACCTGTCTGTATTGTGTCAATAGCCTGTAGCGTTAATTGATATTGATACAGTTTCTGTTCCTTTGGAGTCCACTCCGCATATGGAACATTATTTGCACAGCCGCCTACTAAAAATAATAAAACTAATGCGCTGATTTTCACGTCTATTGTGCTGCCTTTTGTTAGTCAGTTATAAAAACTTACCAAGGAGTTCCAGTAGTAATCGCAGGAGCCTTAGACTCTGCAATCTGTGCAGCGATAGAGTCTTCAAGTGCTGTTACAGCTTCTTCGCCCATGCTGTCCTTGCACCAGCCAATAGCCTGAGCTTCTGTAATGTCTGCATAGGCTGTGTAACCGTCAGCAGAGCTGTCAGGAGTAAAGCCACAAGTGCCGTAGCTGCTGCCTGTGTGTGTGTCTTCGCCCACTACTTCGCTGTCTGATGCGCGCCAGTGTGCAACAATAACACCGTCATCTGATGTGTTGCGTTCTAGTGTTGAGATTGTCCAAGTTACTGCCATTGTTTTATTCCTCTAGTTGTGCAACACGGTTGCGTAATGATTGTATTTCTTTAATTAACATTGGGACTAGCTTGCTGTAGTCCACACCCATCATCTCTTCTGAGTCAGCATCGCCACTGACAGCCTCTGGTGCTACCTCAAGTAGCTCCTGTGCAACCATGCCGTAGTCTTGGTGAGAGCCATCAACCTTCCAGTCATACTTGCGTACTTGGATAGCGTCTATCTTGCTACCTGCATCATCAGCGTCTGCAATGTTTTCCTTGAGGCGTTGGTCTGAAGAGGTTGTGTAAGAAACTGTGTTACTACCATCAAAATCTATAGAACCTTTATCAACACCATTGCATATAAAGCGAACAAGGTCTCCTGCTGACGCATTTCTGCAAACTTGCATACTTTCACCAGAGGAATCCCGACTGAATATCACACTATCTCCGCCGCGGATGCTATGCCCGTTTCCTGTATTGCCTGCCGAAGTTCTACCCACCAACAGGTTGCCTGAGTTATCAACAGTCATAGCAGTATTCCAGCTTATAGCTCCGCCTGCTGAACCTGCTGCGGCTACTTTGAACTCTTGCTTACCATCAGAAGTATGTGCAATCTGAGCGGAAGTATTGGTGTTTATACGTTTCCAAGAGCCATCATAGTATGCGTTCGTATTAAACCAAGTTGAAGTTCCACCCGATTCACCCGCAATAGAAGAACCTGTTCCTACCCGTAGAACTTTAAATACAGAAGACCACGCCTCTGGAGTTACACCAAGACCCAAGCGACCGCTGTTATCTATCAACATACGCTGATCATTACCGTTAGTGTCAAAACGAATAGCATTGGCTGATTTTATGTATATTGGATCAACAGTAGATTCAAGAGTCGCGTAACTAGCTGTATTAAAAAGACGAATATCTCCAGATCCGTTTGGTCTTTTAACGCGCAACTCTTTTCCGTTGTAAATAGTTGCTCCATCTGGATCGATTCTCATGCGTTCTGCTGATTCTGTCCGCAAAACAAGAGGCTCGTTAGCACCCATAGTGCCTATGACATTGTCGCCACCAGTAACACCAATCATCTGTAAGCCGCTAGTGCCAAATACGCCCATTACATTTTGCACGCCACTTGGCTGTACAATGCCGCCATTTACAGAAAGTTTGCCGCCTGAGTATGCTGTAGTAACACCCAAAAGCAAGTTCCCGCTGGCGTCGAGTATCATCCTATTCCATGCGTCATTTGTTCTAAAATTAAATTTATTTGCTGAGTGGTCGTATACTATGCCACCTGACGAGGCAGACGCAGTGTCTCCAAAAAGGATATATCCAGCACCCGCATCTGCGGAAAGAATAGACATCCCGTTTTCATCGTCTTCCAGCACAAGAAGATTTCCCACGCTGCCTGCTGTTGTCCTTCCTGTTTGTGTGTCTGAAATATGAAGTTTGCCAAAAGGAACAGTTTCATTTATACCCACGTTACCGTTACTTCCTTCAACCTTAACTTTTGTGCTACCACCTGACTGCAAGTAAATGTCAGGAGTGCCGCTTTCACCCGCGTTTAGAATCAGGTCATTAGCACCACCCGCTACTATTGAGCCGCCAGTAGCCATTGTTACATTGCCAGTAAAACTAGGACTAGCGAGCGGGGCTTTCAGCGCGATGCTGTTAGTTACAGTAGTAGCGAAGTTGGGATCGTCACCCAGCGCAGCAGCTAACTCGTTCAACGTATCCAGGGCAGCGGGAGAGGAGTCCACCAGGTTACTGACCTCAGTGCCTACGTATGTTTCTGTGGCATAACTCTGAGTCGAGTGGTCACCCCAGCCATAAGCAGTGTTCCAGTTCGACGAGCTACCACCCGTCGCTGTGATTGTGGTGAAGCTACCGGCAGCAGCGGTGGACCCGCCGATCACCGCGTTATCAATCGTGCCCCCGTCAATATCTGGGGCATTAATATCAGGCGAAGTCAGTGTGATCGAATCACTTACGCCTCCAGATTTGACTTTAGTCAGGGGCATTATTTTATTCCTCTACGGTTTCCAAAGATGCTTCGTATGCAGCAATAACTGCGTCAGTATGCACAGCAGCACAGATAGCCTGTACCTCTGCTGATTCGTTGCTGTAGTCATCACCTGCGGTTATAACGTGGCGATGGTAGCCTGAAGATAGCTCTACGCCGTCCTCTAGGACTTTGGTGCAGGTTCGTACTTGTACTGCTTTGTAGTCACCTACGATTTCAATCTTGTCTTCTGTTACTACTTTTTCTAAAGCCATTGTTTTATTCCTGTCTGTGCCTACCGTCCGATAGGCGTATGGGTTTTATGACGCCTGATAAGTAATGTTAATCATTGCCTTAGTCATTGTGACATCTGTGCTGGTTTGTTGGGCTTCTAACCCGTCAGCCCTCATAAAATATGCGTAGGACTGTCCGGATTGCAAATATCCCCCGATTATATTTCCAGCGGTTGACCAACTTCCGCTTTTGTACGCGATAGTAAAATCTGCGTAATTTGTGCAAGCAAAAGGAAATCCTTGCAGAGTGATATAACTACCTGCTGTAATGGCGTTTATGTTTATTCCACTAATATAAACTTGTACGTTTACCAACCTTCCTACTTTCGTGTATGAACCCCCATGTAGGGTGTATGTAGCGTTATTTCCCCCGTTGCCGACAGCTTTTATCACAGGAGTCCAAATTCCCTCCTCATAGTCATCCAGCTTATTAGCAGCACCTGTGCCGCCTAAGTAGACACCGCCGCCAAGGTATAAATCGTTCCAAACAGCTGACGGGCCTCCAATATCTGAAACATTATTAGTAGGTGTTCCGCTTTGATTAGCTGGAACTAAACCGCCACCGCCAAAATCATCACATTTGATGCTGAAGTTTATGTTGTTTCCAAAATACGGACGCGAACCCTGAACACCAATAGTACCGCTTACGGTGCCTGCACCATCTCTACGCAATAAAATGAATTCGCCATCGTTTGTGTTTCTATTTAGATTTAGCGGAGCTTCCCCGCTTCTTGAAACAATAAGTCCGTTTGCAGCCGACATAGAAACACCAGAACCAGTATCTCCTATACCCGGCGTTGTATCAGTAGTACCCACCAACACATTGCCTGTGTCCCTAGCCAGATAGACATCCCCACCAGCAATATCAGCGCCTCCATATACTTGTAACTTGCCTAACCCTGAATCGCTACTTCGTCCCACCAACAGGTTGCCGCTATTATCAAGCAACATCCTTTGATTGTTGCCGCCAGTGTCAAATCGAATAGCATGAGCAGATTTTATGTATATTGGATCAACAGTAGATTCAAGAGTCGCGTAACTAGCTGTATTAAAAAGACGAATATCTCCAGATCCGTTTGGTCTTTTAACGCGCAACTCTTTTCCGTTGTAAATAGTTGCTCCATCTGGATCGATTCTCATGCGTTCTGCTGATTCTGTCCGCAAAACAAGAGGCTCGTTAGCACCCATAGTGCCTATGACATTGTCGCCACCAGTAACACCAATCATCTGTAAGCCGCTAGTGCCAAATACGCCCATTACATTTTGCACGCCACTTGGCTGTACAATGCCGCCATTTACAGAAAGTTTGCCGCCTGAGTATGCTGTAGTAACACCCAAAAGCAAGTTCCCGCTGGCGTCGAGTATCATCCTATTCCATGCGTCATTTGTTCTAAAATTAAATTTATTTGCTGAGTGGTCGTATACTATGCCACCTGACGAGGCAGACGCAGTGTCTCCAAAAAGGATATATCCAGCACCCGCATCTGCGGAAAGAATAGACATCCCGTTTTCATCGTCTTCCAGCACAAGAAGATTTCCCACGCTGCCTGCTGTTGTCCTTCCTGTTTGTGTGTCTGAAATATGAAGTTTGCCAAAAGGAACAGTTTCATTTATACCCACGTTCCCTGCGCTGCTCAAGGTCATTACTGTCTTATCTAAAGAACTTGCATTAGATAGTCTAAAGTTAATCGCCTGACCGACAGTGTTGTGGTCAATGTACGCAGCACCTGTTGGCTTAAAGCGAATATAGTTATTGGCGTATTCTGTGTCATTAGTACCAACCTTGAGCAAGCCTGAAGTGTCTACATCGCCAGTAAAACTCGGACTAGCAAGCGGAGCTTTCAATGCAATGCTGTTGGTTACTGTGGTAGCGAAGTTAGGGTCATCGCCCAAGGCAGCAGCCAGTTCATTCAGCGTGTCTAGCGCAGCAGGTGACGAGTCCACCAGGTTACTTACAGCAGTGCCCACGTATGTTTCTGTGGCATAAGTTAGGGACAACTTGGCAGGAGTCACAGCACCATCAACAATCTTAGCTGTGCTAACAGTGTCGTTGCTGGGAGTACCAATACCATACACGACCGTGCGCGCTACCATGACCTCAATCGAAGAGGACGCTGGTGGTGCAGTGCTAAACGTAAGCGTTGTGCCTGATATTGAGTAGTTAGACTTCGACTGGTATACGCCCGAGATAAACACTGTGGTCTGATTCTCTTCGGGCGAGCTCGACAGGGTAAACGTGGTGTCGGACCCATCGCCAGTAAACTGATTCAGTAAGAAGTCAGTCGATTCCTGAATAGGGGCTACCGTAGCGGTCGTAACCTCAATCGCCGCGCCATTATCTGGTGCTGCGCTAAAGGTCAGAACGTACCCTGATATCGAGTAAGCGGTTTTATTCTGATACACCCCGTCGATGTAAACGAGCGTGTTCGCCTCAAGAGCTTCCATCGATAGCGTGAAGTCAACTTCGGACCCATCACCTGTAAAAGAATTCAGCTCAAGGTCAGCAGTACCAGAGTTAACAGCGTCGTTGAGCGCTGCCGCATTCAGTCTTAACTCAAAGGCATCATTGGCAGAAAACGCAGACGCAGAAGAACCATCAACCGCGCGCGTCACAGTAAGAGTGTTCCCACTCCTGGCCGTGACCTTGACGATTTCCCGCTTAGTGTTTCCTGGGTCCTGCAGTGTCGCGTAAAAGTAATCAGTTCCCGATAAAGTAGGGAACACAGAACCATCCTGAACAGCTATGCTTGTTGCAGAGTTGGTTATGTTAGACGACAACACCGTAGTAGCATTGTTTGAAAAAACTACTGCCATGCCAAATACCTCAGAGTATTAGTCGAATTAACTTACTGTTACCGTCCAGGTAATTGTCATGCTGTCTGATGCGCCTTTGTTAACGACTGCAAAAACAGTGCGGCAAAGCATGTCGCCTGAAGAGCTAGCATTAAAAAGACCAGCTTCAGTTAATGCGCCTGTACCTTCACCAGCGGCAAATGTAGCGACATACGCGATGTCTGCTCCAGATACGGTGGTCGAGGTTAGTGCATTGCGGTCCGCTTCTGATCCCAGAGCTGAATCACCAGCTGCTGCAGCAGTAGATCCAGTACCAACAGCCATGTGAGACATAGCAGTAGTAGTGGCGTCTTTCATGCGGCTAGCAACAAACTCTTTGCCATCGGTAACAACAAGGTTGGGTATCTCTCGAACAACTTCATCGTTTACAGCAATCGACAAGCGTCCAATCATTTTAAAATCGTCTTGTAACATTAGGTTTACTCCCTAGCTATTTAAAGGCACTGTGTTAAAAGCACCTGCGTTAAGTACAGAAGACGCCACTGACGTCATCTGTATGTCTATTGATTCTGTGATGCTCGCTGCGTCAGTCAGGTTCTGACCAAACGCGGCGACGGTTTGTTCTGCAAATGACACGGCGTCTGCAAAAGTTCTCGCAAAAGCTGTCTCTATCTGCAGGTTTTCAGCCAGGCTCGCACTGTCGGTGAGCGCCTTACTGGGGCTGAGCGCTATCTGCTCACTCAAACCCGCTGAGTCTGCGAAGGCCCTGCTAAATGCAACCGTTCTCTGTAAGACCTCAGCGACAGTTGTCGAGTCGCTAACACCCTTGCCGACGTCAGCGTTTGCTAAGTCCGCAAAAGTTACTGAGTCACTCGGGGCCCTGCTATACGACACCGTGCGTTGAAGCGTATCGGTAACGGTAGTGCTGTCCGATGCCGCTTTGCCCACGAAGGCCGAGGCCACATCTGATAACGACTGCGTCTCAGCGAACTGTCGAGAGAAGGCTGTTACCTTCTGGAATACGTCACTGGTACTAAATGATTCTTGCGCAGGCTTACTAAACCCAAGAGCTGGTAGGTCAGAGACAGTCGCCGTGTCCTGCAATGCCTTGCTGGTTGTAAAGACTTGAACATCTGCGAAACCAAATACGTTGGTTTTTGCAGCCGTAGTGTCCTTTTCAATAGCAGCTATATTTGTAAAATCGTCGAGTGTGAACGTGTCACTAAACGCGCGCTGATAATCCCTGGTGCTTGCGAATACGTCGCTGACCGAGGTGCTATCTGTAGGGCTCGTTGAGAAGCTAATCGCTGCTGCTTCACTCAATAGCGCTGTATCATTTTCAGTCGTGCTGAGGTCTTTTGACAGAGCTTCAGCTATCGCAACTGAATCGGACTTGTTCAAGCCGATATCAATAGTTTGCAAATCGCCAAAGGCAAAGCTGTCAGCGGCTGTTCGTCTATAGTCAACGGCGATGTGCGTTACATCTGTAAACCCAAACGAGTCAGACGTTGGCTTCTCGATAACGATGCTTTGGATCGAGTCCGAAACTGTGGCTGTATCAACTAACCCTTTCTGTAGAGTTAAAGAGGTAGCGTCCGCAAAACTAAACAGCTCTCCGCTGAAATAGCGGTTCTTGGTGTCGTAATCTAAAAAGGCCGACACACTAATGGTTGGTGCCGACACGCTAGCCTGTAGCTTCGAGTGGGCTGCTCCAACCGTTATATTTGTGTATGTAATGTCAACGTTAGACATCAGTCAAAGTCGCCTCTGACTTTTAACTTGATAAAGTCATATACGGTCTGAATACCACCCGTAGCAAAGGTGATCTCGATCTCTCCCTCAAAGGTGCCTGCTTCAGAAAGCGTGCCGGTAGGGAAGTTGGTTATAACCTTGCCTTGGGTGCCGTCGACTATAGTACAGGTCAAAGTACTTTTGACCGTGTTGCTTCCCAGCGCGCGTATACGTATCTTGACAGTGCCGCCAGTTATATCGATCGGAGCCCAAGTAGAACTATCATTTGAGTCCAAGGTTTTGCCAGACGCTGCTGTATTGCTGTCTCTTAGTGTAAGAGTCAGTTCGGGTAGGGTGTCACCCGCTACCAAATTAAGAGTATCCGAATACGCCATCTGTTGTACCTATAGATTACTTCATTATATTAGGTGTACTAATAATTGTACACCAATTAATAACACCACAGCACGGGTGTTGTGGTTCTTATATCAACGTGGACAAAACCTTTTGCTACACCAATCCCAGTAAAACCAAGGGCTGCAGCGTGTTTTACAATTTCCATCCGCTGGATGCCGCCTTGTACGGCTATATCGGCGGCAATTCCCTGGGCGTGAGTGCCAGGATTTTGCTTGGCTTTCTCTATGCTGTGGCCCTTTGGGTCGCGATATCCCGACGTAATGTAGAAGGGGAAACCGCATGCTTCCCTAAGCTGGTCGAGCTTTTTTATGAACTGCACGTCCATCTCGTTGTTGCCGGTCTCCTGGCAATCAAAATCGTTAATCTTAAAGAACTTAAATTCAGTCATGTCATTCCCTAAATAAGTAAGCAACATACCCAAGCATTGCTGTCCAAAGGGAAGCGAGCACTGCTGTACCAATTTTTGCGGTATTAGCATTAGAAGCAGCTAGCTCAGCTACTTCTTCCAGCTTCTTTTCGCCCTCATCAAGCCGAAACTCATGGCGTTTCAAGCGCGCGTCAGTCCCTATCAGCTTTTCTTCAACGCGGGCTACGTTGGTTAGCACTTCGGTCAGCTTGTCTATCTTGACCTCAAGCCTGTCGAAACGTCTGTTTGTCTCTGGATCGGTCACTTGCGCATCCCCATAAGTTTCGATGCGCCCTTGATTCCAAATGAACTTGAGATCGCTATAAATAGTAAGTACTGATACCACTCAGGTAGATCGTTTAGCGTTGAGAATGCTTGCTGAACGCGCTCTACTACCGTCATATCATTAGCTATAATCGCATAGCCCACCATAAATATTGGTATGGCTAATATTATAGTCCAAAACTCATCTTTCCACGAGGTGGCAGACGCATCTACCATCTTTGCTTCCCAGTCCGAATCGTTCTGGATAACGCTCATTTTGGCTTCGTGTTTCGCCTGTTTCTCTTCTGCCTTGTTGCTCAGGTAGGTCTTACCTAGATCTGCTACGGGGCCGAGTAGCGCTGTGAATATGCTCATAATATATACCCGTTAGTAAACAATGCTGTAGCCAGGAATAATTCTGTCAGGGATAACTTCCCACCCATCCAGTACTGCTGACTCTGCGAGGTCATAAGTTGGGCCTAGCAACGGCGCTAGTGGAGTACTGCCCCATTTGTCGGCGTTCATCATTGAGGTGGCAATTGACATGGGCCCGTTGAAACCAGATCGATCAAAGATTTCAGTCATATACTGGTCCCAATCCATACGATCAGACCGGAAATACCTGCCGCCACTCTGATTGACGCCTGGGAGTACGCCTGCAATCAAGTACTTAGCTAGCTCGCGCAACTCGAGGCTGATCATGGCCAGTGGCATGAAGGCAACACCAGCTAGTGCCAGAGTAAGTCCAACACCACCTAGCTTCTCAAGACCTGTCATCCCTGGCTCAGCCGCTCGTGCTTTGGCTTCGCGGATAATGCCGCCACCAATAGTTTTGGAGAAGGAGTACAAGAAGCTCTTTAGCTGCCAGATCAAAGCGAAGCGAGGATCGTTTGCCCAGGAAGGGCGCTCTGCAGAGTTCGGACGTAACATCGAGCTTTCTACGAATCTTGTCAGTCCGTCTTGGACTCGACGCCCTGCATCAGAGTCAAATGACCTACCATCTGCTTCCCACGCTTTTACATCTGCCGCTGACACGCCCAGGTCTCTTAGGTAACGCTCCGATCGTGGGTTACCACTATCATTTAC
>Ga0196887_1001405_pt1 | contig 10493 bp, 14 predicted proteins | sample VirMetDEL_Mar_31_FD_169094 | JGI IMG/M metagenome (GOLD analysis project Ga0196887, IMG submission 169094) | Aqueous microbial communities from the Delaware River and Bay under freshwater to marine salinity gradient to study organic matter... | ecosystem: Environmental > Aquatic > Marine >... | reverse complement strand
ATTCACTATAGTGTATATCATCTTGCTCAGGTGGCTCTCTCAGCCAGTAGTTAATACTTCCCATTATCTCTCCATTATCTATCAGTTTGATCTAAATCGTTTTCGGCTCGGTGTATCGTTTGCAATCTCAAGATGTCGGCCGCAACATCATGAGTACTATCGTGAGCAATGAAAGACTTCTTCCAATACTCTTCGTCAGCAAGAGGCACAAAACCATTCCTTGTTGAAAAATTAAACTTGGCATCGATGAACGTCCGTATATCACGAATACGCCACCACTTCAAATACTCGTGTAGCAAATTCTGTCGATCAAGATCATAGAACACTCGATCCAATATAACCGGATCAAACGTATTACTTCGTGACCACCAGTAATCAACCTTACCCACTTCTTGTAGATAGGATAACATATTATCAGAAAACTGCTCGATTGTCAAGTCATTCTCAGTCGGCTTGAGTTTCGATTTAGCCTCTTCACCTTGTCTTTCCCACCACGCTAAATCTCCCTTGAGAAACTTAGATCCATTCTTACACTGTTCTGCAATATCAAGTTTGTCAGTCTTAACAAGTGATGTTAATTCGTCAAACGAGTACGGCTCATCGAGAAATCTATCCCAACTAAAAACCACATATGCACAATCAACAATCGGGCATTTTGTCGCATTCTGCCCGATTGTCTCAAAGTCTAAAATAAAGTCTTGTCGCATTAAGATACCATTTTGTATGATTGGTTCCACTTACCAAAGTTAATATCAGTGTAATGACTTCTGTGGAAATAGTCAGTCATTGCATCGCTTTCATCGAAAAAGTCAGGACCCTTCATCGCAGGGACAAGTTCATCAAGAAAGGCAACTAACTTAGGATTATCTGCATAGTTTCTTTCGTAATGATATTCATTTATTTGATAGTGATCTTCTTTATCAAAGGGTATCGCACCCTCTTTGATGTTAACAACTAGAGTAGAGTGGTGACGAACAGCAATAGAACCTTTCATGTTATGTTTTTTAAGAACTGCTTTGATCGCAGGAGCAAGACGTTTTTTCATTTCTTGTGATACATAAGCCATAATCTATTTCTCTCTCAATTCATTAAGTAACTATTATAACACATTTGGAACTAAAGTCAAGGGTTATTTTTAGATTTTATAAACTATTTTAACTAATCTTCCTCTAAACAAGTAGCGCACTGACCGCTGTCATATCCGTTTCCTGTAGGATTTCCACAAGTATAACATTCATAGTTATCATCATCGGGGCAAGGACGGTCGTGACAATCATTCATAACATCTCTCTCAACTCAATCAATTAAGTACATATTATATCACAGTTGAAACTAAAGTCAAGGGTTATTACGATTTATTTTCATAAACCCTGTGACCTTTGATATTCCACTTCTCGATCACTGGCTCACCATTATCATCTTCATCGATCACAACATAGGCAACAGTTTTCTTGACAGTAGCATATCGATAACCACGATCATCACTTGAAGCGTTGGTTACCCAGACTTTATGAGGAAACTCTTTACCGAAATCGGAAAGTAGGTCGTCATCATTATGTGAAAACTCAAAATAGTTTCCATACTCTTTCTCATCGAAGATTCCGATGATGGTTGCTTTTTGATCAAAGTATGTTTCAGTCGGGGCAAATGCCATAATATAGGTCTCTCAGTTATTTGGAGAATAATTCAGCAATAAGAATTTTGCGTTTTTGCCAGTCAGAAAATGACATGGTTTCGATGCCGTTCGCTCTACGCTCAAACATCTCTTCGTTATATGCTTCTTTCAAAAGTTCTAATTCACTCATAAGTATCTCTCTCAACTCAATTTATGCATATATTATAACACAAATAGAACTAAAGTCAAGGGTTTTATCTAAATTTATTAGGCTTTATATACTTTTTCTGGCACTCCTTTAGATCTTCTGGTAGAGAAAATGGGAAATCCATCTCACCTCTTCCACCAATCAACTCTATGCCCGCATCAACATACTTCTCTTCCAATGATTGCTGTAAATACAATATTCCGTTTTTGTTCTTAGTTTGCCTTCTCAGTCTGGAGTTTTCTTCTCTGGTAACTTGAATAGTTTGAGTAACATCGCCCATTAATTCGGCAAACATTTCATAGTCTTCAAGATAAGTCTCTTGACCAAAATCCATAAGCATTCGAGCAATAGTCTGCGGTGGAAAGAAGTGATCTTTTTCAACTGGCACTTTTTCTTCAGCAGTCGAAACTTCCTTGCTCATAATATTCGCTTCATTTTTGATAGAAGCCACTGAGTTGTAAAACTGATCGGTAATCGCAGTCTGATACTCATTACTAGACCATAACTTACGATTACCTCTCAGAGCATTCCAAGCAACTTTTAGCTTAATATCATCACTCATTACGAAAGATCACTATAGTTGACCATATTATTGGCTTCCACTTCTGCCTTATTTTGAGGCACAAAAACAGTTTTCTGTTTAATAGAGTCTACCGCAAGAAACCCCTTGTCAGCTAATTCGACAATTTGACGACACATATCAATGTCTTCAATCATATCATTCACGAAGCTATGTCTAGTCTTGTTAAGAGTTGCTGTATCATGTACCTTTGTAACGTGAGCAACTATCATTGGGGTCTCACCATTGGCTTCAGTTAAATCAGCAACAGCTTGTATCGCTCGCCAAGACTGATCACGACTACCTGGGTAGTAACTCTGTGCATGAGCCGCACCACCATCATCAGTAAGATCACGATATATTTTCATAGCACCCTTTTGATTAGTGGTTTTGATTGTTTCTATGTTTATGTTAAACTTGTCAGCAATTCCAGTGAAGACACGATCATCATAATCTTTATTTTCTTGTACTGCATTAAGTCGAGCAATAGTATTTTTAATATCTGTAGCAGTTGGCTTTTTGATGCCTCTTTTCTTCAAAGAACTGATACCAGTCTTGATTAAGTCTGCTTCAGTTCGTGGCTCGGCTAATAAAACAAACTCGTCTTTCTTATTAGCATAACTAGCATACTCTTCTCTAACTGCATCATTTTCGAACTTAGCCTTTCCACACCACATATGAGTTTTTTTGGCAAGACCGTGACCAAAATTTCTATGAAAGCCATTATCTAACTTCCACTTCTTATCACTATTTTTTGGATAGTTGGGGTTGGGTTCAACAACAGGTGGTTCAAAATTGAAAGGTAGATATTTACCGGCACTGATCACTTTTTGAAACGCTACTTGCTTTTGAACACTAGCGTCTTCCACTCGTGCATCATTAAAGTCTGCTTCAATATCATTACGATCAATATACTCAAATCCTAAAAACTCCATACCATCGAACTCTTTAGGCTTCATAGCAAACCCCTGAAGAGACTTTTCTAACTCTGGTGTAATGTTTTCTTTATAGCCTTCGTAGGTGTTAAGATCTCTTATGTCAAAATCACTCATAATATAGTACTCTCAATAGTTAAATTCAAACGTCATTATAACAGGTTGAAGTCAAAAGTCAACCCCAAAAGGGGTGCATAACTTTGTTAAAAAGTAATGTATCCTACTTAACAGCGATAGCACCTACGAACAAATGGTTCTGCCAGAAAGTCTGTACAGACTCGAATCCGGCATTCTTCAGCATATCACTTAGTTCTGTCCAAGTGTTTGGTCTTAGCATATTTCTGAGAGTCTGCTCTTTGTCCATAATCTCTTCTGGGCTGAACGACTCTCTTTTGAAATCATAGTGCATGAAAGTCAACATATCTTGAACTTTTGAACTGCATGAATATGTCTTCTCACCAAAGATAAACGCACCACCTGGGTTCAAACCCTCATAGATACGATTGATAACTTCTTGTCTATCTTTGCGAGGCATGAATTGTAATGTGAACAGAGATGTAACAAGAGATGCATTTTCGAATTGAAAGTCACGAACATCTTCTTGTGTTAATTCAAGTGATGGATATTCAACCATTCTATTGTCCATATCTGCAACAAAACCCTCTGCGTAATCAATACCACGATACTTGACATTGTTAGCAAAGTCTTTGTTCTGCTCATACATAGCCGCAAGTGTCTTGCCTGTTGAGCAACCAATATCAACAACCACAGTTTCGTCTTCTACAAAGTATCTTGACATCTTTACAATATCATCATGTAGCGATGAGTAGTGGCGAATACTGTGATCGATATGATTATCAAAACCCTCGTCACAGTGAGCAAATGTAAAGTCATTCATTGGAGTTATCCTCTCACGCTCTTTCATAATTTATAAACTCTTTAAATCGTTATATGGCTTTATCACGTTCTCATAAACAGACTTAGCAACTTCTGCCATCATCTTTGGAGCAACCATTCGACCAATACGTTCTGCCTGTTTATCGAACTTACCAGTCAATACATAGTCTTCTGGTAAACTCATGATCCTCTTCATTTCCAGAACGGTCAACTTGCGATCTTTCTCATAATGAAGCACACCAGAAGCAGTTCTTTGCTGTCCTGTCTGCGTCAGTGTGGGAGATACTCTGTTCGGAGCAGGTCGTTTAATACTGAAACAAGATCCTTTAGGATTCAGATGACGAAACTCTGGTAGGCCTGGGTGTAGTGTCTTCTCTGGCCTATGGGGTAACATATCGACAAACTTCTTCTGATAACTGTCCCGAACATAATCTAAAAGCATCTGCTCTTCAGCAGGATCATTAATAACATCATCAATTGCATCCTCTATGCTGACATGATTCCCACTTGGAGGAGGAAAAACACCATTGAGATTGAGAACATTTAACCCTATTGCATCACAGACATCCTGACGAACACAGATAAAAATTGTACGCTCTCGTCCTTGAGCAACACCATAATCAGCGGCATTCAATACGCTGTATGTTACTTCATATCCGATTGCCTCAAATGCTTTAATAAACTCGAACAGCTTAGATCGAGATTCAGCGAATGTGATACCCTTTACATTTTCAGCAACAATCACCTTAGGGCGCACATCGTTTGCTACACGAATAAACTCAAGAAATAAGTCCTCAATTGCAGTTTGCATCTTTCCATCAGAGTACTTTTTAGCACCAATGGCTTCCTTCACTTCACCCTCGTGTACTACATTACCATCGTCATCAAAGTAAGTCTTGCGAGTGTCTTCCTGATAACCAAGCCATCCCTTTGAGCCCTTTCCATTAACAGAGAATGCAGAGCAAGGAGGAGATCCATCAAGAATGTCTAGTTCCCCAGATTCAATTCCTGCCATTTCGAGAAAGTCTTGACCAGAGTACTTTTTGATATCGTCAACAAGGACGGGTGTATCTGGATAGTTTTGAGAATAAGATGCGATTGCTTCTTTCACGAACTCATTGATAAGAAGAATCTTCCCACCCGCAAGACGATAGCCTGTACTACTACCACCGCCACCTGCGAAGCAACTAATTACATTGAATAGTTCTTCAGAAGATTTCTGCTTTACATCAGCTACTGTATATTTTTCGTACGGCATTCACTTTCCTCACTTTATGTCCTGTCTATTATATAGGTTTACAACATCTTTGTCAAGTATAAATTACACCTTTTAATAAAAACAGAGCCATTGTCACATTCAATAATATTAAAGCACGATCTTTCCATGCTATACTCACAGTTAACCATAAGGTTGTACCAATCAAACTAAACCATAGATCAAATGTATGATACTCTTCACCCGCACTTCTAAACAACACAGCGATGACGACAGTTATAGAGGCTGCCCACTTGAGAAGCCATACTGGACGATCATTACGCATTATTGTGCTATGCGACTGAAGTTCTTAACTTTCTCAAATCTAATTACACTATGGAACTTGTCGAATAACTGATCACCTTTGTGACTGATGATAAAGATATTAGAGTCAGCACTTAGTTCCTGAATGATCTTTAAGAACTCTTCTGTGCCTGATGTGTCAAGAGAACTATCCATGATCTCATCCATAATTAAAAGATTTGTCGATACTGAGTTACGAAGTTTAGCAACTGATCTCCAAGTGAACAACAGGGCTAGATCAATACGCAATTTCTCACCCTCAGAGAAAGAAGAGTAACTAAAGACATCACGAAATCTTGATCGAATCGTTTCATTAAAGTTCTCGTCTAACTCAAACTGCACGAAGAAATCCATAGCAGATAGATACTTATTGATCAACTTATTCATCACAGGAACATACTGCTTGATGATTCTGGTCTTAATTCCACCATCTTTAAGCATAGAAGAAACAACACCAAGTGTCTCTTTCTGGTCAAATAACGTAGTCTGCTCAGAGTGATTACCCTTCAATTCGTCCTGAAGTTTTGATATCTCTTCGTTGTCAACTTCAGTGGCTTCTTTCTCGGCACCTACAAGTTCTTCCTTAATTGCTCTACAACTATTCATAGCAATCTTAGATGCCATTCTTCGCTCACCCATCTGAAGATTCTTTTCACTTATAACACTTTCTGTGCCATCGATCTCTTCAAGTCTACCCTCTATAACTAAACCTTTGCTAACAAGTTCTTTTCTTGCGGATTCGATTTCTGCTGTTTTTGCGTTGTGTTGGGATATGGTGTCTTCTTTGAAGTCGTGTTCGATCCCTTGCTTACAGGTTGGACAGTTGTCATGGTCTTGATAGAATGCAACTTCTTTAGATAAGGATTTGTGTTTGTTAGAAAGTTCACGGTCAAGATCCTTTAACTCCTGTAGACTCTTCTTAGTATCTGCTTTGTCTTGAATATCACTATTTAGTTCGCCAACCTCTTCTATTAACACATCGACTGCTTTTTGCTCAGTCTCCACGATAGCAATCTGCTCACGCAACTTCTCTTTGAGTTTATCTACTTCACCCTCTCTTAACTGTCGAATAGATTCGTTGTGAGTTTTAGATGATGATATCTTACTGTTCAGTAGCTCTATATTATGCTTGATCTCACTAATGTCAGCCTTATTATCATTCAACTTCTCTTTAAGCAGAGTATTCATCACAGTAAATATCTGAATATCAAGCAAGTCTTCAATGACTTCTCGTCTCTCGCCTGCTTTCAACTGCATGAATGGAACGAATGTCGAACTACCAAGTACAACAACTTGACCAAACGACTTGTAGTTTAGTTTAAGAATTGTATCCTCTAGATATGCTTGATAGTCACGAACAGATGCGTCTTGGTTTAGCATCTCATCGTTTCTCAAGATCTCAAATCTATTAGGCTTGATTCCACGTTTAATTAGATACTTATTTGACCCTATAGTGAATCTAGCTTCAACTTCAAGACCCTTACCATTAACAGAGTTAACTAACTGCCCCTTCTTAATGTTTCGGAAAGGTTTACCATACAATGCAAAAGTCAAAGCATCAAGCATAGTAGACTTACCCGCACCATTGTCACCAATGATGAGAGTAGACTTACTTCGATTCAACTGAACTTCTGTCCAAGTATTACCCGTTGATAAGATATTCTTATAACGAACTGACTCAAATACAATGTTTGCCATTATAAACTAATTGCCTCTTCATATAGATCGTCTAGAACAGCTTGAACCTTCTGCTTGTCGCTAGTGATCTCCAAATTTTCGACATACTGTCTCAAAATAGTCAATGTATCTTGCGCTTCATCAACCAACTCAGTCTCATCAATAACATCTAAGTTCATATGATCCTCAACGACTTTAATGTCACAAGGGGCTGCCGCTTGCAACTTATCAAGGAATAAGTCAAAGATATAAGGATTGGACTTGTTGCTTATTATAACTTTTATATGAGTGTTTGTCAAGTTCGATGTGTCAAGGTCTGCAATATCTTCTATTGTCATGTCTGTATCATCGTATTTGATCTTATGAAACATTCTTAATGTATTTTCTACATGAGTCACGCTTCGATCAGATGTGTCGAAGATACTGAAGCCACGCTTCTGATCATAGTCTGACCAGTTCATCTCGTATGGCGCACCAAGATAAGTGATGTTATCAATAGTCGATGGATGGTGGAAATGACCAGAGTAGACTGCCTCAAACTTGTTGAAGACTTGCTTATCCAGACCATGAGGACAAACTTGACCCTTCATCATCTCAAAGCCTTGAAACTCGAAGTGACCGAACAAAGTTTGAGCATCTGTAGACTTAAACATCTCAAACGACTCTTCCCAATTGTCAGCACACAGCCAAGGTGCCATCATAATCTTGCAACCATCGAACTCTAACTCTACTGGCTTTTCCCAATAGATATGAATATTACCATACTTGGAATTACCATAGAGTTGTCGTAGACAGTTTACTTCGTTGGTGTTCTTATAGAAAGTGTCATGATTACCTGCGATGAGATATATGTCTATACCTTCTTCAGCACAGATTTTCATGAAGTTTTCTTCAAGATTCTGTGCTGTTACAAAGTTAATGTACTTTCTTCTGTCGCAGACATCGCCTAAGTGGAAGATGGTTTTGATACCTTCTTCTCTCAGTTTAGGAAAGAATATCTCTTTATAGAACTTGATGAAATATTCAGCGAATGCGGCATTATCTGATCTGGCACCCCAGTGCGTGTCATTTATAACTGCAATTTTCACAATTACTCCTCATTATCAATAAATTTCTCTAACCCTTTCTTTGCTCTTTTTTGCTGTTGTCGCTTCTTATCTTCCATCTTCTTCTCATAGTTCTTAACAAAGTCATTCATATAATCGTTGTCAAGATCAATGTAAGATGGCATTCCGTTGTCGTCATCTGCACTTTCTACTGCTGTTCCAGATGTAACAGAGTTCTCAGTGACCTTATGCTTAATATAGAGTTGCTTCTTTTCTTTGTCGATACGTCTTAGAAATGCGTACCAAATGATTTGAGTGAAGTAAGCGAATGGATTACTAGACTTGTCTGGGTCAAAGTTACCTAATGCTTGAATCGCATTTTCTAGACCATCACTAATCATCTCGTCTTTATACGAGTATCCAGAGAAGTTTGGTTTAGATGCGAGACGAGTTGATATCTGATAGATACATTCTCCAATGTAATCAGGTATCTGCGGTTTGTCATCTCCAGAGTCTTCTGCTTCTACGCATAGTTTCTTGTAATCTACGATAGCCTGTAGAAACTCAGGATTGTTTACATAGTTCTTTTTAGCCATTTGATCCTCACTCAATTTAGATATAGTATAATATAAAAGCAACTGTTTGTCAAGTAAAAGTTGATATTATTTTGTGAAATTATTTCAATTTATTTGTGAAAATGCCTTGACATAATGTCCGATCATGTGTATAATAGCGTTATCGCTTTAAGAATAATACTAATGCTTAACAGCATCTTTAGAGTCTATTAATGCTCTTAGGCTCTCTTCGATGTCTTCTTCACTTTCATCTTCTAGATCATCAAGAAACTTTCTTTCTTGGACTTCCTCAAAGAACGAATTATAACAATCAATCCCTCTCTGGTTCGCTTTACTCTTGATCAAGATATCACTATCATCTATTATGATACTACTCTCTTCTGAAAACAACAAAAGACTCTGGGCATAGAATCCCTGAGTAGGGTGTATCTTTACTTGAACAGGATTCTTAATATTGGCACATCCGACACAAGATCCCAAATCTACTCCTAAGATGTCTTGTCCGTTCTTTAGTCTAATATGTATAAGTTCCACAAATCACCCTTTCATCTTAATATTATATATGCTGTACTCAAACCCTTCATCATTATATATCTGAACTCTTTCCATGAAGTGTTTGACTGCGAAGTTCTTCTTAGACTTCCATTGAAGGTCATCTACTATGTCATATAGTGTTGCTTTATCAGCCCCATTGCCCTTACGAAGTACTCTACCTATCGATTGAAGGTTTCTAATCTTTGACTTACTAGGAGATGCAAAGATGATATTATCCAAACGCTTGATATTAACGCCAGTGCTGAAAGTCCCATAACTAGCCAGAATAATGTTATTATCGCTAGACTCAGCAACTCTACGGACTTCTTCACGATCTTCTGCACTGATTGAACCATGTATGAAATGAACAACTTTCCCCTCCTTTTCGAGAAGTGGTGCTAATACTTTACCATGCTTCTCAACGAACTGAAATAATATAAGTGTGTTACCCTTTAGACCGTGTGCTAGATTTCGTATATATTTGTTTCTTGCATCATTACGAACTATCCAGTCGATCTCTTCTTGATAACTCATATTCTTATTTAGCTTGCGTATTTCATCGGGGTATTCAAGAACGAGTGCTGTGATACCAAACTCTGCGAGAGTGCTGTCATCAATCAAGTCTTTTGTCTTTGTTACTTCAAATACTGATCCGAATAGCCCCTCAAGTACTAATCTATGTGTCTGTGTTCCGTCAAGTGTTCCAGTAAATCCATAGCGATATCGACAGTCAGGCATTTTCTCTAGTACAGATGTCAATGATTTAGATTTAAACAAATGTGCTTCATCGCCTATTACAACACCAAACTTAGCAAACCAATCCTTTCTTAACTTATAGACAGATTGCCATGTAGTGATCGTTATTTGAGCATCTACATTCTTATCAACT
>Ga0196887_1001399_pt1 | contig 10519 bp, 15 predicted proteins | sample VirMetDEL_Mar_31_FD_169094 | JGI IMG/M metagenome (GOLD analysis project Ga0196887, IMG submission 169094) | Aqueous microbial communities from the Delaware River and Bay under freshwater to marine salinity gradient to study organic matter... | ecosystem: Environmental > Aquatic > Marine >... | reverse complement strand
ACGCTTTGCAACTCGAGTTGCGTTACCTATTGCATCAAACTTAGGTTTGTATTTACCGAGCAGAGTTGTTACTGATATTAACTGCTTACCAGTCTCTGTATCTGTATACGTATGAGATGCTTCGTCAAAATGGATCATATTATTATTATAACTTAAGACCTTGAAAATGCAAATTCTTATTATAAAATATATGTATGAGATTAGCTATTAGCGGTACGGGTTGTCAAGGGAAATCAACATTAATTAAGGACTTCCTAGAAGAATGGCCCATGTATAAAACTGAAAGTCAGACGTACCGTGACGTACTTACTAGTGAGAAGTTACCTCACAGTAAAGAAGCTACTAAAGAGACACAATGGAGGATTCTCAATCATATGATTGATGAGATGCAGACCTTCGACCCTGGCGATAATGTTATTATGGATAGATGCCCTATTGATAATTTGGTTTACTCTCTTTGGTGTTTTGAGAAAGGTGTAGGTGATATTGATAAGGAATTTATCGATAAATGCATACCACTCGTCTGTGAGAGTTTAAAGCAGTTGGATATTATATTCTTTACACCTATTACTAAAGCAGCTCCTATTACTCCGGTTGCGGATGGTGTACGTGAAGTAGATCCTACATACATTAAAGAAATTGACAACCTATTTAAAATGATAGGAGCTCAGCATATTGAAAACAACGGCCTCAATCCATTCTTTCCAAAAGAAGATGCGCCGGGTTGGATTGAAGTATTCGGAGACAGGCCTGTTAGAATCGCCATGATTAAGCAATATATCGATGAGACCGGTGATCTTGTCGGCGGGTGGGAATGTGCCCCGGAGCCTGATATCGTCGACCCTAATAATCAATCTGTTGGTGATAACGAAGAAGCAGCTGCAATGAAAGCATTAATCGATGATCAACAAAATGCTAAAGTGTTTGAGAAGGATCTCGCAGATCAGAAGCAGCTAATTAAAGATACGCTAGGTGATAAAGAAATCGATGAGATTAACAGTCTATATAATCCCAAAGCTTAAGCTCTCAGCCTAAATCACTTTTACGGATTTAACGCTGCGGAGAGCTCTGCGATCTGAGTTGTATGTAGTTCGATAGTACTACCGAACGTAGTATTTTCTAAACCTACAACGAAGTTGCTAAAATTTAACCTATTAGTCGCATTAGGTGTCTGGAGGATAATGAAATCACCACTTACGACTTGACTGGTCTCTGGTAATTGATTGATACTAACGTCTGTGCTTGCCATATTAATTATTTATCATAAAATATATATAATGTCAAAGATAGGATTAGGAATAGTAACATGCAATCGTCCTGAGTTTCTTACAAACTGTATTGAAAGTATAGATCTTGAAAAGGTGGATGTAAAGGTAATAGTTAATGACGGTGATGTTGATGTTAGCTATCCTCAATTTAAAGTAATAAAGAATGAAAAAAACTTAGGAGTAGGTAAGTCAAAAAATAAAATCCTCAAATATCTCTTTGACGAGGGGTGCGATTATATCTTCTTATTAGAAGACGATATGCTAATATTGGATAATAATGTATTTGAAAAATACATAGAAGCATATAAAGCATCAGGTATCCACCATTTTAACTATGGTCCAGGGTCACCATTCAACCGAAAGCAAAATATACAATTTGATCTCCATAATAGACATGAATTAGATCAGCACTCAGAACCTAAACCACGTAAAGTTGTTGATTATGGTAACGATATAAAAGTATCACTATTTGAACATACTGTAGCTATGTTCTCTTTCTTTACAAGAGAGGTGCTTGACGAGGTAGGTTATATTGATGAGGATTTCTATAATGCATGGGAACACGTCGACCATACATACAGAATTATTAAAGCCGGGCATCACCCACCCTTCTGGTATTTCGCTGACCTATATGATAGTCACAACTATCTCTCTGAGGCTCCTGACGCAATAGACAATTCCTCTATTGCAGGCGATAGTGAGCAATGGAAGAAAAATGTGTATGGTGGTAGAGAAATTTATCTTAAAAAGCATGGTCATTACCCTAACGCGCCGCCTATGGTTACTGATCATGATGTTAAAGAGTCTCTAATAAAATTAAAAAATGAAAAATGAAATACTGACATTTGGTACGAACTATAAACTCAATGACGGTATTAAGACTATAGTTCAAAGCGCAAAAAATACTTCCGGTGCTTTAACAGTCATCGGTGTCGATTTGGATAGAGAGACTATCAAATATATTGAGGATAATAAAGGTAAGTATGTTGACGGGAGAGAGCTGAGTATAAAACATAATATTGATCTTACTCTATCGCCATATACTTTAAAAGTAATTTTTTATACTTTATATTGTAAGAGGTATACTGATAGCGATAATGTATTTATTTGCGATTTTACTGATGTATATTTTCAGAGAGATATTTTCAAACTCATAAATGATAATAAAGTTACTGTTCATAGTGAGCTTAAAAAAATAGAAACTTGCCCTACAAACTCTACATGGATTAATACATGCTTTGGTTCTGAGGTTTATGATAATATTAAAAATAACAATATCATAAATAGCGGCACTTTTTACGGTAAGAGAAAAAACATAAATACTTTATTAGATAAAATGTGTACCGAGGTGGTAAGAGCTTTAGGGTTTTGCGGCAATTATCTCATAATAGATCAACCCGCTATGAATAAGTTAGTTTACGAGCAACCAGATATTTTCGAAGTAAGGGAGGATAATAAAGTATATAATTTAGCTCATAATACTGAAACTGATTTTACCTTAAAAGAGAATTATATTTCATTAAACAATTATGAATCATACGTTTTACATCAATACGATGTAAATGAAAAACTTAAAACTTTTATATACGAAAAAGTAAAATGATATCATTTATAGTACCATACAAAGAGGATAATGAAGAGCGTAAATCTAATTTAGAGTTCGCAAAAAAATACTACTCTCATCTTGTACCTGAAAGTGAGTTTATTTTAATTTTACAAAAAGATACTGAGACTTTTTTTCATAAAACTCGTATGTATAATGAAGGTGCAAAAAAAGCTAAACATAATATTCTTTGCTTTTTAGATTGTGATACTTTTGTATCGAGCGATTCAATACACAAATCTCTTACCTTAGCACAGGAGGATAATAGCGTTATTGTAGGTTACAATGGTGTTGCCATCTATCTAACTTTTAAAGCTAAGGGAGAGTTAGACAAATTAACATACGAAAAATTATTAGCTTTCTTACCTGAAGACTTTAAGCCGGAGCTTAATAATAGCAATGATAATTATAATGTAGCAAATACAAAGGCAGTAGGAGGTTGCTTAATAATGAACAAGCAATGTTTTAAGGATATTGGAGGGTATAATCCAAACTTTAAAAATTGGGGATATGAAGATACGGAGATAGTTAAGAGGGCTTGTTTACTGAAAAAAAATGTACTATCTGTAAATACTAAAAATCCATATCTATTTCATCTACCACATGATGACGACAAGGCGCCGAGAAACGCTCATGCATACTATCTAGATAATGAAGCTGAATACTATAAAATTACTTCAATGAGTCATAAAGAAATAAAAGAGTATATCAAGACATGGAACCTGTAGTAGATATTATAATTCTCTCTAATACTGCAAATGTAAAATATTACAGTCTATTAGAGAAGTGTATTAACAGTTTAAAGGATAGTAATGATATTAAGCCTAATATTATTGTAGTTGAAAGTAATACTAAATTAAGAGATAAAAAATTTAAAGAAATGTTAAAAATTAATACCTTGATATTTCCTGATGAAGATTTTAACTATAATAAATTTGTAAACATAGGGTTGGAGGAATGCAAAAACGATGCCATACTCATAACTAACAATGATGTTTTTTATGAAAAAGATACGCTAAAAATTCTATACAAGCATCTAGAAACGTATGACTCTGTAAGTCCGTGGGATAATAATATAACACCTAAATTACATAGTGAGCGTGGTATCTACGAAGGTTATAAGATAAGGTACAACGTCGCTGGTTATAGTATACTAACAACAAGATCAACCTTGAATACTATAGGTAATTTTGATGAAAAGTTTTCGTTTTGGTATGCGGATGATGATTATGCTATGTCGTTGAAGGCTAATAAATTAAGGCATGCCCTAATAGGCAGTGCTTCAGTTTTCCATGCTGTAGAGCAAAGTCACGACCTCTTTAACGAGGAGGAAAGAATAAAGCAAACGACTGGAGCTAAAAAAATATTTGAAGAAAAATGGAAGTAAAGAAAAAAATATCGTTAATAGATACTAATTTTTCTGGCAGAAATATTATAGATATACCTGGTGTTAATTTCTCTTGGTATACGGGCGATGCTATAACAAGCAATCACGTATTCTTTACTGATAAGCATTTACAATACGTCGACGATGATATATATAATGACTCTAAGAAGGTCGCGTGGCTACTCGAACCTATAGGTATTGACCCGGGTATATATACCTGGATTTTAGAGAACTACCATAAATTTGATAATGTATTAACATTCGATGGAGATATTATATCACAAATTGATAATGGTTTATTCCAGCCATATGGTACATACTGGGTAGAGAAAGACAGCCCGGTAAAGAATAGATTAGTATCTATGATAGCGTCCCATAAAAAAGAAGCTGTTGGTCATAAGCTCAGACACTCTATATACAATCACTTCAGTGGTGTAATAGATACATTCGGTACTATAACAGGTAATCGATTAATTGATAAAGGCACAGGCCTAAGAGATTTTAGATATTCTTTTGCTATCGAAAACTGTATACAGGATGGATATTTTACTGAAAAAATACTCGATTGTTTCGCTACAAAAACTATTCCAGTATACTGGGGTACTCGGTCAATTACGGAGTTCTTTAATCCTGACGGTATTATCTTTATAGATGATTTTAAAAGTGTTGAAAGTGTAATTAACTATCTTAACGAAGATGTATATAGCAGCAAGCTCGAAGCAATTGAAGACAACTTTAATAGAGTTGATGATTATCTTGTACCGGAACTCTACATCGAGAAAAACTACAAACACTTACTACATTGATCTGCCTATAGAACAATACTAAGTAGATAATGCGATGCTAATTAATCTAGTAACACCTTGCTCTAGGCCTGAAAATCTAGCTGCCATAGCTGAAAGTATTAACATACCATCGGAAAATTATCGTTGGATTGTAGTCTTCGACGCACCTACCCTACCTGATATAGAATTACCTAGTAATGCAGAATTCTATGCTCATCAGCAAGATGAAAGCATTTCAGGAAATGCGCAGCGCAACTACGCCCTCTCATTAATAAGTGACGGTTACGTTATGATGCTTGATGATGATACTATCTTACATCCAGATCTCTGGTCAAGCGTAAAAGAATATACGTCTGATATTATTTGCTGGAAGCAAGATAATAAAGATGGTACGCATCGGCTTGATGCTGGTAATTTTGCACTCAACCATATTGATAGTGGCTCCTTTATGGTTAAAAAACCTATAATTGGTGATACGCGGTGGAGTGTTGCAGTATATGGTGCGGATGGTTTATATGCTGTGGAAGTATTTAACAAATCAACCAGTCAACAAAGTGTTGATAAATACCTTTCGACTTATAATTACTTACGATGAGCTACAAGACAAAAATAGACCAGTTACTCGAGACACCAAGAATATACTGGATGGAATTAAACGCTATTTCAAACAATGTTGCCGGTCTCATAGATCTATGCAAAAAATATATTAAGAAGGGTGACCATGGTGTTGAGCATGGATGCTTCTCCGGAGTGAGTAGTAGGGCAATCGCTCTTCACTGTGGTAAATTAGATTGTGTTGACCCCTGGTCGTGGCAAGAGGTAAAGGAAGCTGAAAAAATGTTTGATAAGATCTTAGTCGATTACCCTAATATTACAAAAGTCAAGTTACCAGGCGCCGAGGCTGCTAAGTCGTACGAGGATCATTCTCTAGACTTTGTATATATTGATGCAGATCATACCTATAGTGCGGTGGTAGAAGACATTAATACCTGGAAAGGTAAAGTTAAGCAAGGTGGTTATATAGCGGGTCATGACAGTTATATGCCTGAAGTATTAAATGCAGTAAAGGATTGCTTAGGCGAACCTACTGAAATCTTTTCTGATACTAGTTGGGTAGTTCAACTATAACCACCTATAACATCAACTTTATAGTTGATAACCGACCTTTAATAATCTATAATACAGATATATGATTATTAAAGATATTAAAGTTTATGATGGTCCGTTGATTCATAAAAGATTTGCTTACGATTATTTTCGTAATAAGGTGTTACCTACTGGTAATATTATCGCGTTTAGATGTCCGATGGACGTGAGTATTGATGGTATGATCGATCAAGAGGATGTATTACAAGGTGACTATATCTATAGTGATGATGCAGTTAACTTCTGTTGGGAGATTCCAAACTTAGATAGGTTTGGAGCCGTAGCGTTTCAGCGCTTACTCAACACTCAGATTGCTAGTATACTATCTGGTTTAACCAATAAGCCGATTGAGGTAGATGGAGACGACCTCATGGTTCATGATGAATTTGAAGGAAATGACGGTAAGCTACAAGCTGTTGGTAAGTGTAGTGTTAGTATTACATACTCAAAAGATAATGTAGCTATTGGGCATACGGGTATTAATATTAATGCTGGTAGTAAAGCTCCTGCATTTGCTTATAGTACTAAACTTAATGAGGAGCAGACTCAAGAGTTTATGACTAGGGTTATTGATACCTTTTACGGTATGGTAGATGATATCTTTATCGCTACTACTAAGATTAATCTATAATGACTATTTTTCAGTATCTAAATAGCTTACTCTATAGTAAGAAGGTAATAGATATGAACTGCGACGATGAGTCGCAGTTTAACCTGTTTATGGTCAATCGATGGGCTAGTATGTACTCACCTGAGATGGCTAATTATATTAACGAGTCGAGTAATAGGTATTGGAGCTTGTTTGATGATAAGCAGAATCAATATAACTATCTATATAACCTATTGCCTCGTTTGAGATTTAAAAAGATTAGCTATCTCAAGAAGATTAAAAAGGATAAAGTGAAGAAGGAAGAAGAGCCAATCCTACCTGAGTTTATATCTAAGAGGGAGTACAAACATAATGTTGACTTACAGAAAGTGCTTTATAAGTAGTCTATATGGCTGAAGCATCTATTGACAACCTAGCAACAAAAAGAAGTCTAATTGATCTGAGCTCTCATAGCGATGGAGACTTCGATTTAAGTAAAGAGTTTATTTTATCGTTTGTATATGACGATATTATTTTAGTTGAGTATATTGATGAAGCACCGGATGCTTCCGGTGATAATATTATGAGAGATGGTATTTATATACCCACTAATACTCTCACAAAAACGTGGCGTAAAGCTAAGGTCATTCTGGCTGGCCCGGAATGTAAATATACAAAAGCAGGTGACATCGTTATGTTTCCTAATGATAAAGGAGCGTCAGTTGCAAATATTCAGATCGCTGATTATGGTACAATAAACAAGGGTATGTTTTTGAATGAGCAAAGATTGTTCGGTATTTGCAAGAGACGAGAAGATATAGAAGACGGTAATGCCAAAAGTTAGCCGTCAGAGTTTATTGCAGTTATTAGATAATAATGTCTGTGAAATAACATTTATCAAGCGTACAACTGGTGAAGTGCGTACGATGCTCTGCACGAATGATCAGACTATTTTAAATAGTGTAAACGGTCGTACCACATTAAACTATAAACCACCTTCTAGACTGCCTGAGTATGCACCAGGGCCAAAAAACCTAGTATTAACTTGGGACGTCTTCATGCAAGATTGGCGAATGGTTAACATGGATACTTGCAACCTTATTAAGAGTATACCACGTGATGAGTTCTGGGAGTATTTTAACACTAATGTTTATACTATGACGACAGAACAGAAACAACAATTTATGGGTAAATGAGACAGGTAGCAGCTATAGAGACACAATTGAATGACTTCCTGCTAAGGGACGTAGTATTTCTCCTGAGTAATGGAAAGACCCTTAAAAAAGGTAAATTAATTTTATTTAAGTTTAAGGAATTTCATTTTATATTTACGCTAAGGAATCATAAAGATGAAACACGCGTGTATGAAATACCCTACCCGTATAACTGGGAACGGCAAGACGCTGGTAATTTAAAGTTCTCATATGACCTAGCGGAGCTCGCTGGTACTAGTAAGACCCTATTTTACCGTATAAAGGTACTTGACAAATCTAATTGTAATAAATTTTACGATTCAAGCCTTGTTTTATCTGTTGTGTAGCTTATACTGGTTACATGGTAGGTAAACTTTTAAATAATTTCCCACAGGGATATACTCCGAGTAGTCAGCAAGACGAAATAATCAGAGAAATTGATAAGGCATTTAGCTCCGGGAGTAAATTCGTCATATGCAGTGCACCTACCGGCAGCGGTAAGAGCTTTATATCAAAAACTCTTGCGAATGCATCTACACCTTTTTCTGATACCTTTACTGAGCTGGTCAATACATATGCAGCCTTTAAGATGGATTCTAACGGTAATTATACATATGAACAGGAATGTAGAAATGCACTACCAGCAGGTGCATTTGCATTAACTATCACCAAGGCTCTACAAGACCAATATCAAGATTTATTTGAAGATACCGCTGTATTGAAAGGTAAGGCGAATTATAGGAGCACTATTGATGAGAATATTGACGTTGAACAAGAGTCGGTAGTAATGCCCAAGAAGATTCTAGATGCTCACAGACAGGCTAATAAATGTGACTATCATAATGACCGTAACGCTGCTCTTACTAGTAAGTTCGCAGCTTTAAATTATAACATGTTCTTGGCGTTACCCGATCATGTTAAGTATAAGAATTATATTATATGCGATGAGGCGTCTGAGTTAGAGGATGAGATCATAAAGCAATTTTCAGTAGCGATTGATATTCAGAGATTGCAAAAATTTAAAGTTAAGATATTCCCGCTAGCATCTACTAAAAATACTGCTGTTAAGAAGTGGTTAAATGAAGTACAGGCAACCATTATTGAGCACATTAATATATTGACCGATGGTATTAAATTAGGTCTTTCAAATAATGAGCTATCAAAGTTAAAATATCTTAGGAGTTTGCACCGTACTTTAGTATTGATTAGCGATACCTGGCAGAAGTGTGAATATATTGTACAGGTGGAAGATAAGTTTAATATCAGACTTACTCCGCTCAAAGTTGATACTCTTTCAACCTATATCTTCAAATATGCTGAAAAGGTTTTATTGATGTCAGCTACAGTTATTGATCATAAAAACTTAGCTAAGACTCTAGGCATTAGGGAGTATAAGTATGTTGAGTCAGGTAGTTCATTCGACCCAGCTAAAGCACCTATATACATATCTAGATCTAATCGGCTCAATCATGCTAACCTACAAAAAGCTCTACCATCGATTGTAGAGCAGATAAAGGAGATTTGTAAGAATCATAGCGGTGATAAAGGTATTATACATACACATACAAATTACATTACCGGGTACCTTCAAAGAGGTTTGAGTGATTCGAGGTTTCTTTACCGAGATGGTATGACCCGTAATGAAGAGATCTTAGAAGAGCATACAGCGTCAGATCAACCAACAGTATTAGTAAGTCCATCCTTAGGACTAGGAGTCGATCTTAAGGGAGACCTAGCACGTTTTCAGATTATTATTAAAGCTGCGTACCTACCACTCGGGGATGATAGAGTAAAAAAGATGTTTGAGCAGGATAAGCAATGGTATGCTAATAAGATGCTTTCAAACTTTATACAACAATGCGGTAGAGGTATACGTAATCAGGATGATCATTGCGTTACGTATGTTCTCGACGCTAATATATATGATGCGGTTATACGTAATAAATCAAAACTACCCAAGTACTTCCTAGATAGATTCGTATAACCGGCTGTATTTGTATAAATATTTGTCGATGGAGACATTTAAACAATACTACTACCTCGATGAAAATTTAAAGAGTGCAATCGCTGCTGGTGCACTAGGCCTAGCTTCGCTTGCTGGCGGTACAACAGCAGACGCGTCTGGTATTACGTTCTCCTCCCCCTCTAAAGCTGCTCTAAAGGTATCTCCATCACCTATATATAATCCTAGTTTTATTCAGGAAGTAAAGAGCGCCGAAAATTCCGTAATGTCTGGTTGGAAAAAAAATAAATTCTACCCTTACTCGAGCGCAGAGGGCGGCACAAATACAATAGGGTACGGCCATAAACTCACTAGTAACGAGGCCAGGTCTGGTAAGTTCACGTCCGGATTAACCGAAGCACAGGCCACTGCTCTACTTTTAAAAGATCTTCGCCACTCTGAGGGTAGGTTGAAGAAGCATTTAAGAGATAAATTTAAAGTAGACTATAATCAACTAGGTGTCGATCAAAAACAAATACTGCTCGATTTCACTTTCAACGTAGGTAATGTAGTTGCTAAATTTCCTAAGTTTACGCAACATGTACT
>Ga0196887_1001395_pt1 | contig 10529 bp, 18 predicted proteins | sample VirMetDEL_Mar_31_FD_169094 | JGI IMG/M metagenome (GOLD analysis project Ga0196887, IMG submission 169094) | Aqueous microbial communities from the Delaware River and Bay under freshwater to marine salinity gradient to study organic matter... | ecosystem: Environmental > Aquatic > Marine >... | reverse complement strand
ATTTGGCTTACGCTTCCTTGTTTTTTGATCTTTTTTATTCAACATACCCACCACCATAAACCAAATGACAAACCCTACACTTTAACGCACCATCAAGAAATGTATCGCACCTCACACAATTACCATTGGCGGCTCTCTTGGCAAACAAACCATCACCCTGCTGGATGGTGTTAGATACTTTGCCAGTGCCATCGCAATACTCGCAATCCTCTGGCACAACCTCAGTCGGATCAAAGTAATCCCTTACATAAGAGAAACCTTTGCCTTTGCATTTACTGCATGGCTTGGTTGTAGAAGTCATTGGGCGTTACCTCACCGTTGGTTGCTAGTAAAATCTTACGCATAGTTTCTGGACAAGGAAAGCGTCTTAAATAAACATAATGGCAAATGGCAGAACGAGAAAGACCGCACCGTCTAGCCATCTTTGACTGCGTTATCCTATTGATTTTCATATACTCTTTCAATGTCATAATTTTATTGTAAATGATTGTTGACTGTGTGTAAACAGAATGATAGTGTCTGGGAAAGCATGGGGAAGAAAGGGATTGGCATGAAGGAATCACCACAACAATTAAAAGACATGGGCTTATACCATGACAGTGCAAGCGGAGCTACAGCAACTAAGGATGAGATGTTCTTAAAGCTATGGCTACGCAAGGAGCATAAGATGAGTTTTCCTATGGCTGCTAGGCCGTGGGCTGGAATATCAGTGCAGCATGGTGCAAACCTTGCGCTTGGGCTGCAAGACTACAACGAGATCATTGGACAACAAGAAGGTATGTCCATTGCAGAAGCCACCCGACATATGATGAGCAAGTACGATGAGTACAAGCCTAGAGATTGGGATGACGGCAAGGACGCTGAAGAGTTTGATGCGTTCAGAGAAGTGCTGCCAGAAATGATGGCTAACTCTATCGCTGGCGTAAAAGAGTTTTTCCAAGGGGCAAATGCCATAGCTGGTGAGCATCAGCGGTGGCTGGATGAGCCAAGAAGTGAAGTGCCTATCATGCTGTACCAAGACTTCAGCGGTGGCGGCACACAGATAGACCTTAAATGCTCACTACCATTACGCAATCCAATGAAGAAAGACGGCACAAGAACTTGGCGCACACCAAAGCCAAAGACAGAGCCAACTTGGATGCAAGTAATACAACAATCAGTTTATAAAAAAGCAACAGGAGAGACACCAGCATTGCTGTTTGTCACTGGGGCTGGATTTCATATAGCAACACCAGAAAATTGTGATGCGTTGTCAGAAGAAAGTCTGAACCGCGCATACAATGAGGCCGTTCAAAGCTGGGTTATTACTCAGAACTTATTGAAGGCCGCTAACGGTTCATGGCGTACACTCTTTGGTCTTGTCCAGCCGGATATGACAGAGATTGCAAGGCGGCATGGGCCATCAATCGTAACACTAGCAAAGGAAGCATGGAGAATATGATGGCAGAAATATTAGATTTGTTCGACACGCCAGCTTACAAACTGGCAAGGACACACGATCCAGCAACGAGCCACGATGCGGCAGACAGTATCAACGCAAGCCATATGGAACAGGTTGTGCTGGAAAAGATAGAGGACTTTGGCAGTGATGGTTGCATCAGCGATCAAGTGTTAGCTGCCTTGCCACACTACGGCTACAGCACTGTGACTGCCAGATACAAGCAGTTAAAAGAAAAAGGCTTTGTTAAAGTTGATGACCGCAAACGCAAGGGCAAGTCAGGCAGAGGCCAGCTTGTTATGTGGGCTACACAATACTACACACCAAGCACTAGCAATGGAGAAATAAAATGAAATTAGTTAGATCACAGAATATTAACCCATCTGAAACCTTAGAGGCTCAAGTTGGATTGCTTGATTACCTAATCAAAAATGCACCAGACACAAGCCGCATTGTCGAGTTCGGGCCAGAGTTAGCCGAATATATTTTGACTAACTTAAACCACAAGAACAGGCCGCGAAAGTCTACAAAAATTGTGCAGTATGCAAGGGATATGTCTGATAATAAGTGGCTTATCACTGGTGAGACTATTGCGTTTGGCACTGACGGTTTACTCAAAGATGGGCAGAATAGACTTGCTGCTTGCGTCAGAGCTAACAAGTCTTTTGTTACTCATGTTATGTTTGGCATAGACCCAGCAGCTTTTTCTGTTATGGACACAGGGGCTAACAGATCACACTCTGACATTCTAAGTATTATGGGTGTTCCTAACTACAATAAAGTAACTTCTTCCTTAAAGCTGTTTATGGCGTGGAAGGCTGGCAAAACAAACACTGGCACTTACAGAATAACTAATGAAGATTTGCGCGAATACTATGTTTCATCAGTAGATGAAAATGCAATGCAAAGAGCAGTTAAGTTTTCTGAACAAGTATGGGGTACAACAGGCTATCCAGTAAGCACTCTTGGCGCATTGTATTACTGGGCTTCTGTAAAGGGTGAGGAAACCAAGATTGTAGAATTTTTTGAAAAGCTACGAGATGGGTATGGCAAGGCCAAGTCACCGCAGAAAGTCTTGATGAAACACGTTAATGAAATGCGTAATGATCGTTACCGTAAATTAACTAGCCATGATTACTCTGTGATGCTGGCTAGGGCTTGGTACAATTTTAAGAACAACAAATCATCCATAAAAGCTGATGTAATTGTTCACATTGATGATAACTTGCCAGCTATTTAGGGAGACAGTGATGACCAATGAAGAACACATTGATGATTTGCATAGCCAGATGGCTATCTTGCAAACAGAACACAACGAGGCATGGCAGCACGTTGACAATCTTCAGAAGCACGTTGAGCAACTAAACGACAAGGTTGCGTCAATGGAAACTGCCTTGTCTGTGTTCACACATTTGATTGCCGACAAGCTAGGCATAGAAAGGAATACACACTAATGGCTTACGCTAAGAGAAACGCCACATTGCCAGAACATCTGAGCAAGTTAATTGTGGCTTGTGGGCTAGACCCAGCAATAGATAAAGGATCAGTTTGGAACTGCCACGGCACACCTGTCATACTTCATGCTGCCCTGGAACGTATTGCTGACCATGTAAATATAGTCTTTCAGCCACCTCAAATAATAGAAGCGCAATCACAAGCAAAGATAGCTGTTGTTTGTGTTAGTGGTAGTATGGATGCCTTAACTGCTTGGTCAATAGGAGAGGCAACGCCAGCTAACAACAAGAACGAATACCCTTGGGCAATGGCTGAGAAACGCGCAAAAGATCGTGTGATTTTAAAGCTAATTGGTGCAAGCGGGTTTGTTTACAGTGAAGAAGAAGCTGACAGTCTTAAACAAGCTGGCGGTAATTACATACCACCAGAAAAAGAGCCAGCACCGACACCAACCGTCCACACTCAAAAGATGCAAGATTTTAAAACTGTTGTTGAAGAAGAAGGTAAATCTAATGAGCCTGACGAATGGGAAGCGTTGTTGCGTGAGATTGATGTTAAGATGAAGAACACCAAAACACATAAAGATTTAAAAGACTTTATGAATGGCGGTCACTTCAAAGATAGAATGGCAGCTATGCAAGCTGCTGATCCGCATAAGTATAACATTGCAAGAGATATACTTGTGCGAATGAATACTAAACTTAAACCACAGGGGTAAATTATGAGAAGATATGAAAAAGTCTGTTCAATTCGTTTGTTTAAGAATGATGAAGGCAAAGCACCGTACAGCAATAACAAGTGGACACCTTACGTTGATGGTGCAAATGCTGATGTTACGTTTCGCGGGGATCAAACCTACAGTGTCAAAGGGTTTACCAATGACGATGGCTCAATAGGAGTTAGCATTAGCAGGGTTGTCGAGTATGAAGGCGGTGACAATCCAGCCGACAACGTATCGCAAGGCGGGTTCAAGCAAGTGGCTAATACAATCCAAGGCCAGTATCACCCTAAAGAATTAGACGATAGTGACGTACCGTTCTAAGAAAAAAGTCAAGCACGTTGATAACCGTAAAGTGAATTGCGATTATTGCCAGAGAGAAATGGCGTTACATGGCGGCCACTGGGTTATCAATGGGGCTGGGCAGTTACTATGCTACAGTTCAAAGGAGAGTTGTTTTGACAAGGTGTTCAGAAATAGTAATAGAGAAAGGGATGCCGCCCAAGAAACTTACTAGGAAAGAAGCTCTGCAATCTTTGGAAATAGGGGATAGGATTTTCTGCAAAGATAATGCTGAGTATGAAGGGATTAGGCGTACATTGTATTCATTAAACATGAAATACAGATCACAAAAGATCAGAAAGCCAGACCTAGCTGGCTATGGTTTTTATATATGGAGAATAGAATAGTGGAATAAATAGGGGGGTTATGCCCCCTTATTTTTTAACAATCCCATTTACGCAAAGATTTATTAATACGGCTGTTAGGGTTACGCGCTGTTTTCTTACTGGTCAACTTCTTCTTCATACCCTTCATTCTAGCACAAAAACTTTTACGCCTAGCAGCAGCCTTGGGTGACTTCTTAGCTTGGCTCCTAGACACAGGTGGCTTGAGGTTCATACCCTGACGTTTAGCTGACGCTCTTCCTTTAGCGTTTAAACCGCCAGATTTGCTCTTGCCAGCCTTCCTTTGCCACGCAGGGGTCTTAGCCATCACTCAACGCCCTCATCCTGTCTACGAGCCTTCTAGCGCGATTAGGTACTTGTGTGTACCAACGGCTATCTACCATTTCATCAGCAGCTTTATCCCAATCCTTTGCATCAACCCCAGATTTCATGCCCTTAAAAGCACTAAGGCGAGGTCTACCCATGTTAAACATCATGTTAGCAATGATATGCTGGCACTCTTCTGGAAGCTCATCAAAGTCTGGATAAAGAACCTTGCACTCATCAACAGTAACGGCAATGTCCAGAGCAAATAACTGACGCACTCGCTCTTGCTCAACAACTGTACCGACAGGCTGACCATGTTCTTCATCGTTTTCAGTAATTAAGTGACCCACGCCGCAAGTTGGCAGTGCTAAGTGATCCAAATAAATTTCATATTTGCACCCTTCATCTTCTGCAATTTCCTCACGCAAACGATCCTTGTTCATTACTTCTTCCGCTTCTTAGCAGTCTTTGCAGATTGTTTAAAATTCTTTGCTGTAGGCGCACCCTTGCTTCCAGGCTTACGCATTTTCTCACCAGAGCCAGCGGCAATGCGCTTTTTCTTGGCATGGATGTTGGCATATAAACCTTTTTTCATTTCGTTAATCCTTTTGCTTTTTCAAAACTACGCATCCCACCTAATCCCAATAAACCTAATAATACAGTCATAAGGCTATCCATGTCAAAAGCAGGATAAGGTACAGCTTCTATCCCCATGTAGGCCGTCACTACATCCATAGTTGGGAACACTAAAAAGTGAGCAAACAAAGCTAGGCTACAGCACCAGCCAACGCTAGGCCGCCAGCCCGACACAAACAAATTTCTTGACTTGGCCTCTTCAGCATTTATTGCCAACTGGCCTTTAGCTAGTTCCTGTGCGTGGTTGTCTGCCATTGTCGCTAGATCGTGGGCTAACTTGTTCTTCTGATCCTTGTCCTCTATGAACTTGTCCAGTAATCCTGTCACTGGCCCTATCAACGCTTGCAACATTTTGCCTTCTCCTATTTGCTAAAGCCTGTGCCTTAGTTGTGTGATTGTGCATACCCCACATCATCTTGTTAACATCCCACCCGCTAGTTTCCGACACTCATATCTGACTGGCTTATGTGATTTCATATAACGGTTAATATCACCAGCCATCTCTAACGCTCTGGCCTTACATCTAGCCTCAGTACCAAACCACTGCTGCCCTTCCAAGACTACACATTGATCCATATTGGCTATAAAACAAGCTGTCACCAAGGCTTGCCACATTACTTAGCCTCAAGCATCAATTTTATTCTAGCTATTTCAATCTCTAATTTTTGCATCTTTGTAACTGTATCTTGTACAGATTTGGGTGGTTCAAAACCGTCTATCCAATTGTCGTTCTCTTCTACCTCGTGCATGGTCAACTCAAGATTGTATTCAAGGAAAGCAATACGTTCTACCAATCCAAAATAAACCCAAACTGATACGCCAGTAAAAGCAATCATGCTAATAAGATTGCGTAGAGGAATTGTAATTTCACTAGCCTCATTTAATCTTGTAGATGCGTTCTTCATTTGGTTTCCCCCTTATGCTCATGCCCCATCCAAATGCCAAACACACCTGTCATCACGCCCATAACTACAGATACAAACGCTGACTGACTGGCAGTGGGAACATCTAGTTCCATGAACCATTCAGCACAACGCCATGACATAACTGTAGACGCAAGCATCATACATCTAGGCAAAACTTTCCATTTAAGAAACTGCTCAACACTAATCATATAACAATCGCCTTTGCTACACTGACCATCAGAAAAACAAACAAACCTACTGCTATAACAATAATAGTTCCAACAAGAACAGCCTGTTTCATCATTTCTTCAAACTCTCTATCCTTTTGTATCTTCTTGCGTCTGGCTATAGCCTCTGCTTCCTTGGCCTCTTGGATACGCTTGGCTCTCTCAGCTATGATGCCAGCCCAAGTGCCATGACCAAACCGCATATCAACCATAGTCGCTACTTCTTGTAGCTTCTCAGCAGCCAGCCTAGCGTCAATCATTTCTTTAGCTACAGTATCGACACCAAACTGATCGCCTAAACCAGTGCCAGACTTCTTGGCTCTAGCTTGCTGCACCTGTTTCTCACCAGCAAACAGATCATCTATCTGGCTGGCTATCTGCCCAATATCTTGAGCAGTGCTAATGTTTTCTTTAATAAATTTGACGGATTGCTGGACTAACGCAATACCAGTTAGCACTTCAGCAACTACCATGTCAGCCTCGCATTACAACGCTCAAAAGCAACAAGATCGTAGCCCCCGCAGTGCCGATCATAATGTGTTCAATGCGCTTAATACGGAGAATAGTCTCTTTAAACCGTTCAGCGCACACCGCCTCATGTGTATCAACCTGAGATTTTACAGATAAAACAGTTGGCTTTGCCATTAGATTGCATCAGGCCAGTCGTTAATCGGGGCATTGCCAGTTGGGTTGCCATCGCTATCAACTGGCACATCATACAACGCCATGAAAGCAGCAAGGTCACTTGCATTAGTAATAGCTGTTCCAATGCTGTTACTGGCAGTGCGAACCGCAGCCCTATAAGTTGTGACTGTTGAAGGCACAGAATAAGACTCAACCTCTGTTGCTTTGATAACTTGCCAGTCGTGTGGAGCAAGCAGTCCAGCCGCTTGTGTCTTGGCTAGGGCTATGGCGTTGGACTTGAGGCCAAGCGTAACAACTTGATTGCCCTCAATATCTAGAATTGCTTTGCCATCAACATCAACCTCGTTAACATCTGTCAATGACCGAGGGATTAAACTGCCATCAGCGTTTCTGCCCCAGTAAAACCTGTTATCATGGGCAGCAACTTCATCTTCCCAAGTGAGGCCAATCGCAGCTTTCTCATCTGCGCTATAATTGTTCCAGACCGCAGGGTATTGTGTGCCGTCATTATCAGCCCACGCCTTGCCAACTCTAATTATTCTGCCTGAGTATTTCCACGGCATTTTATATTCTCCTAAAACGCATTACTAAATTTGAAGGGCTGGTCTGCAAAAGCGAGGTAAATATAATTACCACCGGAAGTGTTGATGTGATTATATGGGCCACGACACTTAAATCCATTTGATAGTAAGTCCACCTCAAGAGTGTCGTAATCACCTTCTGCCGCACTTGCACTTGGATGTAAATACTTATCAGTTTCATTAAAGGCCGGTCTTTTATTGTCAAACAAAGTCCAATCCTGACTTCCATCAGACCATTTTATCATAACCCAAGCTGGCCTGAACCCTGTGAAAATAAACGTGCCATCTGCATTTCCGTTTCCAGTGTAGCTGCCAACCTTTGAGTAGCCATCAACTGAGTGAAACGCATAACAGATATATGTGTGTGCGGTGTTAACATAGTCTGATGCGCTAACTGAAAATACGCTTGATGTTGGTGACGTTATCCAAAAGTTACTATTTGTTTTTGCTTGGGTATAGTTTAGATAAACCTCGCTGCCTGTTCCTAATGCCTCGTGATAAACAGCCCATCCGTTAGCAGCGTTTCTGCGTTTAACAATTAGCATTTGGGGTACAGAACTTAATCCGTGTGCAATCGTTGCACCAGAAGTAGCGTTGCCGGTGTAACTTATAATGCTAAACCCAGCCTTTGTATTGACCTGACCCTCACTGTCAATCGTACCAACGCTTGTTGCTGAAGCATCGTTGCTGAACGCTGTTCCGGCCAGCCAGTTCCAAGCAACAAATGTTTTGCTGTTTTCGTTAAAATAGTAGTTGGGTGAACCTGTTCCATCTACGCCAGTAAATCCATCACTGTCAAAAGATGACAAATAACCGTATTGGTCACTGTTACCGCCACCCTCTGCCGTTGTGGCGTCACTAGATAACTCTTTATCATTCCCTGCGCCACGAACACTATCATACAATACATGACCAATAGCTTGTCCACGTTGCTTTGCCCACACAAAATCAGGACTGAAGCCAACTCCACTTATAGCACGACTGCTTGCGCCATTGCCTGTCCACAGCACCGTGTTGAAATACTCAGTGCCATCAATAATTTCTACGTCTGGCAAATTCTGTGAACACAAGGCAAGGTATCCGGTCGGTGGTGCGTAGGCAAAGCTGCCGTGACCGTTGCCATCTGCGTTGGCGTTGGCTGTAGATTTTGCGCCAGAAAAAGAACTGTCTTGACCAAAGTTGGCTGTTGCGTTGGTGCTACCACTACCGCTGCCACAGCTAACTGAATAGCCTTCATTACCTACATCGGTTAAATTTAGCGAACCTTGAGCAGCATTGTTTTTATAAAAGTTAACTGTTTGTGGACTGGCGTCAAGGTCAAGGGCAATGCCAATAATATCTCCATCTGCATAAGAAGCACCATATGAACTACTGCTGCCATTTACTCTTTTTGTTCCGTCTTGTGCATAATAAATAGTTTGCGTTCCATTCATATCAACAATACTGGCATTTCCACTAACAACGCCGATATAATCATTGTTTGAGAGAAACTCGACATACCATTTACCTGCGGTCATTACATGAGTAGAACGTGACGCACCATCTGCACCACCGATAGTCCATTTTAGATTACCTTCACTAAGGGTTGCGCCAGTGTTGTAATTATCTAAAGGGTTCAACGTAGCAAAGTTATTCGTAGGCGTATCCGGCACACTATCCCGATAATCTAGATTCACAGGTGTCCAGTGATTGCCGTTGGTGGTTACATCTTTGAAGAAGGCTGCTTCTCTGGTATCGGCAAAGGCCATATAGATGTAGGTGCCGCCTGATGTGTTAATTGATGTATGTGTTCCAGTAACATCAAATCCTGATGAAGTTGGCAATACTTTTACACTTCCATTGTTTGTTTCTACAATGTTTGTTTCGGCTAATAAAAAGTCGTCTAATTCGCCAGACGGATTCCTAGTATTATCAAGTATTATCCAGCTAAAACCAGCAGAGTCTGTGCGTTTAATAAGAACCCACGCAGCCTTAAAGCCGGTGTCTACAGAAACCGTTGACCCTGTGCCGCTGTAAGTGCCAATCTTACTGTAGCCAGAAATTTCTGACCAACAATACGCTACAAGATTTGTTCCGTTTGAACCAAATGAAGAGCCAAAAGTAAACAGAGTGCTGGTAGGGTCTGCGCCAAAAACAGTACCACTACCATCGGTTCTTTTTGCACCATTATCACTTAATTGATAATAATCATTATCCCAATCAAACCCAGTGTGCGTAAGCCCAACAACCCAAGCCCCAGTAGCACTCCTATTTTTAATTATAATCCATTTTGGTACTGCACCTAATTGGTGCGCTACTGTTTGATTGTCGTTGCCGTTGCTTGTAAAAGTAACGACTGAAAAACCTCTAGCAGTGTTAGCCGATAATCTAGTTGCTGGTATTGACCCAGCCAATGCTGAACCAAGATTAGACCCATCTATCTTAACAGAACCCGCTGTTGGGGTAGCCCCTGCACCAGCACTGTTGTCGGCTGTTGGTGTGCCGCCAGCTTCCCAGCACCAGCCAACAATATCACCACCATTCGTATTGACTTCTGCATTACTACCAACAGTAAAGCCATCACCATCAAAACTTTGCAAGCGTACTGATGTGGTGCTTTCAGCAGACGTACTGTTAGAAATTAAATCTTTTGTTGAGCCACGCACAACATCAAAAAGTCGATGATTGTTAGTGCCATCTCTTACCTTGACCCAAACAAATGCCGGAGAAAAACCCAACCCGCTGAGGCTTTGATTTGCCCCTGTTCCAGTATAGGTGACTGTATTGAACCCCTCACTAACAACATCATCCTTGAATGTCAGGTGGAAACCATTGGTTCCGAATGTCAGGCCGCTGGTATCTTTTGGTATCCAGATGCCGTCCTTAGTCTCGCCAAAGCTGTCAGGGGTTAGCTGTGCGCCATCAATAAAATTTACTTCGGCTAGGTAGCCGT
>Ga0196887_1001386_pt1 | contig 10545 bp, 18 predicted proteins | sample VirMetDEL_Mar_31_FD_169094 | JGI IMG/M metagenome (GOLD analysis project Ga0196887, IMG submission 169094) | Aqueous microbial communities from the Delaware River and Bay under freshwater to marine salinity gradient to study organic matter... | ecosystem: Environmental > Aquatic > Marine >... | reverse complement strand
GAACTCAGGCAGCATGACTGACCGGTAGATGCGCTGCTCCGCCTGCCGCACGAACGTAGGGATGTTGGCGACAAACGTCGTCTCCGCGTTCTCGCAGTAGTTCTGGATCGCAGCTACAAGTTCAGTGTAGTTCATGGCTTACTTACTCCGAGCGTACTGGCCGCCCTTGGTTGCAGCACCCATACCGCGGCACATACCGCCCGCGGCTTTTTTCACGGCGTCGTTCCCGTATGCCCGCGACGACATGTCGATGTATGTATCTGCCTTCTTCGTACCCGAGGCTTTAGGGGTTAGCTTTTTTGCGACCCTTGCCTTGGTTATCGCCTCTCGGGTTTTTTCCTCAAGGGCGGTGCCTCCGGACGGCCGAGCCCGCTGCGCCTTCTTTGCCTCATCGGACATGTACATCTTAGCACCCGTCTCTGACGGTGTCAGCTTGCGCGTTTTCTTCTTATCGCCCATATCAGTCTCCTGTGGTTACGATTACTTAGTCCGGGTGGTCTTACCGCCCGCGGCTTTTTTCACGGCTCCGCCTTTTGCCATAGGGCGGATCGAGCGCTCATACACGCTCTTCGGGCTCATAATGTCGGAGTCCGGATTACGTGGGGGGCGCGGGCTGGATTTCGGCGGGCGCTTTGGGTTGGCCTTTGGGCGTGGGGATTTCATATCAGTCTCCGATGTTGACGGTTACAGTGCCAACGGCACCGGTGAGGAACACTTCAGTGTGCCCTACGGGGTTCCACCCAAACAAGCCGCGACTCTCAGTCATCGACGTGTCGGGGCGGGGGTCGCGCAGCGATTGCGGGTCTACTACACGCACGCGCCCAAGAAAATTCTGTGGATGGTCAGGGTCAACTACGTCGTTGCCGACGCGCATGCCCGTACGCTTTCCGTCTTTGAACTCCCAGACAAGGTCTGTCAGGGCGTACCGAAATCCAGTCTTGTCGCAGTAACCAAATGCCTTCTTGCCTGACGCATACGTCATCTGTACCCCCTGCCCGGAGTGAAGTGCAGCGATGCCCGATCCTCATCTTCGTCGGCGGCGAGCTGAAACTGCGCGTTGTACTCGTCGCGAAGCGCGGGCGCACGAGCTGCGGCCTCGGGCTTCTTCATGGCGATATGGAACGCCAACCCCGACACAAGGGCGGGGATAAACCGAGGAGGGATAGCCGCAGCGCCCGAGATACCCGAAACGAGACCATCAATACCCTTGAGCCGATAGTACGCCACGGTGTACGCCGTGTCCGGCACCGGCCAGAGCGTAAACTTCACGTCGCTGACCCCACGATCGACGTAGATTTGCGTGGGGCGCCCTTGGGTGTTCTTGTTGGTCTGCTGCGCGTACGTCGATACGCTGATACGTTGTATCGCCGTATCGGTCTGGCTCGTGCCGGTCCCGCTGCGTAACTGGTGCTCAATGACATCGATCGTATCCGCCGGCAGCGTGTATACTGCCGTGCCCGGCGTCAGCAGCTGCGTACCCGACTCGATCGTAAATAGGTTCAGGCCGCGGTTCTGCCACTCCAGCGTCAACATATTGAGGCTACGGCGCACGGTCTTCAGGTCATAGCCCGACCGCATCTCGAGGCCCGCTCTCTCGAACGCCTCTTCGAAAATCTCTGCTAGGTCGGGGACGACAACGGCCATGGGTTATTTCCGCTTCGTGGGTTTGCGTTTCTTGGCGACACCTTTCAGTGAGCCCTTGTTCTCTGAGGCGTAGAATACACGTTCGCCCTTGTCTTTGCCATACTGCTTCTGCATGGCGCTCTTGACCTTCTTGCCCTTGGGTGTGAGTGGCATCAACGCATCCCCCCTTTGGTTTTGCCCTTCATGCAGCACCCGTCGCCGCGGCCGACTTTCCCGCCCGACTTCATCTGCGTAATAGGCATACCTGCGGCTACTTCGTCAGCACGCGACATCGGTTTGTCGGCCTTCGCTGCTTTACGGTCTGCGTTGCGGCGGATCATCACCCCCACGAGTCCGGGGATGGCGCCCTTGATGTCGCCTTCCATTGCCGCGCCGAGCGCGCCGCCGACGAGCATCTTCTTAGTGGAGTTCTTCATGCTTTTGATCGTGTCAAGTGTATCAGGGGTAACAACACGGGACCGTGGTCTAGGGTCTGGGATGTCACCATAGTTCTTCATCTTGTTACGATCAGCCTTATCGAAGTTCTTCGCCCCCTTTTTTGAGAGGTCATACATACTCTTCTTGGTGGCTGGCTTCCTAGCGGAGTTATTCATGGGGTTACCTTTCATCTGGGTGCGCATCTGCGCGCGTGATATGGTCATGTCAGCAGTTCCACGCCCGTAGTGATAGCGCCTTGCGCGTAGGCTTGCCTTTGTCGTCCTTCATGGGGCCCGGCATTCCACTCATACGCGCGCAAAACGACTTCCGCCGCGCGGCGTCCTTTTTGGTCTTTGGTTTCGGCGCCGGAGGCTTGAGGTTCATGCCCTGCTTCTTGGCCGAGGCTCGCCCTTTGGCGTTCAATCCGCCCGTTTTTGCCTTCCCCTCACTGCGCTGCCATGCTGGAGATTTAGCCATCTATACACCCCGTGTCTAACGCCGCTACCAGCGCCGCGCCCGTCTGGAGTGACTGCGGCCCTGCATCAGCAAGTAATGCCCCCACGTGCGCGTCCCGCAGGTGAGTGGTCCCGTCACATATCGCGGCCTGACTTACGCTCAGACAGCCACTTACGAGCAGCGGTAGCGTCAGTAGAGTGCCCCGCGCGATCGATGCGCTTGCGTGTTTCGACGTACTCATTCAACTCCTCCTCATGGCTTACGTCGTTTGCGTCAGTCCTCCCGCGGATGTACGCTAACCCCACCGCGGCGCCAAAGGTGACAAGGGCCGCAAATAACAATCTAATCCGCCCGATCAGCGCCAGCCCGATGCCCATGCCTGAAGCCTCTCCCGAAGAATGAATAGTGCCAGACCCGCAATGATAACGCAGCCCCCCAACACTATAATCTGCGCCGTGCCGTCCAGCGCTTGTACCGCAGCTATGGCACCGCCCGCGGCAGATGCACCCTGCACTATAGTCGCCTGAACCGTGCGGCTTTGCGTGGCCTTGGTGCGCTCCGGATGCGGTGCTTCTTTCGAAGCCCAGTCAGCCTCAGCGTACACGCGGCGGTCCAACTCAAAATGAGGTCCATCCTTGAACGTGGTCCAGTCACCACCCCAAATAATAGGGACGCCTTCTTTGCGCGCGGCGTCTTTGATCGCAGGCCCGAGCCGGTCGTAGAGTGGCCACGCAAACTCGCCCTTGCCCGTCGATGGGTCGATAGGTAGTAGATCAACCGCATGCCCCGTCAGGTGGCGGCTGTTCATCGTCTTGGACGCGCCTGACGCAACCAGCTGTCCCTGCCGTTTCTTGGTGCGTAGTCCTTCGATTACTGCGAAGTCCAGCGGACTGTCTTGCAGCGCCCTGTCAATGACGCTCCGCAACTTGGGGTGAATCCCCTGCAGGTGGGACAAACTGCGCGCAGAATACTTCCTCATTGATCTCGCCCCTTTACCATCATCGTGTCTATCCGGCCATTTATCGTTTGCAGCATGTTCAGAATTTGATCGAGCTGCGCGGCGGTAGCTTCGCGTTCCTCGCGGCGCGCCATATCTCGGGCCCCAGCCTCTGCGCGAAGTACCGCGATGTCCGTCGCATGTAGGCTCTGCGTCTTGTGCAACATCCACACCCATATGACCGCGGGGACAATCAGATACTTCATAGCGGCATCGATGAACGGTAGTGCGTCAGTCATATAGCCTCCTAGATGAAAAACAGCGTCGCTGCAGTCACGTTGGTGGCCGCAGATACAACCGGATCATCAGCGAACAGCACCCCATCTCCGGGAATCGTAATATGATGCGTATCGCTAGCTATGAAGTCCATATCGATAACCGTCGGGCCGCCAACGCCATCAGTGAGCGTAAGACGGCCGGGGCCCGCACCAATAGTAGCAATGAGCGCACCGAGCCTAGCGCGGCCAAGGGACAGTGCCCCTGTACCGGTAACGCGTTTTGCGCGTACATCCGAAGCGTACATAGGTTACCCCTTCTTGGTAGCTGGTTTTTTGGTCGGCGTCGGCGTTGGCGTCGGCTCGCGCCGGGCTAACTCATCTGCGTCTGCAGGTACCCACTTAATACTCATGGTTCACCTCACGCTGCTGCGATCGTCGCGCCGGTGTCCGAACGCTTCCAGTCGGTCCCGTTCGAGAAGGCGATGATCGGGCTGCCCGCAGCGCCGTTCGATACATAGATCACGGTACCCGCACCTGCGGCAGAGGCCGAGGGCGCTGTGGCTACGGTATATGTGGGGAGTTTTGCTGCGCCGGTGATGTCACCGACAAAGCCGTTGGCCGAGTTTACTGGGCCAGAAAACGACGTAGTTCCCATTAGAATCTCCTGTCTGGGTTAAGGTCAGCCGCATCATGCGACTGTCAGGGATAGCCTCCAAGGTAGCACGTTGCGGTGGGGCTGTCTACACAACGAAAAAGGCCCACCGAAGTGGGCCTTTCCAGAGCTAAGTTCCTTCTTTGGCCCGCCGTAAGTAATCAGCCATGCGGACCGCCGCGTCGACGTTGTCCCCTATGAGCCCCAGTGCACGGTTGCATGAGTTACACAAAAGGCCGCGCACCTTCCCGGTATCGTGGCAGTGGTCGACACACATATTGGCGTAGCGCTCGCTTTTCTCCGCTTCGCAAGTGTGGCATATGGCGCACACCCCCCCTTGGTCAGCGTACATGCCTTCCCATTGGGCTAGGGTGATCCCGTACGTACGTTTTAGCATGGTGTCCCGAACATTGCGGGGTCTCCGTTTCCGGTACTCCCGCATATACGCGGCTCGGGCAGCTCGGTTCCCCGGAGAAGTATCCCCCGACGCATATTTCTCATCCCAGAAAAAGTTTTCTGGGCCTATAGGCTGGTGTATTTCATGCCGGCGAAGCCTGTGGTTGTCTGAGGGGCGGTCCCCAACTCCCGAAACAAACACCCAAAAATTATCTGTCCACTCTGGTACCATACCATAGCGGTTCCGAGACTTATGCCAAGACCACAGTGAATATAATGGGTGTTTCTCGCGTTGGCCCCAATCTTCGGGCCTCTTAGCCGTTTTGAGTGTCATGGCGTACTCCAAGTAAAAGGGGCAGGATTACCCTGCCCCTTTTATATCCGCGCGCAATGTACGGATCAAGCGTAAACGTAACTCAGACCCCAGGGCTCGCATACATGCCGAGCGGATCAGACACACCGAACGAGTAACGCTCACGGCTCTTGTACCGTACGTTACCTGTATCGAAGTCGCCGTCCATGGAAGTCGCCAGTGGGGAGCGCACGAAGTGCTTGTACCCGTTTGGTACGTCCGTACCGAGGAACCAAGCATCGCTGTCGGTCAGATAATGGTTGACGCGGTAGCCTTCAGGGATGGACCCGTTGGACTTCAGTGCGTTCAAGTCATTGTCTGCAGTGCCGACACGCAGTTCTGTTTGCAGCAAGCGGGTTGCTACGAACATCAGCGCCGGTGGAACGATCAGCTTGCGCGGACGTGCCGCGATCAGCAAACCACGCTCATCGACGAAGGCCGCGATGTCAATCACAGCCTGCTCGAGCGAGGTCTCGTTCAAGTCAGCGTCAGTCGCAGGGCGGTTGCGGTTCGTAGTCCCGCTCACCGTGGGGTGCGCAGTGTTGAACAGCGTGACGCCGTCACCGCCGGTAGCGGTGGTAAAGCCGGTGTTCAACAGCGAGGCTGCCTTGACCTGCTTGGTGTACGACATAGCCCGTGCGAGCGCCTTGGTATAACGCGCGGAGAGCGAGTCATACAGGTTGTCTTCCATAGCTTCCTCGGTGATCGAGAAACCCATGGCCACTGTCTCGTGTGTGTAGCGAGCAGTGTACGACTCTTGTGCGTTGTCGTACGAGATCGCCTGACCTTCGTTCTTGACCGGTGCAGCACCGAAGCCCGAAAGTTTGGTTTCCTCTTCGAACGAACGCTCGGAGGTTTCGGTCTCGTAGATTTCCGCATGCTCGTTTTCGTACTTATCGTACTCAAGTCCGAACAACGCGTTGAGGCCGGGTAGTAGCTCTTTTAGGAGCTGGGCGCGTGAAATAGCCATGTGTTATGCTCCTTATGCCACGCCAAGGCCGGCAGTATACGCATGGGACGACGGATTGAACTTTACAATCACATCGGTGAATGCGTCACCTACGGTCGAGGAAGTGCTTTCTACAAAACCAACGATCTTAAACGCGATCGTTGCGGTGGCAGCCGAAGTGGCGACATCCAAAGCGACTTTGGAGTTGCCTGTCGCTGTGTTGCCGGCGGTCTGATTCACACCCATGTTGGTGTGCAGCAGGGCCTGCGCAACAGGCGCGTCAGCTTGGATCGCGAACAACGTGTTCGGATCATCTACGACGTACGCAACCGCGTCTGCCGCTACGGTGCCCGTGGGCCAGTAGTTGCGGGTTGTGAAGCCGTAGGTCGCATCGGTATAGGCACAGCCTACGAAGACGCCGACCGTACCGGCTGCGAACGCGTCAGCATTTGTGCCGACATTGGTCACCTTCGTGATGGTGCCGTCGGTGTGTACCTGAACGACATCGCCATTGAAGATGTTGGCCGCGTAGCCGGATGCAATCTTGATCATACGTGTGGAGCCCGCGAAGGGAGTACCACCAATCAAGTTGATCGGGCGAAGGCCATAGGGAGAAGCTGTAGTAGCCATGATAGGTCTCCTAGAAGGCGGGGATCACAGCAAGCAACGGATGCTACTTGCCAAACGAGGTGCGTGAAGACCGTTCTGGTTTCAGTACGGGCATACGGGGGTCGGAGTTACGCATGTAGTTGTTGTCAACCGCATCCATTGCGCGGTTGGTTTCCTCTAGCTGAACCTCAGTACGAGATTCTGCGATGTCCTCCGAGATTGCACAGAGAAGGAGCCCACCCACTTCGATGTTGTCCTTGAACCGGGAGTCCAAGTCCGAAACGAGCTTCATCTCAGGGTGATCTGTGGCTTTGACCGGGGTGTAACCCTCACGGAAACGAGTAGACACATTGGGGTTGTCTGAATTACCCAGTAGGGAGGTGCGAACCCAACGGAACTTCAATCCGTCACGGGCTTCGGGGGTGGGTAACGCCGATGGACGAGTCCATGTCTTTTTGCGCGCTGTTGCTTCGCGAGTCTCAGAGGTCCGGGGGGTACGATCAACCATTTTTGGCATCCTTCAGAAGTTGCGCCGCATACTGTTCGGGCTTTAGGCCCAGCCGCTTGGCGAGAGCGGCCTGTGTCGAGGTCAGTTTCACACGGCGTGGTGAAGGCGCGGAACGTCCCGCAGAGGCCACCACGTTAGCCGATCTCCGCTGGGCGGGAGCGACCTCGACCCCCCGCGCGTTGGAAAACTCGTCAGCAAACCGTCTCCGGACTGCTGTATCGATGCCAGTATAGTACGTTTCACTGTTCGTATCAACACCTTCGCGTACAAGGCGCTCATGGACACCCAAAGCGAACCCAGTCATCTCACTGTTCTCGCCGTACCAGCTGTTATTCTCGAGCCACGTCTTCTGCCGCGCGTCCAGTTTTACTTCTGGTTGCTTGGCCTGCTGCGGCGCCTGTTGCTGTACCGCGGGCTCTGCCGCGCGCGGGGCGGGGCGGTAGTTCTGCAGTTGGGTCAGCCTACCCTGCAAGTCGATAAGACGCGACTGCGCGTCGACCAACTTATCCGAGTCGCCCAGCTCATACGCCGCTTTATATGCGGCTTTGGCGTTGGCCAACTCCATCTCGACCCGGCCTTTGGCCTGATCTACCACGGCTGACTGGCCGTGCATCAGCTGGTCCTGCAGTTTTGTGTTTTGGTCGTGGACAGCCTTGGCGTACTTCACCGCCTCTTCGCGTTCGCGGGACGCTGCCTCGCGTTGGCGGGCCGCCTCTTTCGCCTCGAACGTGAGCTTCTTGATGCGTTTCTGCACCGACTCGCTGTAACTTTCGAGGTCGCCCTCGTCGGGGATATCCGCTTCGTTGGTCGGCTCCGCGCGCCGTGGTTTCTCGTCCTCGGCTACGTCGTCTACGATCTCGATCTCCAGCTCGGCGTCTTCGTCGAACAGGTCGTCGGCCTCTTGGTTTGCTTTCGTATTCATATTCATGCCCTCGCAAATCCGCGGGGATCATCTACCACCGCTTCTACTGTGTCGTCATTGATCAGGCGGAACTCTTTGCCGCCAATCTTGAACCGAGTGCCCGAGTACGAGCGGAAGATCACGAAATCTCCCTCTTTACACCATGGGCCGCTCGAGAATTTGTTGGCGTCCGAATACGCATCCGCGCCTACCGCGATAACCATCCCGATGATTGACGCCGTCTGTTCTGCGTTCTTCATGCTATCTGGGCGATATACGCCACCCGTGGTCTTCTCTTGCACGTCCAGCGTCGCAATGAGCAGGTGGTACCCCACCGGGGTCGGAAGTTTGAGGCGTGTCGCCTCGTCTAGTGGTGTTGGTTCGTACATCATATACCTCGTGCAGCGGTTTCGGCCCGCTGTAACCGTCGCCAGACTACCCGGCATGCGCTACAATATGTAGCGGTTACTCAGTCCTCAATATACCTCTGCTCGATTTCTGTAATATCGGCAAGCATTATCTCGATCGCCTCTACCTTTGCGGTAGCCTTTGCGTACTGGACGTAATCCTTAGCGCCCCCGGCTAGAAGGTACTCGGTTACCTGCTCTTTGTACTCGTTCATGCGGCGACGAAGGGCCTCTAGTTCGTTCACTGTCCACCTCCCTGTGGCTTGGTTGCATCTCTGATGATCGCTTCGGCGGCTTTAAGGCCCATCTCGGCGCCTTTCTGTTTCTCCGCGCTGGACTCCTTACGGATGTCCGTCGCCAGCTTGGCCCCGATGTTAGCCCCCGCGCGCCGGTCTTCGGATTTGATCCGATCGGCCTGAACTTCCACGTTCGCCATGCGGATTTCGGCGTCCAGCTTCAGCTTTTCTAGGTCCATGAGTGCATCGTGCTTGGCCTGCGCTTCCTTCAGCGACACCTCGCGTTGCTTGATCTCCAGCTCGGCGCGTTGAATTTGCGTGAGTGGGTCTTGGGCCGCCTCTTGGGCCGCCTGCGTCGCGGCTGCCACTTGATTCTTCTGCAGCAGCTTACCGGCTGCGGCCGCTGTGAGGCGCGATATCTCGCGCTCCACATCTTCAGGCAGCGTATCTTCCGGGTCTGGCATCTCTACGCCCAGCTGTTGCTGGATTTCCACGCGGTACTGCATCGCCACGTGCTCGGTGATGTGTGCCGCCAATGCGCTCTGGATAGCTGCCGCAAACGGTGACTGCCCCACAAGCTGCGTGATCTTGGGGTCTTGGGCCGCGGCCAAGTGCACCGCTATGTGCGCCTCGTGGTCCTGATAGGAGAACGCCTTGATCGGCTCTTGCTTCAGGATCGCCATGTTCTCGGTGACTGGGTCCTTCGCCTTGATGTCTTCGGGCAGCTTGATGATGTCGTCCGCGTCTTGGATGCCCAGTACCTCGAGCATCTGACGATGCAATTTGCCAAGGTCATACAGCTGGGGCGCCTGTTGCGCCAACTGCAACGCCGCTTGATACTGCACAACCCGCTGCGCCATGGTGGCGGCATTTGGGTCAGACACCGGTACGACATCGACACTGCGGTTAAAGTCGTCTACGCGGCTGAAATCGCCCTCGATCTGGTAGTCGTACTGCGCCGGCATGTAGTCGTGGATCACCGACGCGATCAGCCGCAGTTCACGCTTCAGCGACGCGTGCAGGCGCGCTTGTACGCCGGTCATCACTTTCATGGACCGCTCGAGCAAGGCCAGTGTGGTACCTACTGGCGCCTCGGGGTTCATGTTGCCCACTTGCACGTCAGCCACGGAGCCGATGCGCCGGCCTTCCTCAACCACGTTGCCGAGTAGCTGATACAAGACTGCGGACGGCTCTTTGTACGGGAGCGGGAACAGCGACTCGCGCAGTGTCCCCCCGCCCACGTCTACGTCACGCCACTCGCCGGGCTGTAGCGGGGTGCCGTCACCTTTAATCCGCATGCCACGGGCCTTCAGGCCTGCAGGCAAGTTCGACAGCGTACCGGCATCGATGAGCTGACGCATGATCGATGTCGCGGACTTTGCAAGCCCACCAATCATATGGATAAGGCCAGTGCCATAGAACCCCATGCCGGGCAGGTACCGATAATGCACAAAGTGCATGCGCTTCAGTTTGCGCTTGTCGTCGTCGTACCAATTCCTGCGGATCGCCAGAATCTCGCGGGACGACTTGTCGATCGTGACCACATATGGCCGCGGGATGCCGTCTGGATCGTCGTATTCCTCGGGCATGTTCATCGTCACGTGCATTTCCAGCACTGTGTGCCGGTCATCATCGTCGATCACGGCCTCTTCGCCGTTCATCTCGTCGTATTTCTCTTGGATGTCGGACAGGTCCGCTGTGGGTTCCGGTAGCTCCACGTCACGGTAGAACCCCCCGGCCTGCAGCTTCATGATCTCGATCGGCGTTTTCTTCATCACGTGCGTATAGCGCTCACATGTCTGC
>Ga0196887_1001384_pt1 | contig 10550 bp, 7 predicted proteins | sample VirMetDEL_Mar_31_FD_169094 | JGI IMG/M metagenome (GOLD analysis project Ga0196887, IMG submission 169094) | Aqueous microbial communities from the Delaware River and Bay under freshwater to marine salinity gradient to study organic matter... | ecosystem: Environmental > Aquatic > Marine >... | reverse complement strand
TGTACCTGACAGTTTATCTGCGACAGAACAGTCTATCGTAATCTGGTCAGTAGTTTCTAGCACCACCTTGTTTCCTGCCATGAGTTCTAATGAACTACCCACAGGTATGGGTGCATCCTTTATTATAATACTTGTACCGTTTGCTGTATTGTTGGTCACTGCTCTATTTGCCGTGTCACTCACTAATCTTACTGTTGCTGTAACTTGTGAGGTATGTATGTTACTAAGTATCAACCCTAATATAACTGTTGTTGTACTACTTGCTGCTGTATACATTACATACGGAGTCCCACTTGCGTTTGGCTCTGCTGCAAAATTTACAACCTTAAATGTATTTGCCATGTTTCTCTCCTATATCAACCCAAGGCGATGGCTAATGCCGTGGCTTCGTTAGCTATAACTGTAGCTAGTGCTGTTCCATTTACTGTTATTGCGTCTGCTTCAAGTGTACCGTCAATGTCGGCATCACCTGATATATCGAGTGTGGCAGCATCTAGTTCGCCACTAATGGTAATATTTCTACCACCACTGATATCTTTGTTTGAATCTGTTATAATAGCTTTACTTGCTATTACTGTTCCGTTTGTAATCCCATCTATAAGATTAATATCTGCAGCACTTGCTGTAATAGATGTACCTGCTATTTGTAGCGTAGTAGCATTTACTTCACCTGAGCTACCGTAGATTACGGCTTTACTGTTTACTATTGTACCAGAAGATGAACCATCTGTCAAGTTTAATTCTGCACCTGTTGCAGTTATTGCTGTTCCTGCATAGTTTAAGTTAGCTGCAGCTATGTTTACTTCTCCTGTACCTTTAGGAGAAATATCAATATCTATGTTAGAGTCATCTCCTGACGCTCCCACTACTACTGAACCACCTGTAGCAGAGTTTGTAACTTCTAATTGATTGACTGCAGAAGATGCTGTCTGTAACATAATAAGTTCATTGCCGTTAGCGTCAGCAATAAACCCACCATCTGCAAACTTAGGAGCAGTAAGAGTCTTGTTTGTTAGTGTCTTAGTTGTACCTGCAAAGTAAGTGTCTACTAAGTCTACATCAAAATACTTTGCAGCAGTAGCTGAGGTATCAAACATAAGCATACCATCGTTATTGGCAACGGCTGTACTTGTGTCTACACTTATAGCAGAATTATCAGCAACAGTATTAAGTTCAGCACCTGTAGCATTTAATCCAGTTACATTTCTATTGTCATCTACATATGTCTTAATTGCCTTGGCTGACGCAAGTGTGTCATCGCTACCTGATACTGAGCTTATATCTGTGTCTATAGATGCTATACCATCTAATACGTTTAGTTCAGCAGCAGTTGATGTGACGTTTGTGCCACCTATGTCTAGTGTGGTTACAGATAACTCACCTGCCACCGTTGCAATACCGTTTGCTACAGTAATAAGGTCTGTATCATCTGTATGTCCTATTGTAGAGCCATTGATAACAACATCGTCTATATCAAGTGAGCCACCTGTGATTAAACCTGTAGTTGTTATTGCAGAAGAGCCTGTGTCTATTGTGCCAAAGCCAGAGGTAATGCTACCTGAGTTCAATGCACCCACTGTAGTAACATTTGACAGTGTATCTAATGCTGACTCAAAGTATGTCTCAAAGTCAGTCAGTGCTACCTGCACCATTGTTCCGTTATCGTTTACAACAACTCTGTCAGCGTCAGCTAGTGTAGTAGAAGTAGCAGAAGTATTGCCATCTACTATATTTATTTCTGCAGCAGTAGATGTTACTCCATCCAATATGTTTAGTTCTGCTGTTGTTGCTGTAACTCCATCTAATAAGTTTAACTCAGCAGGAGTAGATGTGATAGCTGTGTCACTGTCTGCAGCCAATACTGGTAGTGTACCTGACTGATTTGGTAGCTTAATAGTTCTGTCGGCTGTTGGGTCTGTAATAGTTAGTGTAGTCTCGTGGTCATCGGCTGTAGCACCCTCAAAGACTATAGCATTCTGTGCGTTCATAGTTACAGTGTCTACTACTGTCTGTGTGCCACCTACAGTTAAGTTACCTGTAATTGTAAAGTTTCTGATACCTGTGTAGTCTTTGTTGGAATCTAAAATAACAGCCTTAGATGCAATGGCTGTACCAACGGCTGTACTTCCAAGGTCTAGTGCATTAAGTTCTCCAACTACTGCTGTCACTCCATCAAGAGTATTAATTTCAGCGGCAGTTGCCGTTACACCATCAAGAATATTTAACTCTGCTGCAGTTGAGGTAACATTAGTTCCACCTATATCTAGAGTACCCATAGATACTTCGCCTGTGGCTGTTACATTACGTAGACCAGTATAGTCTTTGTTAGAGTCTAGTATTACAGCCTTACTTGCTATGGCAGTACCTACAGCCGTAGAGCCAAGGTCTAATGCGTTGAGTTCACCCACGACAGCCGTTATGCCATCAAGCACGTTTATCTCTGCCGCTGTGCTTGTAACCCCATCTAAGATGTTTAATTCTGCGGCAGTGCTAGTAACACCATCGAGTATGTTTAGCTCGGCTGCAGTCGCTGTGACTCCATCAAGTATATTCAATTCGGCAGCTGTTGAGGTGACTCCATCAAGAATATTGAGTTCAGCTGCAGTAGATGTTATTGCTGTACCGTTTATTGCAAGCTTACTTGTAACGACATTAAATGTCGCATTGTCTTCAATCCTAGCAACCTCTGTTCCATCTCTCTGTTGAAAGATAATATCTTTAGCATCAGCTACTGGTCTTATAATTACATCACTAGAAGAGTTAGTAATACGGAGTATCTCTGTACCACCGTCCTGAAACTTAAAGTCACCACCGTCTGCGTCTAGTATTATATCCCCTGCCACATCAATTGTAAGGTCTCCTGAGGACAGGTCAATCTCTGTGCCATCAATGGTTATATTATCGACTACTACCCCTGCATTAGCCGTTACAACGCCTGTGACACCCAATGTTCCTGCTACTGCAGCATTCTCATCTACATCAAGTGTATCTACGTGTGCAGTACCGTCAAGATACAGGTCTTTAAACTCTGTTCCTGACGCACCTAAGTCTATATCATTGTCTGTTACTGGAAGTATTGCACCGTCTTGGATTCTTACTTGCTCTACTGCTGAGGAACTAACCTCACTGAAGAACCCTACACGATTATTGCTAGTGTCTATTACGACTTTGTTTAGTGCGTCTATATCAGCAATTAGTCCTACATACGCACCTTCTGTTGATGAACCATCGTGATTGTGACCACCACTAAAAGCAAAGGCTGTAACAACAGCATTTAATTCAGCGTTAAGTGGTGCAGACTTAACAACCTGACCTGACTGAATATCGGCTGTGTTTGTTCTTGCGTAACCTGCCATTACCTTACATCTCCTAGTCCGTGTGTTATTGTAAACCCTTGAATACTGTGTGACTCGTTTGTATCATCTGTCACAAAGGTCAAGGCTATTGCTTTACCTGAGCCTGAAAATGTAACTGATTCAACTGGTGATGGATTACCATCAAATGTGTCTGTTGTGTCAAATACAGCTACGTTTGTACCTCTATCAAAGAATGCTCCGGGACTTGTTGTTGATAGAGTTAAGTTGTCTGGTGTAGATATGTCTGTGTTATCGTAGTCGTAAGTTACAGACAAAGCTACCGAAAAGTTTCCCTCTGCACTCATGTATGTTGATGTGCTGTAGAATGTTTTTCTTTGCTCAGGGTTGCCCATGTAAACAAATGGAGTTTTAAATATACTCAGTACGTTACTTGTATCAAAAGCGTTGCCTGACTCCTGTTGAAAAACTTTACCACTTGATGCACCGTGTAATACAAACTCTTCTTGCTCTATGTATCCACTGTCTGCACATGTACACTCTATACCAAACGTCTGTGCAAACTCAAATCCTATATTACCCTTGTATTCTCTTAATGCTCCTAGTATGCCCTGTGAAGAAGAAGTAGAAAATAGGTATCTAAACTGTGACTTACTTCTAATTATTACCGATGATAGTGCGTCTAAATCCTCTGATGCTATTACGTTTCGTACAGTAGACTGTATGTTCTTAGACAGAGTTTCAAGATTAACGTCACCAATCTTGTTTGTACCACCAATAGGTCTTATACCATCTGGTGCAAGGAATAATAAATCTCCCCCTAGTTCTACCACACTATCCGTAGAAAGGCAACCTAAATTTGATGTTACTGACTCTAATACAAAGTTAGCTGAGTTATCTCCTACAAGTCTCTTGATATTATTCTTACCAAATATAAATAATACGTTACGAAACTTCTTGATTGCTACTATCGCAAACCCTACGTTTATAACACCACCACCATTTGCAGGGCTAAAGTCTGTCTCGGCTGTTGGTGCAGAGAAAAACAAGTTGCTTGGCTGTGCAGGGTCTCCTGCTAGAAACAAATGATTCTGAAACTCTGCTCCTATTGTAGGGTCTGTTGGTGCATTTGAGTCTGTTATCTGTGTATAGGTTGACCCATCGTATGTAGCTGCAGGGTTTATGCCATCCGTTAATACTACTTTAGGTGTTCCAAAGTTTATCTCTGTAAACCTAACCTTGCTCACACCTGTCATTGTAGGTGAGCCACTTGTTGATACTGCTGTCCACCCTATAACTGTTGGAGTAGAAGTGACTGTTGTTGTAGCTGATGATGAACCACCTGTCAAAACATTGTCTGTATCAAATATAGAACTAGGTATTCTACCAAAGTTTATTGTTAAAGAAGCAGAAGCTCTGGCTATGACAGTGCCTGATACCCCTGTTGCTGTATCATCACTAGAACTTACTACGGCTGTAACTGTTTCTCCTACAGTAAAATTAGAACCTTGTCCTGACGTAACAGCTACTGTGTAATAAAAGTTCCAATGGTGTAAATAGTTATTGCCTGATGATGGTGTACGACAGGCAAGTACTCCTTGATTTACACCATTAGCAACTGCTATACCTAATACTGACCCTGTGCCTGTAACTGTACCAAAGTTATTAGTAAAGCCAGTTAGTCTTCTATAGCCACCCTCTAGGTTTGGCTCATAGTTTAACAACTGTATTGCTGACCCGGGGTTCTCTTCACCAAGAGATAAAACATCTGCACCTGTATTTAAACCACCCCTGCAAACGGCTCTAAACGTGGAGACTGAATCAACCATTTAGCCGCTCAGTCTTAACATCTGTGAGGTAAACTTAGGTCTATTTATCATAGAAGACCTAACAGACAGTGGGTCATCTAACAATAATCTACGCATTGCTTTGATACCTTCTTGAAACTTAGCCTGATGTATCTGTGCAGACTGCTCGTTAGACCTAAATCGCATCATGTACACCATAGCACCATCTATTATTATATACTTAAATCTGTCTGGTATAATCATTGTGTCATCAAAAGCTGACAGGTCAGATGGAAATTTATAGTATACATATTCTACAATATAAGCTGCGTCAGGTAAAGGTGTTACACCAAATTTTTCTTCTGATGTTTGATAAATTAAATCAGGAGAAGACCTAGCTCCTGTTCCTGAGTTCTCTTCTATTGACTTATATGTTCTTACGTAGTCTTCAAACGGTATTGTAGAAAGAGAACGAGCAGAGTTACCTGCACTTGACAAAGCTTGTAAATAAAAAGTATTCCAATCAACACTAGCCATGTCAGTAGGTAAGTCATATGTGCCTGTACCTGCTGTCAATGTCTGTGTAGTTGTAGTTTTAAGAAAGGGAAATTGATGACCATCTTGCAGTATTTCACGTATAGAATTGTTAATAGCATCCTTTGCTATAGCCTGTACGTTTTTGGCATTAGAAAAACCGTCACCTGATGTAACAAATGGAACTTCATTCAACCTACGTAGAAGGTCATTTACGAGTGTAATGTAGGTTGTTGCCATTGTATGCCTTTGTTATATAGATAGAGGAGCAAGTTTCCCTGCTCCCCATTTATTAAATAGACTTATACGTTGTCTCTTGAAGCAACAGCAGCTTCACGATGAGCAGCAGAAACATCTGCTATAATTGCGTACACTCTGAGTCTACCTGTTGCAGGAGTTGCACCTGCTACAGTAACATCAATAGTGTCAGCAGCTCCAACACAAGCAAGAGCCGCGGCAGCGAAAGTAGAAGCCGCACCTGTGTTGACTATGTTAGCTTCACCGTTAGTGCCTTTAGCAAGATAAGTACCTGCGGCAGCGTCCAATGCAGCACCGTCAATGATGTCATCTCCACCTGCAAAGTCGATATCGCATGTGCAAGACCCAGTGAAAGATTTCATAATCTCAGCACCTGCAGCAATCACAACTGATTCAGCAGGTATCTCAAGAAGTTGAAATACATCACCGTTTGCAGGAGAAGTTCCTGCAGCAACCATAGCGTCAATATCTAGGATTGCTTCGATTGTCCTAACGTGATTTCCTACAACTGTAGGAACTGCTAAGACGTTTGCTCCAACACCATTAGTACTGGAGGATGTCATATCAAAAGTAGCCATGTTAAATTCCTCCCTTAACCTGCGTTATATTTAGCAGTCACGATAGCTTCTGGTCGAAGTATCTTTCTGCCGTATAGGTGCATACCACGCACAATGTCAGCAAAGCTGTCAGGGTCACGATATGTTTCAGTTTTACTAAGTTGTTCAGCCGTTGCAATCGCAGAGCCATGTCCTGCTACAATAGCACCATAGTTGGTGTTCTGGTTTGCAGTACCTGAAGTACCCGGACCAGTTCCGACTGATGGTAGATTGCTTGAGACATAGAGTCTGAATCCTGCAAGATTGTTAAGAACAAGACCATTTTGCAATTGTCCTGCTCCACCAAAGTCAGCATTCATTAGCTTAGAGTTTTCATCCCCAAGTAGTTCCATAAACACAGGGTCTACTACTAGCCACCTGTCTTGTGTATCTACTTGCTGTTGATTCAATAGTCTAGCCATACGATTTATAACCATCATTGGTGTACAAGCAGCAGTACCTATAGAAGTAGCACCACCTGTTAGATTAACTACAGGAATAGAATGGTCTCCTACACCAGATGTATCAATATGTCCAAATGAATCTTTACGAAGTTTCATTGAAGTTAAAAGCTCATCTGACCCTGCACTAGCGATAGCTTTGCTACCATTAACTTGGTCATTAACAGTACCTGCATTACTGTGCAAAGATGACTGCTTATAACCTGCAAGATAACCAAGAACTTCTTGGTCATACTGGTCAGCTAAACGATACGCAGCTCTGTCGGTTGCGAGTTGCATAAAGTTTATGTGAGAGTGGGCTTCCTCAATGTCATCCATTTTAAAAGCGTAGTAGTTAGCCTTGTCAACAACAAGCTGAAAGTCATCGTCTTCAAGGTCTTGTGCAGTAACGTTAGTACCTCTAGCGTATGCACTGACTGAAATTTCAGGCTCTTTGATAATCCTGACAGTATCGCCTTGTCCAGATATCTCACCGAAATAATCAGAGTTAGTTATGTCTCCAACAACAGTTGACTTACGAAATGCAAGCTGTACCTGTTTGGAATAGATTATTGGCGAAAAATTACCATTAGGTAAATTGCCATAACCTGAAGCAGTTTGAAAAGCCATAGTTAAATCCTCCTATAATTGGCTTAATGAAAAGCTAAACTATCGTAGGAAGAGGTTATATTTTCTAGAGTGCATATAGTTATTCAGCAGCTAACTTCCTAACCTATGGGTCTATACTTATATAAGTAGTCTTTACTCGTTTAAACTTCGTAATTTACTAGAACATAAAGGTAGTCAAAAAGAGGCTTTATGTTCTAGGGTAGTTATATTAATAAAATGTTTTTTGTCAACACTTTATCTTCTATTTCCTGATATATCATAGATAAATTTACCAGAACGCATTGCTGTTTGTATTTTATCCTGATTTGCTTCATACTGTTTATCAGACATCTTAGCTACATCAGACTCTTTAATGCTGTCTGCCATTTCCTCAGCATCCACTTGAGTTCTAGAAGTTTTATTTACAAGAGAAGCAGCAGCTTTAGTTTTGTTCTTCTTGTCACTTGTTGTTAAACCTTTATCAATCTTGTATAAATCAAGAACACGAACAACAGATTGTGCATCATCTATATTGTCATACAAGGCACTCTGCACCCACTTAGGTTGCTCTTCTACCCACTCGTGAAACTCATCAGACTCACGTAGTTTGTCAAAGTCTTTGTGAGTTTCTTTAATTTCATTTTCGGCTGTTCTACGAGTTGTTTCCTGTTTAGCCTTACTAAGTTCCTCTATCTGAATATTAGCCTTATCAAACATTTGTCTAGCTTTTTTTTCAGCTATTGTTTCTACAATACCTGCAACATCAGGATATTTTTCTGCCCAAGACGCAATGTCCTCATCGGACTTAGGTGGCACAAGCTTTTCAGTGTTAGATAGTTTATTCTCTAACTCTTTTATCCTAGCGTTATAATCCTTTTCCTTTGCCGCAAGATGTCTTCGAACATCCCCATATCTCGTCTTGAAAGATTTTTCCTCTTTACTGAGAGTCTCGTCAGATACCTCTGCTTCCTTTCCCTCTTCAGGAGGAGACACATCTTGGCTCTCCTCAGGGTTTTCTTGAACCCCTTCTCCTTGGCTCTCTGCAAGGAGTTCTTTAAGTTCCTGCTCCTCTTTAGCAATCTTGTCCTTGTACTTTGAACGAGTCCGACTTACAAATCCTGCAGTCTTCTGTGGTTGTACTGTTTCTAATTCTGGCATATTTTTCTCCTGTTATTGGGGTTGACATAATTGTCAAGTAGCCTTAGGTTTAGTGCCTAATCCTTTAGTATTCTTTTTTCGTTTTGCTTTAGCTTTTGGTTTAGATGCTAGTCCTCCTTTATTAACAAAGAAAGGACCACTATCTGGTTGAGAAAATCCTACTCCTCCTCCACCACCACCAATAGGTCCTGAACCAAATGGTGCAGATTGTCCTCCACCACCACTTCTAGGTGTTCCTCTTGCTATAGCTTGAGCTTCTCGCATCTGTTGGTCAAAGGCTTTGTTCTGTGCTACGGTATCTAAGTCACCTTGACCTGCTGACTCTTCTGCTTGTTGTAAATCAACCCTAAGATTATCTACTTCTTTTAGATGTGTCTCTAAAGCTTTATCTCTAACTCTCTTTCTATTTTCTTCTATTCTTCCTATTGCTGCTTTACCCTCTGAAGAGTTAATATCAACAGGACCTTGTGGAGTTTGTATTTTATTATCTTTTTTAATACCCAACAAGAATCTGTCCACTCTATTCATTAAACCATCTGAGTCAGAATCTACTACTTGTTGAACTGTTTGGTCAGCACTTTCAAAGTTCAGTGCTTCACCAATTCCTGTAAAAATACTTTTAGCTGCATTAGCTACTGCACCAACTACTCCACCACCTAACGCTGATATTAATTTGCCTAGCCCTGTAGGGTTATTAGCATTATTTATTATCGCATTAATATCTGAGTCTTTTACATCAAGACCAAGTTCTGCAGGAATTAATCCAATCTTTGCAGACAGTGGTAGATTACTGTATTGACTTTGAGTTAACTTTAATGTTGGATTGTTTTTCATTAAACGTGTGTAAGAATCTTCTAAAGCTTTATCTGCATCAACTCTTGCTTTTTGCATATCGGTAAATGCTTGAGTAGTTTGTGATACAGAAGACTCTCTTTCTCTATTAGAAGACTCTTCTCTATCATCAAATACACTTGCATCTCCTCCTGTGCCTGTAGCTATTTGTTGAATATTGGGAGGAGTTTCTGACCAAGGTGACTCTGTGTATACTGCATCATTAGGGTTAGAAAGAGAACCATCAGCATCATAACGTATAACATATGTTCTGCCATCTGGATGATAAAATGTTTTTTGTGTTGGTATAGCTCTTGATGGAAAACCTAAACTACCCCCAACAAATCCATAGTCTCCAAGTGGATTAGTAGACTTAGCAATAGTATCGGCTGTTATATCAGACTCTGCAAGAACTCCCTCGGCTGCGTGTATTACACCACCCTTATTTACCCCTATCATTTCTCGTAGTTTCTTTTCGTCTTCAGGGTCTAGTTCCTCAGAATCAGCCTGTACCTCTAGTGTAGCAACTGCAATAGGTTCACCTCCTATACGACCATCCTTCTCCATTTGAGAAAGACCTTGTTTAGCTTGCATACGTAAATCTTCAAAAAACTTTACACCAAAAAATCTTACAACATCTGCAGGTACAACATATTCTCCCTCACTAAGCTGTGCAGGTATATCGTCCCTTACTTCTTCAGCTAAAGAACCAGATGGAACTTCATTACCACTAATAGGGTCTTTGTTCATACCATCGTCTTTTAAACCACCTTCGTCTGCAAATAACTCCATCTGTTCCTCAAGCATTGACTAATCCTCCTTTTGCCATACCTACTCTTACGTTATCTAAATCTTTTACATCATTTAAGATATCTCTTAAATCTAAAGTTTTTGTTGAAAGTTCTTCCTCAATTCCATTTATAAATACTTCATTAAAGTCTATTAATTCTTGTTTTGTTTTTTCATAAAACTCCACAAATTTTTCATCAGGTATTTTATTAACAATTTCATTTATTTGAGGAT
>Ga0196887_1001379_pt1 | contig 10577 bp, 8 predicted proteins | sample VirMetDEL_Mar_31_FD_169094 | JGI IMG/M metagenome (GOLD analysis project Ga0196887, IMG submission 169094) | Aqueous microbial communities from the Delaware River and Bay under freshwater to marine salinity gradient to study organic matter... | ecosystem: Environmental > Aquatic > Marine >... | reverse complement strand
GCATACGTTACTTCAACAAAAAGGTATTTCCTTTGAAGGATTACTTGCACAGTTTAAAACAAGAGAAATATTTTCACAGTTAAAACTGGAAACTGAAAGAGCAAGTAGAGATTTAGCTGACGTATATGGTGAACCATTATGGTGTGTAGGTACAGGAATGAGAAATACACATTTAAGAGCTGTAGCACCAACAGTATCAAATAGTAAATTATCTGGTAATGTATCACCAGGAATTGAGCCTTGGGCTGCTAATGTATTTACAGAGCAATCTGCTAAAGGTACATTTATAAGAAAGAATAGAGAATTAGAAAAAATATTCAGAAAATTAAATATAAACACACAGAAAACTTGGGATAAAGTATTAAAAGACAAAGGATCTGTGCAAGGAATAAAAGAATTAAATGGTTACTATTACGATAATAGTGGCAAGCTTACTCAGGAAGAAGTTGGCGAGCCAGTTAAAAATGTTTTCAAAACGTTTAAGGAAATAAATCAACTAGAATTAGTTAATCAGGCGGGTATAAGACAAACTTATATTGATCAGTCTGTAAGTTTAAATCTTGCGTTTCCATCGCAGGCAGAACCTAGATGGATTAATAGAGTTCATATGGAAGCTTGGAAGCGAGGAATTAAAACTTTATACTACACGAGAACAGAGAGTGTTCTCAGAGGCGATATTGCAGCGGAGGCAATGAATCCAGATTGCTTAAGTTGCGATGGTTAGTTTTGTTTTGTTTATTAATATGAAGGGAATCTAAATTCTGGTTCCCTTTGTATTTTATAGTACTCCAAGGCCAAGTCTCATCTAACTTATTTACAACTGTAGATTTTATTGTGTAACACGAAACAAATGTTAAAACAAGTAAAGCTAATAAAAGTCTTTTATATAATGCTATACATTGCTTTTCCATTAACTCTGGTGGCTTTTAAACATCTATTTCTATTTTGTTCTTCAGATACATAACTTACATGTACCCAATCAGGGTTTTTATCTGTACCAAATTCCCAAATCATTTGATCAAAGCTTAAATTTTCTTTTATGTATTCATACATCTCAGCATTGGTCTTGTATCTAAATGTATCATCAATATCCATAGCTCTACCTTCGCAGTGCTGTGATCTAGAACTCCCCCCTATAGCTTTATTCAAAGCAACAGATCTATAAAAAGAATTAATTTTTATTGGCCCATTAACCCATTCACGTAAAGGCTCAAACACATTTATAGCAACAGCATTCATATTACCTAAATGATATTCTCCTGGAGAATTATCAATGTTCAATCTCATCGCTGTATTTGATTTGATTCCTTCTTTATATGAAACGTGCTTACTTATCTTTTCCATACTACTTTTTTCTTTTAGTGTTTGACACTCTTCTAGGTTTTCCAGCTGGTTGACCTAACCTTTTCTTCTCTCTTATTTTTTTAGCTTTTTCAGATGAACTCATCTCAGATGCGGTCTTTACCGTTTTACTAGATATACGTTTACTAGGTCTACAATAAGGTGTACCTCTTTTTTCACCTTTAGTTCTACCACAAGGTTTACCTGTACGAACATCGACCCACTTTTCTTTAAACCATCGTTTAAGATTTGCACCTGATTTGGTTTTACGAACAGCCATTATTTTTTAACTTTAGAATGGCCACAACCTTTTTTCTTTAATGCTAAATGTTGTTTATATGTATTTGCTTTAACATCTTTACCATTTTTGCAATACATCATGTGCGGTTCAAATTTATCTTTCATTATTTTTTAGGTTTTTTAACTTTTCTTTTAAACGTAAATTCTCTATTTGATAAGTTAGTGCCCGTCATAGTAACAGTTTCTTTTGTGCCTATTAAACTTGAAGATACAGCATTACCTCCTGTATCACCTACTTGAGCTGCGTACGCTTTTGTGTTGTTCATACTTTTACCTATGGCATAGTTTTTAGTTGTAGTAGAAACCACTGTATCTTTTTTCTGATCAAAACTAGGGAAACTTTTTTTAGAAGCATCTATATATTTTTGGTATTTTGCATTGTTTGTTACCCTGCTTACCGTATCTGTTTGTTTTTCACTGAATGTACCCGGTGTATCTTTTTCTTTACTACCGTTTTTCATATTGAAATTTCCCATAATATTACTTTTTAGATTTATTACCCCAGTTAGCTGCGCCAACTTTACGGCATTTTGCTATTGCTCCACTTGCATAAGCAGATGGAAATACTCTATATTTTGCTTTTACTTTTTTATAACACGCATCTTTTGGCATAATTAGTTTCTTTTAATTGTTTCTCTTTTTATTTTTTCTCTTTTAATTTTTTCTCTTGGAATTTTTATTCTAGCATTCATTTTAGGTTCCTTTTGATTAGGCCCTAATTTAACGTCCCATTCGCTATAACCAAGTGCTAATGCAATTGATTGCCATAATTCAGTTTCACTGTTTGCAGCTAATACCAAGTTATTCCATTTTCTTATAGCCCTATCAGCTGGTAAATTAAACACAGCAGATAAAACTTCACCTCCAGATATTACAGCTGGATTTCTTGTGTCAATACCCAGCTCCCTCATTTTTTCTCTTTCTTGTTTATACGTAAATCTTCTTCCAGCCCTAATCATTTTTTGTAGTTTAGAGTTAATAGGTGGTGACAACGCTGTAGTTTTAATTGCTGCTCTTGTAAAATCTTTTCTACCTTTTTCCTGCGCAATAGCTTCAAGTATAACATTTTTAGTTGTTGCTGCAATTGCACCGTACACGCCAGTACCTACTAATAATGTATCAGCCATCCTATTACCAATGTTAAAATACCTTTCATTTTTTTCTTCATCTTCTTCATCGTCAAATGCTAAAGCAAATAAAGCGGTTTGTAAAGCATGGAATATTAAGTTTTGCACTGCACCATAATATACTATTTTAGATACATTTGATTTCCAGTCACCACGGTTGTTTATAAGGTCCAAGACTGATTTTTTCATAAGTCTGGTATATTGCATTGGTGTGTTCTGAAAAGCTAATATAATACGTCCTAATGGGCTAGCTTGTTGCATTGATATTCTATCCGGTCTTGAAGATTGCTGTGCAGATTCAGATAATTCTTGAAAATCTAAAAATGTTTGTTCTTTAGCCTCTGCTTGACTCATGCCTTCTGCTAAATATTTATTTAATCTGTTTCTATAAAAACTCGCACCCCCAATAGATATTGCAAAACTATCTGCTATCTGTGTGGGTAAAAATCCTTTTTTAAGTATTGCTGCAAGAGCAGCTTTAACTTTATTAGAGCTTTTTTCTGTAGCGCTGGCAATTTCATCTGCGTTTATATCTGTTTTTAAACCTGATCTTCTTGCTTTTAAAAAGTCTGAATTATATAAAAAAGTGAAATCAGCCCAAAATTGTTTTTGATTTGAAAAAGCAGAAGCTGCAGCTACTATATTATTATCTGACCAGTTTATAAAGTTAAAACTTGATATTGTTTGTAGTAATGCTGATCTTGTATTAAAAAACATTATTGTACCAACAGAATTATTCACCCAATCTAAAAAATTATTTGTTACTTTATCAGGACCAGTGGGTCTATTTCTACCACTTCTTATTCTAGTTAATATATTTTCAAGAGCGTCAATATAATTTTGACCCATTGCAGCTCTTAATTTGTTTAAATTATCACCTTGTAATTTTCCTCCTTTACCAAATTTTCCAAATGCCTGTTCAACATTTTCAAAAAATTGAGCTAAGTATTCTTTCCTAGTAGTGTTATTAACATGCTCTAATATATCTGTTAACATACCACCAGCTAACCAATCATTATCTTTAGGCTCTGGATATATTTTTTCTTGAAATATATTATCAAGTTTTTCCATAAGCTGCATAGAATCAAAATCTTGTCTTACAGAATCACTTAAAATTTTTGCTTCTTTTTTATTTAATCCTGGTATATCATATCCCTTTTTTAACCACATACGGACTCTTAAGGCTTGTTCTTTTGTATAACCAGGAACTGATGATTCTGCACTTAAATCTATGCCAGATGCTTTTATTGATTTTTTAACTGTTGTCCAGTTCTGCAAAGCTTTTTGCTTAGCACCATCAAAAGCCATTAAACCCTCTGATAAAGGAGTATAAAACTTTTCTTTAAACCACGATGCGTTTGTATCACCAACTGTGCCCTTACCATATAATGGGTACATTAAACCTTCAAAATCCTCTGCTGAGTATGGAACAAACGGTCTAAATTTATCTTTCTTTTTCCCTCTTTGTTTTGAAGCAATAAATGATGGAACATCTTCCATTGCTATACCTTTTGTTTCTTCAAGTATACCTGCAAATTCTTTTGCTGTATTAATTGATTTAGATGCTAAGCCTTTACTATCACTATTTAAAGAAACTATATTTTCGGTGTTATTTATAATCGTATTAGGTATCATTATATGATTTTCACCATCTAATTTTTCTTTCATTTCAGCTAAAGGTGATTCGTCAATTTTTACTTGAGTCCCATAATCATAAGTAGAACTAAAATTTTTAGCTTCATTTTTACTAATAATACCTCTATACATTCCTTTCCATAAATTATTTAAATCTTTATTTATAGTTTCGGCACTTGGTTTTGTTTTTCTTTTTGAATAGTTTTCAATAGCACCTATTAAATAATGTGCGGTTCTTTTAGATCTAGAAAAATGTTCATCATGAATATCTCCAGCTTTAAGGCCTTTAGGATTAACAAGACTTATTAAAGGGTGTAAAGTTCTTAAAAAATGATTAGTGTAGTTATCTTGAATATTTATTATATGGTAAACATAGTTTTTTAAATTAGGGTTTTCTAAAACCAACGTAGTTAATTTTGCACCTATTGATAAAAAAGTTTGCTTTTTTGTTTCGTTTTCCAACAATATTTTTTGAATAGCACTATTATCATTATTTTTTACATTATTAAACAATTTTACATATTGATCAAATTTACTTTTAGAAGTTATGTTCATAATACCTCCGTATCTTCTTGTATTTTTTAATGTATTTAATTGGTCTTTATTTAAATCAGATCTTTTAAAACCTAATGCTCTTCTTGTTGTAGATGTTGAAGGATATAAAGCGTATCTCCCCCCAATATCAGGATTTGTTTTATCTTTACCTGTGCCGGTTAGTGCATAAACAATTAATTCTTTTTCTTGGTTTTCTAATTTAGCCGCAACTAATTTAGTAAAAGGTAGCATTTTTCTTTTTAATCTAATATCCCCTTTATTAAATTTTCCATTTTCATATGTTTCATTTAATCCAGCTAATCCATTACCTGTTACAGTCTCAATGCTTTTACTTGCTAATGCTGTGGATTTACCATCCGCTAATACAACAGCAACCTTAGGCTCGACTATTTTTCTAACCTCACTGTTAGTAATAGCTCTACCTATTTCCGCTTTTAAACCATCTACTCTTCTATTAAAAGTTTCTCCTCTTTCACCTGGTTTTCTAGTAAATACTTCTTCCCATTTTTTTTCATCAAACGGTAATTTAGTTTGAACTGGTAAAGCTGCCGCTGTACCTTTTTTCATATCAGGCCTTACACCTTTTTCATAAAAGTTTTTAAGAATTCCAGGCACTACACCTGTTGAAGTTTTTAATCCTTTTTCACCATAAGATTTTTTCATAGCTCCCTCAGGCAGTAAAGCGTGTAATGCTTTTGCGTTTTGTTTTTTTGTAATAAATCCTGGTGAAGAGTTAAATATTTTTTCTGTTACTTTAGGAGCAATATCTTTTAAGGTTTTATAATTTAGCCCCTCCATTTCATTGTTTTCAACAAAATCTCTAACTGCAGCTTCATACTCTTGCTTTAATTCCGGCTTGCCTACTGTGAATCTTCCTAAAGGATTAATTTGTGTACCTTGTTTTTCAGTAGTGGTTGTTTCTATTGGGGTTGATTCATCAGCTAGTTGCATTGTTGATCTTTCAGCAGCCTCACTTTCATCAACATTAACTTCTTGTTTTGTTTTTTCTCCTTCTTTAAATAAAGCTTTTTTAGCATCTAATTTAGCAAATCTTGTATCTGACATTATTCTTTCAACAAAACCCTGCATTCCAATTACAGAACCATCTGCTCTTTTAGATTCAGGATTAAACTTTAATACTCTTTCTATAGTGCCATCAATTACTTTTTGCGATTCAGCTTGAGAAACTGATCTATTCTTTATATAGTTACTAATAGCCCCTGTATATATAGAATTAAATACTTTTACACCTTCACGCGAACGAGTAAACGCGTCATATTGTGCTTTGGTTTCAATGTTTTTAGGTACAAGATTACTTATTTCTTCAAATAAAGCTTTAGATCCTTGGCCTTTTTTACCTGTTACAGTTTCTAGTTTGTTTCTTTGTTTTAGTGCTTTATATATTTTAGGTGATAACGAACCTTCCTCAATACTAGAAGAGTACTCTCTCATAAAATTATACACATCTCTACCTGTTTCAAATTTTATATTTGAAAACCCTAAAGGTTTTAATACATAATCTACAATAAAATTACCGATGGTATTAAATATACTATCGTTGTATTGAATTTCACCATTTGCAACAGCATCAGAAAATTGGGATAAATATTCTTTATTAAAAGCTAAACTGCCATCTTCTACTTTATAATTCTTAACTATTCTTTCTGTAATAAGAGCATCGCTTTTTGAGGAAATAGTTTTTCTAAACTTTGTTACTAAGTCAGCAGTTTCATCACCAAAATATTGTTCTAGTATACCATGTAAAACTTCATGGCCACCTACATTTACCATTTGCTCTTTAGCAGCGGCTATTTGGTCTATATGTATTACCCCATCTGAATAAAAACCTATATCCGCGTCAATACCTGCTGCTTCTGCAGCTTTAGCAAAATCATTAGAATTGTTATAAGTTACTGTTTTTAAATCTAATATGTCACTGCCTTCAAAGCTTTTAGCAAATGCAATTGTAGATAAAACATTTTGAGACGTTAAGTTGTCTATTATTTGTTTATTTCTGCCTTCTAATTCAATTGTTGCTTTTGATTTTCTACCTGTTGAGTTATATTTTTCTGCAATTTCTTTAATTTCAGATTTTATATCAGATAAAACTATTTTTGCAGCTTCGGTATCATTGTTTTGTAAAGCTTTTTTCTTTTTTTCAAGCTCAACCATTCTGTTAATATCAGCTTCATCTGTTACCCTTGTATTTTTTAAATTAGCTTTTATATTTATGCTTTCAAGTCTATCATCAATTTGTTTTTGTAAACTAGGATCGTTTTTAACATCAAACTTTACACCAGATACATCTACATCATCTCCTTTTAGTTGATTTACAACATCTTCCCTATTAACCTTCTGCCCTAAAATTTTATAAGATGATTGAGATTTAATTGCTGTTAATATATTTATAGGGGCTGTAGACACTCCCGCAGTTGCTTCAAATAATATTTCGTTAATATCCATTTCCTGGTCAGCAGCTAATCTACCTAAAACTTCACCAGTTCCACCACCTACAGATTCTATACCTACAGCAGTAGCTACTCCTGTAAATTGTCTTGGCTTTACGTTTTTTGATCCCGCAAATATTTTACCACCAACTTTACCGGCAATACCACCTGAAATTGTTTCAACCGCTGCAATTGTAGCACCTCTACCAACAGCTCTTCTTTTTAATCTGTTGTATTTTTCTTCATCTGCTAAAAATGTTTTAACATTGTCCAGCGAAAATTCTTTACCTTCATTAGATAATTCTTCTTCTAAAAGTTGCCCAAAAGTAAGCCCAGTTTCCATAGCCCCCATTACACCACCCATAAACCCTGCTATACCTCCAGCTGTGCTTGTTATAGGAGCTAAAGCAAGACCACCTGCTCCTGCTAGTGCACCGGCACCTCCAGTAGCTACCCCTGCTGCAGCAACTTCTTTAGCATCAAATAAAGAACTACCCATTGTAGCAATTGATTCTAACATTATTATAGGAAGCGCTGATGGATTTGCCACTATTCCTTTTACCCAACCCCAAACTCCACCGCCAGCTTCTTTTGAAATTTTTGCATGAGAAAGCATTTCATCAGATGTTCTCATATTGCTTTTTTCATTTAATTTTATCATTTCCAGTATGTCTTCATCAGTAGCATTTATACCTTTATTGAATATTTCAAAATTTTCACCTACCGTTTGGCCTCTACCTACACCGCTTTCAATAGCCCTATATAAATCACCAAAATAATCTGTAACCTCATTTTTACCAAAAAATCTTTCAATAAATGTATCATCTTCTTGTGACTCCGATAAAGTACTTCCCAAGTTGAATCCCATATTGAGCGCTGTTCCTGGCTCCGCAAACGCACTCTGATTTACGGGTGATGTCTTTGCTTGTATATCTTTTTTAACTGCGTCTGGAAATTGAGTTAAAAAACTTTGTAAATTATTAGACCCAACAGAATATTCTTGGCCATTTACTGTATAAAGTTCATTCATAGTATTTAATTATTAATTTTCAAAATCTCTATTAGGCTCTAATGAAGCTAGTAAAGAATCATATGTTCCTGTGTCCGCGTTAATAACATAAAGTTGTTTTAGAAGGTCTTTTACAGTCATATTTTTTATACCTCTAAGTTGTCTTTTTTCTGTATCAGTTACCCCTAATTCCTCTAAAACGCTATCATTAACGCTACCTTCATTATCTATATTTAAAGCAACAGCCGAATCTAATTGCCTTAATCTAATTTGTTTATCAGATAAACCTTCTTTATCTTGTCTAAATTTTGCTAAATTTTGATCATTATAATCTCCATATGTAAGTTCAAAATCAGATTTTAAATTTAAAAATTCTTGTTCAGATAATTTTTTCTTACTGGATAAAGGTGAATTTTCATAAGTTACTGTAGATATAGTAGAACCAGGTGTTGATGAAGCTGCTCTATATTCTCTTCTTTTTCCCAATTTATCTTCTTCATCTGATATAGTATCAGTAGAAAGATTTGTTATAGTAAAATCGTATCCGCCTAAGTCAACCTGACCGTTCTTTAAAACCCCAGCTTTATAAGCTTCTGTATTTGTAATAGTATTAGTTTTAGTTTCTTCTTCTTCTTCAATTTGATTAAACGAATTATTAAATAAAGATACTGCCTCCCCCCTCACAGACTGGGAACCTGGTGCTTGACTTAATATAATTTCACCAACTTGTTTTCGGCCAAGAGCTGTATTTAAGTCTATAGTTTTAAGTGCTGGAACTCCAAATCCCTCTTTATCTTCTGTTGTTATAGAAAGTTTTCCACCAGAAAAAGTAGCATCCACTATTTGCTGACCACTAAATTTAGCATTTTTACTCATTAAAAAACTAAAGTTACCAGAAGTCATTGCGTCTTCTATTATAAACTTTGCATCTTTAGCCATAAGCTGTGCTGTAGACGCTTTTATTATAGGTGGTGTTTTTTCTATAAATGTTAATTTTGATTTAGCTAATCCTAGTTTATAAATTTCTTCCTGCATTTTTGCAAGATCAAATTCTCCATTTGTTTTATAAATATTATCTTCTTTGTTTGCATATAATACAGCAGGGTCAACACCTAGTACAGCTAAAGCTTCTGTTGCTTGTTGGGTATTACCAGCTAGCATTGATAACTGCCTAGCTCCTGCGTCTAATTTTTTAGGGTCATCGGTTGCTAATCCTAAAGCGCCAAACTGACTAGAATATTTTTCAGCTGCTTCATTATTTTCTGGTATATATAAGTTTTTAAGCCTATTGCTATCAACATTAGGATCTGTTAAACCTTCAATAATATATCTATCCCCTTGAATTTTATAGTTACCACTAGATAAAGCTTTACCAATTTTGTAATCGTCCCCCTGCATGTTTATTGCTTGGCTAAAAGTGCCCTTAGCGTATTGTCCTGTAATTCCTGCTACAATCTCTTGATCACCACTATATTTTGAAACTTGTTTATTAAACTTATCTACCGCTTCTTTATACTGAGCTGCTTTTTCATATTGACTTAATGATTCATCTTTAGCAATATTATTTAACATGTTTTTTGTTGTTTGAGCTAGCCCTGTAACAATAGGTTCATAATCCCCTAGTAAACCAGAAGTGTCAGCCATCATATTCATTTGATCAATAGCTAATTTTTGATCTTCTTTTAAATCAGTCTCTCTCTGTTTTTTTTCATTAGCAATACCCATTAAATAACCTTGTAAAGGTTTTACACCTTGCTCTAACCCTATAGATAGTGCATTAGATTCAAGCTCTTTTGCTTTTGCTAATTCTTGATTTGTTTGTAGTAAACCAGAATACATTGATCCTCCTGCTGTTTTTGTTGCCATAATTAATTGTTTTCTAAATAACTACTAAATGGATCACCACTTCCGTATTTTATTAAGCTAAGTTGAGGGGTTGTAGGTGCTTGCCTATTTATTAATTGGTCAAAGGTTGCAGGCGACTTAACAAAATTGCCTGTTAATATATCATTAGTGCTTGCTCCTAATGCTGATGGGACATTACCTGCACCACCCCCTATTTTACTTCCAAATGCTGAAAATGCTGCTCCAGCGGCAGCACCAATACCACCTACTAAATCAGCTTTTGCTTGTGCTCTTGCTCTTGTAGCTGCTGCTAAATCT
>Ga0196887_1001374_pt1 | contig 10604 bp, 9 predicted proteins | sample VirMetDEL_Mar_31_FD_169094 | JGI IMG/M metagenome (GOLD analysis project Ga0196887, IMG submission 169094) | Aqueous microbial communities from the Delaware River and Bay under freshwater to marine salinity gradient to study organic matter... | ecosystem: Environmental > Aquatic > Marine >... | reverse complement strand
ACATCCACCACATCCTCATCATCACCGTCTCCCATAAGAGCCTTAATAACATCATCTCTCGACATTAGCACCCTAGCTTGATTGTCAACGATGTTCATTCTCTCCTTAGCTTCGATGTCTAGCTCTTTAATCTCTTTCTTAGACTTATTAGTCTCTTTAGCTGTATGTAGCTTAGTAAGTGTATCAATAGCAGAAGATGACGCTCTGATTAGTTCAGCTAATGACGCAACATCTCTGTTTTCTGGAGCGGATGAAATGTAATCTTTTACATTCTCAACCATATCAACAGAGCTATTAATAAGCGAGCTCGTCTTCTTAACAAGATATTCCTCCAGCTTATCAATATCTAACTCCTCCTCTACCTTCTTAACTGCAGTAGTGGTACTGTTATGATCCTTGATCTGTGATAAAATATCATTAACAGCTTCATCTATTTCATTACCCATTATAGACATATTTAATCTCTTAGTTGACTTTTTCCATTTATATGCTATTATATGTATATGGAATTGAGATTTGAAAAAACACATAAAGATGCAGTGCTACCTGGCAAGAATCATGAGAGTGATACTGGTCTGGATGTTACAAGTGTAGAGGATAAAGTGATCCCAGCTGGAGGATCTGCTGTTGTTGAGACCGGGCTTAGGTTTAGCTTTATAGAGCCTGGATATTGGGTTCAAATTTGTGGTAGATCAGGACTCGGGTTTAAACATGGCATTCTACCGCACCCAGGTATCATCGATGAGGGTTATAGAGGCTCAGCTGGTACAAAACTATACAATTTATCTGATAAAGATTATCATGTCAAAACTGGTGATAGAATCTGCCAATTTGTTGTATATAGTAACCACCCTGTTAATGTAACAGAGGGAACAGTCGTACAATCAGATAGGGGTGAGAAGGGATTTGGATCCTCAGGTAAGTAATATACTATAATCAGAGTATATACTCTGATTTACAGTTGCCAGGCTGCCCTTCTGCTATAAATATTTATATGCAGATAACAGAAGGTAGGGGTAGAAATAAAACAGTAGTATTTGATTCAAAAGGATGCCCTGCAAATATTGTGGGGTACCTTAATGATGTTGTGTATAAAGATAAGATTATATCATCTCATAATATAGATGATATATTAATATTGGTTGAATCAGAGCTCATGACACCTGTTAGAGATACTATTTTTCGAAAGACTTTATATAACAAACTTAAAGATAAGTTTGGTAGTAATTGTAGTAAGAAAATAAACATTAACTATTGGGTTGTTAGGGGTTATACAAAGGAGGCAGCAGAAAAGGCTGTAATTCAAGAGCAGACCTCAAGATCTAATAGGCAAGACGAGCAGACACAGAATAAAAAAAGAAAAACATGGTATAGTAATAATCATAGGCAGGATAGAGGTTACCAGTTTTACGTTGATGTAGGCCTTACACATGATGAAGCTACTGCAAAAATGAAGGGTAGAAATATCAAATGGCTTAAATCTATGAAAGAAGCAATAAAAAAAGACCCTACTATTAATAAAAGAAAAGGTAGGACTAGATTAGAGTTGGAGAATGAATGTGGTGTTGCTGAAGCACATAAAATTATATCTAGTAGGCTATGCGGTTTTATAGGTGTAAGTAAAATACAGCTTGAGTTTGTGAATGATGTAATAAAATTTTGCGGTCTAGAGCAACGAGATTGTTATTTTAATGAAAATGAATGGTTTTTAAATGGTGTGGATCAGTTTTACTATTATGATTTCAAGATTGGTAGAAAGATTGTGGAGTTTAACGGAGATTTCTGGCACATGAACCCTACATTATATACGGAGAATTGCATTAACAAAGTTACCAAAAAGCAGGCAAAGGATGTATGGGTTGAAGATGATAAGAAGAAAGAGCTGGCTATTGATAAGGGATATGATATAATGACCGTATGGGAGAGTGATTATAAGCATGCTCCTAAAGACGTCTTAAATAAGGTGCGTAATTTTTTAACAAATAAATAAAATATGAATTTAGATCTAAATGGAATATGGTGTGAAAAGTATAGGCCGACGAAGCTTGATGACTTGATCTTAGATGATCAATCACACGCATTTCTCCGTAATATAAAGGATGAAATACCTAACCTATTATTTACAGGATCACCCGGGACAGGTAAGACGACTTGTGCAAGGATTATTGTTAACGATATCCTAGGATGTAATTATCTTTACATTAATGCCTCTGATGAATCAGGTATTGACACCATCAGACACAATATCACTAACTTTGCTCAGACCAAGTCATTTGACGGGGGCATTAAAGTGGTAATACTAGATGAGGCTGACGGGCTAACCTCTCAGGCACAGGGAGCATTGCGTAATACTATGGAGACGTACGCTAAGTACTGTCGCTTTATTCTTACTGCTAACTACAAGCATAAAATTATCCCAGCACTACAATCTAGGTGTCAGTCACTTGATTTAAAACCAACAATTGAGCATGCTGTTAAGAGGTGTTATAGTATTCTTCAACAGGAGAATGTACGTGTGTCTGATGAGCAGAAGAAGGCGTTTGTAATGCTTGTTAAGAGGCACTTTCCTGATTTACGTAAGACTATTAACGAGTTACAGAAGAGTGTAGTAGACTCAGAGTTACATATCTCTAGTAATATAGCAGATGAAGCACTGCTTAAGACTATCTTTGATAAGATTACTACCAATAAGTCGTTAGAACTTCGAAAGCACTTAATCGAAAATGAAGATAGGTTTCAAGGTGACTATGATACACTACTAGCTAACTTTCTTGATTATCTATATGAGCAGCCAATGACTGATATGAAGAAGAAGGAGATGATCTCTATAATAGCAGATCATTTATATAAGAGCCCGTTTATTCTAGATAAAGAAATTAACGCGTTCGCTTGCTGGATTAATCTAGAGAAGGTATTGCTTTAAGTAAGCTTCGCATTGTTCATTAAAGCGTCCTGATGCTTTTTGGGTAGTCGCTGCACTCTTAACAGCACGCGCTCCCTTAACTGCCAGCTTTCTAGCTGGCTTAAACTTAAGGATCTTAATTACATCAGCAAACGGTACCATTGATACAGCGCTTATACCAGCATTAATAAGATGTTTCTTCTTACTATCCTTCTCGTCAGCAGCTGCAGCTCTTAAAAGAGATATAACAGCGTTTGCACCATCTGCAGCTGTTCCAACAGTTGGTTCAATACCTGCAACATCCAGGGCTGTTTGAACTGTATCTAACTTACTCATTAGCCCTTTAAGTCACTTAAGTAGTCCTTAGTATATGAGCCAACTTCCATCGAAGGTGTTACAGCCTTAGACGGGATAGTATTATTTTTAGTAGGTAGTGATCTCTCTGTTTTTCTCAGCTTAACATCACCAGCGTCTGACATATTTGCGATATTCTCCTCATCCTCTGCCTTATCACTCAAGTAGTCGTCTACTGCTTTTGGCTTAAGCTGAATCTGATTATCATATCTAACACCATCAGGAATTGGATCTAGGTTAGGGTAAGGCGACTCACCTGGCTGGCCCCAGCAGCAGGGAACAGCGCAATGGTGGGTAACACGACCGCCCATATTATCTAGAGCAATAGTAAGTACTGGCTCTGACGAGCTACCGTTGGGACTACCTGGATACCTACCCGGGTGTTCATTCTTCATGTCGACAACCCTAATATGAAGCCCTGAGTTGATCATATAGTCAATGTGATCCTTAAAATCGTCACCTAACTTATTATACTCAGGCTGACTCTTAAAATCGTCGTTAAATTTAAAGATGTTACCTACTAAGAACCCACCACTTTCAAACTTTCTCTTGTAGTTCTCAATAAGTCTAATAAACTTTTTTTGTTTAGCCATATCATTATTTATAGCTAATTGTCGAAATTTACACATAAATGTATGTTTTAAATAATACTTAAAAACATGTCGTAGTGCACTATGGTGAATAAATATACTTGTGATTGAGTTAGATATATTAAAACAGTCTAAATCTGAAAAACAATCCTTACAGTCAGGATACCTGTATAATGATATTCAGTTTGATTTAAGCTTGTCTAGGTTTACAAGAGATGAGCTATATGCTGAAGCTCAGCCCAAGGATCTAGCAGAGATACAGGATGCTCAAGCAATATATAACGCGGTTCTAAATATTTTAACAACAACACCTGGCGAAAAGCTTTTAAACCCTATATTTGGACTAGATTTAAGGAATTATCTATTTGAGCCTATCAATACAACTACATCTTACTTTATAGCTACGGACATATTTTATAATATAGGATCACAGGAACCGAGGATATTGCTTGAGGCTGTTTCTGTAACTGGTGAGGCAGATGAAGGTGAATACTATATCGATATTTTATTTACAATACCAACACTAGATATTTACAATCTAAACCTAAAGGCAACATTAAATAGAGATGGATACGTGGTGGTTTAGCTGCGCACTTAAATATATAATAACATATCGATGAGCTTAGAAAATTTTACAGATTTTAAATTACCAAAGAACGCATATTTGAGTTTTGATGCGAACTCCCTTAAGGAGTTAATTATTGAAAGACTTAATGAGAGTGAGACCTTCACAGATCAAAACTTTGAGGGATCAAACTTCAGTGCTTTTATTGATGTGGTTGCGTATATGTATCACGTTCTGCTGTTTCATTTAAATACAACATCCAACGAGAGTACATTTACTACAGCTACTATATATGAAAATATGAGTAAGCTGGTATCTAATATTGGTTATAAGCCTCTAGGTGATCAGACATCTATTTTAGATATATCTCTACAAGCACAAAACATTAATGCAGGTGTATATACTATACCTAAGTTCTCAATAGTTAACGTAGGTAGTGTTAGTCTTTGTTCATTAAAAGATATAACCTTTGAAAAGGTACAGAACGGTACATTAGAGACTTTAGATATAAACTATAACATATTACATCAAGGAGCAATAAGAGAGGCTAATTTCACTGCTTCAGGAGAAGGGTATGAAACCTTTACGTTGATTGATACATATACAACACCACAGGTAAGTAAGTCTGTAACGTCAATACAGAATGAGCAGTTTATTGCTGATAATACATTTACGGTATATGTTAAAGATAATGTAACAGGTGAATGGGTGCAGTGGAAGGAAACAACATCACTGTTTTTAGAAAATCCAAACAATACATGTTTTGAAAAAAGGATTAACCATGATGGTAATTATGAGTTTAAGTTTGGAGATGGTAATAATGGTCTATCCTTAAAAGAGGGTAATAGTGTTGTTGTGTTTTATGTTGTATCTGATAACGAAGTTGGTGTATTAGGTAGTAATGCCATTAATAGTAAAAACCTTAATTTATATACATCAAGAACATTTAATGAGATAAAGGATCAATTATATGGGGATGATATCCTTATTCAATCGGCGGACTTACCAAACATATCTTTAAGTAATGAATACTCCTCAACACCGGTTAAGCTAGCTGAAACTGTTGAAGATATTAAAAATAATGCTCCGAGTATATTTTCTACACAAGACCGTCTGGTAAATAAGGTTGATTATGAAGCTCATATTAATAGAAACTTTAGCAATATAACGAAATCAGTTAAAGCTCTTTCAAATGAAGATTACACCTCACAGGTGTTATTTTACTTTAATAAGATTGGCATAAGTCGTGGGTTAGATGATGCACGTACATTATTGGCGCAGGTTAATTTTTCAGCTTCAACAAACTTTAATAATATATACATATACACAGTACGTACTAATCAGCCTATTTTAGATGAAAGAATACCGAATTATTTAAGTGAGGGTCAGAAGCGATTAATCGTTGATTTTTGTAATAGAAAAAAAGACATAACTCACAACGTCGTAATATCTGATCCTATATTTAAAGCTTTTAGTTTTGGTGTTGGTGATATAACAGATGGTAACACTATTGATAATATTGTAAGTAACTCTTTCTTGAGGGTGACTGTTGATAGGAATGTATCTATTAGTGATGCATCTATATATGACAATATATCAAAAATATTTAAAAGAAACTTTAGTGCTATAGAATTAGGATCTTTAGTCAGCACGGCTCAAATCACTAGAGAGATTTTAAATATTGATGGTATTGAAGGGCTAGAGACCGTTAACGGTAATAACACAACACCCAATTTAAGTTTTATAATTTGGAATCCAGATTACCGGGATTTAGATAACACTATACTGGCTAGAGATTATAAGCTTAAGGATTTTGAATACGCTTATTTTTATAACGTATCAGATGTTGTTAATAAAATCGCCATACGTAGAGTTTAATATAAATAATATATATGCCTGGGGAAGATGAGTCAAACGAAATAAAGTTTGAGTATAGTTTTTACTATACGGTAGCAGGCTCTACAGGGGTAGAGACATTAACTGGTTATGCTTTAGAGGTAGATCCATTATTTTTTAAGCCTGTATTTGGAGATCAGTGGCCAAGTGAATACTCAGATAAAAGGATTGTCTGGGATTTTGGAGACGGTACAAAGGTAGAGTCTATTACAGGAAGACACTCTTACTCTAAACCAGGTAAGTATAGAGTTCGTAGTTATATATATGATAATCGCGGCAATGCATATTATAATACATTCTCAGTAACGGTTGAAATATCTGATTTTATACAAGACAAGATATTATTAGATGTAGATAGGAATACATGTGATATAGATCACCTGACTGGAGAGATTAAAAACCCTATAGCTGTTACTCAATATAACTCCGCCAGAGCCTTTAACAAGAACAACAGTGCTCCGCCTGTAATTACATATATAGAACCTAAGAGTTTTAGTGCAAATTATGATTACTTTAATAATGAGCGATTTAATCAATCTTATGGGCATTTAATACCATCATATACATTTATACAGAGATTTAATAGTACAGAAAACCTACCTGTAAGTGCTGTGCAGATTGAGGATTATGATAATATATATGCCGTAGCGTCTGCTGGTAAATTACTTACAACAACTCAAGAGGTAGAGGGAGCAGAGTTCGCTGGAATATCTAGTAGAAACACAATATACTTCAGGAGTGATATTCCTGGCGTTTATAATTTATCTTTTGGGTTTGAGCAGGGAGCTATATTTGACTACACTAATACAACAACGTACGGTATATCGGCAAAAATATGTGAAAATGCTACATACGAGAGTCTTAGTATTACTTCAAATGGGTTAGATGGTGAAGATTTAAATTTTAACGCGTTTGATATAAATCCGGTTAAGTTTGCTTGTACAAAAATTCCGTTTGTTGTAAAGATTAAAGATGATGATGACTTTACACAAAAGGCCTTACCCTTAATAGAGCTGGAGTCATTACCTGGTAGTGATCATTTACCATTAACTGCTACTTTAACTGACGGTGTTAGTACATATGATGCTGAGTTTGTATCTAACTTTAACGATATATCATCGTCCTTTATCCCAGGTAACTTTAACGGATATGCTGGTGGATTCTTTAAAGGTTATTTTGTTATTGATACAGATGTTGTATTAGAGGATGTTTGGATACAGGCAAATACAACATATGATGGTAATGCTCTTTCTGGTATTAGTAACAAGTTTAGCATATACCCTAAGGATTATTATATCGTAGCAAAGCAAGGGGAGGATATCGACTTTACGGAAGTATTTAAAGATGTTGCGATTCAGCCTCTATTTACAGATACAAGAGTATTAATGAATGACTTTATTGGTAGTATATTTGGTAATATAGAGTCAGCACAAGATAGTATAGGTAAGAGTACATACGAAAAAATACAAAACTTTGTTGATAATAATAGTGATCTAGATCATGCTAATATTGATCAATTAGCGTCTATTCTTGAATCATATAATTTACCAAAGGTTAATAAATACTCAACACCACCTAAAATTAAGAGATTGTTAGATCTTCTTTCAATAAGTAAGGCGAGATTATTTGGAGACGTAAATCAGAACAGAGACGATTTTAACTCATTCGGTTATCAGGATAACAGTAACTACGGTATTGATAGATGTGATCCTATTCCTCAAGATGGGGTTATTTTTGCTGGATTTGATATAGTAGCTTTTGAGAAGTATAGTGGTAGGTGGACAACGCTCAATACGATGCTACCTCTATGCGCTAGTAGTTCTCCACCTCTTAGTGTTTTCAAAGTAGATCCTTTATTAAATGTATCAACGTGTCTACCTAATATATCCTGTACGGAAATATATACAGAGTCACTAACAGCTATTAAGTTAGATAACAACTACCTATCACTCTGTATAGAGGGATCTCTAACGGATGATGGTATAATATTCTTAAACACAAATTATTATAATCTGAGTGATTATAATGAAAGCTGGGGATGGCCGCTTACACTAGACGGAGACGGGTCGTTGTTTGATGTGTATGAGTTTTATTATAAAACTAGATATGATAAAACTGAGAAAGAGGGATCGGTAATTAATTTTGAGGATGAAAACACTACTATTAAAGGTGACTACACTTATAGTGAGTGGTCTAAGCCAAATGGTATAATGTCAAATATATTTGCAAATGCATTATATGATGGGTTAGATCTCTTCAATTGCACTACACCAGACTAAATATATTCATGCCTGGTTCTCTACCTGTTCCTGACCCTATTAACAATTCTTTAGATTGTACGGCACCTACAACATCTGCTGCCATCACAATTGATAAGACTGATATATCTACAGGTCCTTATACACTCGGAGACATAATAACGTATCAAATCTCTCTATCAAACACAGGAGGTGAAAATCTTTTTAATACGACACTAGTAGATACACTATCTCCTATTAATATAATAGACGATCCTTTAGGACTTATAAGTGGAAATGCTTGTTTAAATGCAAATTGGCGGACTTATATTACTTATGATTATGTAGTAACAGATGCAGATGTAACTGCAGGTACTATTTCAAATACAGCTACCCTATCTTCACCCTTATTAAGCGCTAGCGCTACACACGAGCTGTTTGATGTTTTCAGTCCTGGTGTTATTAGTGGTAGTAAGGTAGAAACATCCACAGGGCCATATACCGTTGGAGATACAGTATCTTTTCAGGTTAGTGTTTCAAATATAGGTGGTAGTACTGTTAGGAATGTTAATTTATCAGATTCACTATCACCAATTAACTTAATAAGCGACCCACTATTAATACTGAGTCAAGGAATAACACTACAGCCACTATCATCAACATCTGTTTTATATGATTACGTAGTTACAGAAAGTGATGTAACTACTGGTACAATATCTAACTCAGCATGTATTATATCAGACTTAGGAGAGATATGCTATACTTCATATGTTAATGAGGATAATCTTGTTGAGCTTGGTGAGTTGGTTGTTATTAAGACTGAAAACTCTTCAGGGCCGTATGTTAAAGGAGATGCTATCAGTTATCAGGTAGATGTAACAAACATAGGTGGTAGTGATGTTACAAATATAATTTTATATGACTCATTACCTAACATTACATTTACTAGCGATGTTAGTGGTTTGTCTGCTGGTGGGGTTACTTTATCACCCAACGCTTCAGCAGCGGTGATGTACAGCCATATCACAACTAATGAAAACGTAGCAATTGGATCTGTAACTAACACAGCTAGTGTTGTATCTGATATTGGAACAACATTTAGTAATACACTAGTAACAGAGCTTTCCGGATTTCCAGATCAGTTTATATTTATAATAGATACAAGACTTACCGGTACGGGTTCGACTGAAAATAATGAGTTTCAGTTACCACTGATAAATAGTGGTGTTTATGATTTCTTTATAGATTGGGGAGATAATACATCTGATACAATTACACAGTGGGATGACCCTAATATACAGCATACTTATTCAACAGGAAACATATACACTATAACAATAACAGGCACTATTAGGGGTTGGCGCTTTAATGGTGGTGGTGATGCATTAAAATATCTTAATACTATCGAATGGAGCGGCTTAACACTAGCTACAGATTCTGCATTTTACGGTTGTGAGAACTATACCGGTAGTATATCAGCTGTAGGTGTGCCGGCACTAAGCTCATCGTCCCTTAATCAATGCTTTAAGGGGTGTACTATATTTAACGGTGATATATCTAACTGGGACATTAGCAATGTAAATAGTCTTGTGTCGATGCTTAGTGGTGCAGTGGCGTATAGTAGTATTAATTACGATAATATTCTTATTAGTTGGGCAGCTTTACCGACCGTACAACCGAATGTACAATTTACTAACACCTATTCAACCCGTACTAGCGCGGCTGATACTGCTTATAATACATTAACAGGTGCACCAAATAACTGGATTATTAATTGAATTATAAATATATTCGATTGAAAACTACGACTCTGTAATAAATATAAACATATGCCGGCAGCACTAACAAACACAGACATTAGTAATACATACGTAGGCGTACTACATGCTGAGGGTCAAGAGATACCAGTGAGTGGACAGCATGCCGTTTATGATGGTAGGGGTAATAAGAGCTCTTTATCAGTAGGTAGAGAGAATAATGGAATTACAGTTAGTGGTACAATCACAAGTGATTCTATTTCCACGAGTAGCTTAGGCGCAAATGCCAAATCTGCCATTGTT
>Ga0196887_1001360_pt1 | contig 10656 bp, 5 predicted proteins | sample VirMetDEL_Mar_31_FD_169094 | JGI IMG/M metagenome (GOLD analysis project Ga0196887, IMG submission 169094) | Aqueous microbial communities from the Delaware River and Bay under freshwater to marine salinity gradient to study organic matter... | ecosystem: Environmental > Aquatic > Marine >... | reverse complement strand
CTAATGGATAGAATAGATAAAATCGGAGAAAAGCTTGACAAGCTCTTTGAAGTCAAGTAAAATATACATAAAGGTATTTATAAATGGATAAAGAAAATAATAATAAATTAAAAAAGTATAAGAAAAAATTAACTACTAAAGGTAGAGTAGATTTATCTAAAGGTGGAAGAGTTGGTTATGCTCCGGGAGGACCTACAAATTTTGATATTTATGATGGCGGAGAAAAATATAGAGCTGATAAACCTATATCTTATGGTGGTGTAGGCGGGGGTCAAGGTGGACCGGGAGCAGGTGAAAGCGAAGCACAAAGAAAAGCTAGAGAAGATGCTGCAAGAAAAGCTGCGGAAGCTGCTGCGGCTGCGGCTGCAAAAAAAGCTGAAGAAGAAGAAGCTGCTGCTGCATTAAAAGCTGAACAAGAAGCTGCAAAAACTGCAAGACAACAAACAGCTAGAGATTCTGCAGAAGCTGCTGCAAGAGGTGAAGTTCCAGAGTCTGCACAAATTCCAGATGCTATTAAAATAGAAGAAGGAACTCCTCAACAAGTTACAACAATGGATGAAGTAACTAAAGCTAGGACTGATATACAAGCTAAAGACCAAGCTCCAGAAGCTGTAGCAACTTCACAAGCTGCACAAGCTGATGAAACTATTGGTCAAGATATACAAGCTGGTAAGATAACAAACGTAGCTACTGTAGCTGATAAAGATGTAGATGTTCAAGCTGCAAAAGAAAGACAAGCAAAAGAAATAGAAGATGTAGCTCCGGGTACAATTACAGCAGGTGTAAAGTTTGCTACTGTTGATACAGTAAAAGCAGAAGCTGCACAAGCTGATAGAATTGAAGATGTTTTAACAGGAACTTATTTAGTTGATGAAGTAGAAGGCGAAGATGTAACTGTTACAGCTACTCCAGATGCTGAAAGGTCAGAACGTGAAGTATTGACAGGAACTCCTGCAACAGATGGTCAAGCTGCAAAGATAGTAGATACTGTTGGTTATACAGCAGCTAAACAAAGAGCAGTAAAAGGTAAAGCAGCTCAAGGTGAAGCTGCAGACATGATAGCACAGGTTGGTAATTTACCTCCTGATATTGCTGCTTCTATTGTAGAAGACCCAGCAGTCATGATTGCTCAAGTAGATGAAAACCCTGTAGAAGTTAATGCTGCTATTGCTGCACTACCTACAGAAGCTTTAGTATCTTCACAGATGGAAAGCTTACTAGGTGGTATGGAAGATGGTACAGTTCCTGCATGGGCTAAACCTGCTGTAGATGCTATCAATGCTAACATGGCTCAAAGAGGTTTAAGTGTTTCTACTGTTGGTAGAGATAGTTTATTTAATGCTATTATTCAATCAGCTATGCCAATGGCTCAAAGTAATGCACAAGCTTTACAGACTAGAGCAGCTCAAAACTTAAGTAACGAGCAACAAGCAAACTTACAACAAGCTAATCAAGAACAACAACTAAGATTACAAAACTTAGCAAACCGTCAAGGTGCTGCAAGTCAAACTGCACAAATGTCTCAACAGATGAAGACTATGCAAAGTCAATTTACACAAGATGCTGTAATGACTTCTGCACAAATGCAACAACAAACAAGAACACAGAACTTACAGAATCAACAACAAGCTGCTGTTATTCGTTCACAGAATCAACAACAAGCTAATATGGCTAATCTTGGTAATGAGCAACAACTTAACATGGCAGAGCTTCAAATAGATGCTAATGTTCAAGGAGCTAATCAGTCTGCAGAAAACCAAGAAAAAATAGTAGAGATGCAAGTAGCTGCAGATTTCTTATCTAAGAATGCTGGATTCAAACAACAGATGGAACTTGCAAATCTTTCTAATGACCAACAGATGAGGTTAGCCAATTTATCTTCTCGTAACTTAGCAGCTAGTGAAACTTTAAGTAACGATGAAAAGATAGAACTTGCAAATCTTAATAAGACTATGCAAACTAATCAACTACAAGCACAGATAGCTAGTCAAATGGGATTAGCACAGCTTAACGTAGACCAGCAATCAGCTATACAGAATGCTACTACTAAAGCTAACATGGACTTGACAAAGTTTAATGCTGCTCAACAAACAGAGTTAGCTAATAGTAAGTTTATGCAAACAGTAGCTCTTACAGATATGAATGCTGAACAACAGTCTATTATGCAAAATGCTACAGCTATGGCTTCAATGGATTTAGCAAACTTATCTACAAGAGAAAGACTAGCTGTACAAAATGCTCAAAACTTTTTAGCTATGGACATGGCTAATATGAACAATGAGCAACAAGCTAATATGATGAGAAGTCAACAAGAACAACAAAGATTGTTATCTGACCAAGCAGCTACTAATGCTTCTAAACAGTTTAATGCTACTAGTGAAAATCAAACTAATCAGTTCATGGCTAGTATGGCTGCACAGATTGACCAGTCTAACGTAGCTCAAACTAATGCAATGGCACAGTTTAATGACTCACAAACTAACGCTGCTGCAGCTAGAGACGCTGGTAGAGCTGCTGACGTTGAAAAGTTTAACACTCAACTTGAAACTCAAGTAGACCAGTTTAACGCTAACCAAGACTTTGCAAGGAATCAATGGAACGCACAGAACAAAGCAGTAGTAGAACAATCTAATACTCAATGGAGAAGAAATACTAATACTGCAAACACTGCAATGCAAAATCAAATCAATGCACAGAATGCTCAAAACTCTTTTGCAATGTCTCAAACTGCTCAATCATTCTTATGGCAAGAGTTAAGAGACCAAGCTGATTATGATTTTAGAAACAGTGAAAATGAAAAAAATAGAATTGCACAACTTGTAAACACTGCATTAGCTTCAGACCCTTCTAAGTATGGTGGAAGTGTTTCAAGCATTGAACAGTTAATAGGAGCAATAGTAGGAGACCTAACAACTTAAGTAGGAATTATTATGGGATTATTTAAAAAATTAAAAAAAGCATTTAAAAAAGTTACAGGCTTTGTAAAAAAAGTAGTTAAGAAAACTGTAAAAGCTGTAAAGAAAATAGGTAAGCAAATAGGAAGCAGTAAAATTCTTAAAGCTTTAGCAATTGCTGCTGCAGTCGTAGTCACGGGAGGTGCTGCTCTTAGTGCTATGGGGGCAACAACAGGAGCAGGATTATTTGGTAGTGCTGCTGCTGCAGGTGGAACAGGCTTTGCAGGTTGGATGACTGGAACTGCTGCTTCATTAACATCTACTACTTTAGGTTCTGCATTAGCTACACCATTTACTATGTTAGGAACTGGACTTGGAAAAGCTGCACTAGCTTTAGGAGTACCTGCTATTAGCAATGCTGCTCCTTTAACATCAGCACAATTAGGCAGTATTGCAACCACTTCTAATCCTATTTTAGCTTCAAATCCTGCTGCTGCTGCTCAAGCTAGTACTGCAGGAGGTTTAAATTTACCAAGTACTCTTCCCGGAGCTACTGCTGCTTCTAGTGCTACTGGCACTGCAGCACAACAATTAGCTGCTACTACTAGTACTCTTCCGGCTGCTACAGCAGGTTCATATGCTACATCTACTGGAATGGTAGGTACAGTTAGTGGAACTGCAGCACAACAATTAGCTACTACTGTTCCTACTGCTTTAGGAACTACTGCCGCAACTGCACCTGCTCAAGCAAGTTGGTTTGCTAGACATCCTAAACTTACTACAGCATTAGGGTCAGTAGCTACAGGAGTCGCAACAGGAGTTCTTACAGGAGCTGCTCAACAGTATATAGCTGGAGACCCTGAACAAAGAGGTTCAGCATCTGGTGCAGCTTATGAGGGTGGAGAATATTTAGACCCTTTAAAAGTTTACGCAGCTCAACAAGGAATTAGTACAGATAGTATTTATCAAAATATGATGTATGGTAACGTAGACCCTAGTAGTCAATACGGTAATGATTTATATAGACAACAAACATTCGGAGTAGCTTAATGAGTACACCTAAAAGACAACCTAATCCTGTTATATCTTCTAGTTTAAGTGAAGCTGCTGCTTCTTCTGTATTAGATGGATTAGACGCAGGTTTTACTATAGATGAAATAGCACCTGATAGAGGACCTAAAATAAGAGGTGAAGCTAAGTTTAGTCAAGAAGGATTAGATAATCTTGTCAACTTGTCAAATAAAGGTGGACCAATACCCGGACAAAGCTTGACAAGAGATTCTGAAGACCCATACCCTTGGGAAACTCCACCAGAGTTTACAAACCCTAGAGAAGCTTTAGATGATGTTGTAGGTTCTATAATGCAACCTGAAGCTATGAAAAATATTGTTTCTGCTTTAGCTCAAGGTGCAGCAGTTGCAGATTTAGGTACTGCTATTTTATACGCTAAGTTTAACGAAGGTAAAATATCTCCGGATGCTATGATGCTGTTAGCTGAACCAGTTATGTATACTATCATGGCTATAGGTGAAGAAGCTAACATTAAATATAACATAGAAGGTAACGACTTAGATGAGTTTGACGAAGAAGATGATAAAGAAGATTTTGATAATAAAGTAAATGAATTTAGAAATGTACTGACTGATATTAAAAAGGGAGCTACTAAAAATATAGAGCCTTCTAAGATTGATAGTAACGTAGTACCTGAAAGCATACTAGCACAGGTAAAAGAGAAAGGTCCAGAGATTAAAAGTTTATTAAGTAAAGGAGAAGAGTAATGGCTATAGAAGATTATTTTAAAGGTAGTAGTCAAGCATACGGACAGTTAGCTGGTTCGTTATTAGCAGGTAGAAGAAAAGAAGATAAGAAAGAAGCTAAGAGAGCTTTAATAGCTTCTACAGTTATGGCATCTTTTGGAGCTTTACAAAACCAACAGAAGCAAAGTATTATTGATGGTGCTAACGATGTTAAAGAACAATATAGTGATATTTTTAATCAGAACAAACAAGAGTTTGAAGCTTATTCAGATGAACGTGCTTTATTAAAAAGATACAATGCTAATCCAGAAACATTTTTAAATGAAGAAGTTGCTAAGATTATAAACAATACTGACGAAGCTACAACAGCTAGAGTAACGTGGAATAATGTAGATAAAGAGCCTGATGAAGAACTTAGAAAATTTATGTACGCAGCTCACAACAGCGAAAAACAAAAACTTGTAGACAGGATGGAAAAATTAAAATTAGACCCTCGTGCAACTACTAAAACTATTACAGAATATAATCAAAGAGCTACAGACGAATATAGAGCTGCGTTAGCTTTAGTAGAAGATGACCCAACTAAAAAAGGTTTAATAAAAGCTGCATGGAATAGAATATTTAAAACTAAAAGAGATGATGGAGGAGAGTTAGTTACTACTAATTCAGAACTACTAGATTTACAAGATGCTTTAATTAAAGCTAAAGAAAATAGAACAACTTTCAAAGATTTAAAAGATAGAGAAGTTGTAAAAAGAAGTTTAATTGCTCCTTTAGTTTTTAAAGATAAAGATGTTGACATGTCTAAAGTTTATTTAGAAGTAGGTAATAAACTTGCAAATGTTGCAGGAGGATATGAAAAATATAAAGGTACAGATAGAAGATTCATAGATAGTGTTATTGATACTGTAATTGCAGAAGACGCTACGCTTTCTCAAGAAGAAATATTAAATAAAAGTTTAGGTTTAATTAGAGGTAACACTTTAGATGCTAGTGCTTATTTAACAAGACAAGCTAATAAAGAAGCAACTGGTAGATTACTTATAGAAACATATGATAACCAATCTGAAGATGAAAAAATAGAAGCATTTAAAAAGAATCCTTCTTTATTATATCAAGTAGCAGATGCTTATAATAATGCTGGTGATAGAGCAATGGCTGGTAATATTTTAGAAACTTATAAAGATATAAATCCAGAGTATGAAAATTACGAGCCTAACCCTAATGTATTAACAAATAGAGTAGGAACTATTGAGCAACGTATTAAAAATGACCCTATTCGTGATAAGTTAATAATACAGGATAGAACATACATGGGTAATTTAGCAAATAGAGTAGCTCATACAGAACATCTTTTTAAATACAATAACCCAAATTGGAGTGAAGAATTTACTGAGCCTGAACTTACAAACGCAGCTATCTCTTTTGTTTTTGATAGAGATGATAAGCAAGACCCTACAAATGTTAGAATGACTAAAGCTCATATGCTTCCTTATAAACAAAATATTACTGAAGAATATATTTTAGATATACTGCCTGACATGGTAAAAGACTTTGACAAATCTTATCTTAATGAGAAAATGAAAGAAAAAGAAATACTTAATTTTCGTAAAGGTTTTATAGGAATGTTAAACAATAGAGAATTAGAACCTGATGAAGTAATGACAATAACTGACAAGCTAGATAACTTACTTCCTATTCCACAAGAAGTTATTGATGAAAATAATATTACTTTAGAATCAATACCTAATATTACAGATATATATAAAGAAAAAGGCGTTATTAAAACACATAAAGGTAGAAAAATAACTTATCTTACTAATTGGGAAGATAACATGGATAAGTTAGATTTATCAACTTTATCTATGGATGATTTAGGATATTTAGCAAGTATACGAGGAGACGAACTTTACAACTATTTAGGTTTGGATACAAATGTAAGCTTAACTCCTTTTAGAGTTCAAGGATTAGGATTTAAAGGCGGTATAAAAACTTTACGTGCAAATGCTAGAGAAGCTATGGAAAAAAGAATAGCAAACGAAAGAAAAATAAGTAAATTTAAAGCTGATGGTATAGTGTCTGGAATGTTTATGAATAAAGATAACGACTGGAACACTTTAAAAAACGATGAAACTATAAATACATTTTTTGAAACTTTAAAAACTAATATACTATCTTAAATGTCATACGATTATTTTAACAAACCAGCTTCGTTAGGATATACGTATGGAGCTAAAAGAACTTTAGACGATTTAGAAAAAGATGAAAACTTTTTAGAAGTATCTGAAAGATTTTTAGGTTCTATAGGCAGAGAGTCTGATGATGTATTTGAATATTTAAGAGATTCAGATTTTAATTTAGTATCTGGGATGAGTAGAGCTATAGAAAGTGGAAACTTTAACGAACAAGAAAAACAAGACTATGCTTATTTAAGACGTGAGTTTGATAATGCTGACTTAGGAAGTCTTAAACAATTTGCAGGGTTAGTAAAAGATGCAAGTATTGATATAGCAACTGACCCTACTTTTATTGTAGCTGCAATGGCTGCTCCTTTTACAGGAGGAACTTCTTTAGCAAGTAGAACAGCTATAGGAACTCAAGGTTTAAAAGTAGCTAAGAATTTTGTAGGACCTACACCTGCCTTTGTAGGACCTGCACGTGTAGCAGTAGGAAGTTTAAAAGAAGAAGGTAAGAAGGCTGTAAAAAAAGCTGCAACAGTAGGAGCATTAGAAGCTGGAGCTTGGTTAGGTCTTGATAATCATTTTAGACAAACTACAGAATTAAATACAGATATAAGAAAATTATATTCACTTCCAGAACTAGCTGGTTCTACTACTTTAGGAGTATTAACAGGTGGTCTTGTAGGTGGCGGAATACAAAAAGCTAATTTATATTATAGTAAAATGAATAGGCTTTATTCTGATGATGAGTATTTAAAAACTAAAGAAGGAAGCTTAATGGATAAAGTTTACAAAACTTTAGAAATTGTAGATAAAGCTAAAGGTAGTGTTATTCCAATAGGCTCGGCAACATCTTTATTAGATACTAAAGCAAAGTTTTCTCCAACTACTAGATTATTAGGTAATTTAGCTAGAGAAGATTTTGATAGGACATTTACTTCAGTAACTACAAAAAAAGTAGAGCTTGGTCATGGAGAAATGTTAGATACTCTTAGAGGAGACTATCATAGGTTGTTTGATGAAGCTACTGCTCCGTTAAGAAAGACAGGAGCTTTTAAAGAAAGTGACGAGTTAGCTGTAATAAGAATTATGAGAGGTGCTAAACCTGAGAAATATGGAGCTGAAGTACAACAAGTTGCTAAAGATTTAGAAGCTTTCTTTAATAAAGTATTTGATGATGCTGTTGACGCAGGTCTTATACAAGAAGAAAGAAAACTAGCTAATTACTTTCCTAGAAGTTGGAATAGAAAAGCTATTGAAGATAACAGACCAGCGTTTCAACAAAAGTTAATAGATGAAAAAATTGTAAAAGATGAAGCAGAAGCATCAAACTTAGTTGACGGTATGTTAAATAAAAGAAACGAATTGTTTTCTTCTCATTCTGTTTTACTAACACAAGCAAGAGCTTTTAAAGACTTAGACGATAATGCGTTTGAAGCATTCTTAACTACTGATTTTAATACTGCTATTAATTATTATATGAACGCAGCTAATACTATTCAACATAAGAAAAGTTTCTTACTTCCAAAATTTACTAATAAATCAAACGTAGAACAGTTTAAAGAAAGATGGCTAAAACCTATGGATAAAGAACTAAGGGAAGCTAGAGGGCAAGGCAGAGGGCTTACTTCATCAGATACAAAAAGTATAATAAAATTATATGAATCTATAACTGGACAAGTTAATTATTTTGATAGTGGTTTAATGCAAGGTGTTTATGATGCTACAAAACTTGCAAACTCTGTAGCTTATCTACCACTTGCAACAGTTTCATCATTAACAGAAGCACTAATACCTCTTACAAAAACAGGTGGTTCAGTGACTGGTCCTGCTAAAGATGCACTTAAAGGAGTAGCAGAAGGACATAAAATATTTGTTCAAGATATACCTATGCTTCTTAAGAAAAAGCATAAGATGAAAGATTCTGACATACAAAAAGAAATGCAACAAGTTTTTATGGCAATGGATGAATCAATTGCAGAATCTACAAACAGATTAACTGGAGAAGGGTTACAAAACGAAGCACTTAAAAAAATAGGTCGAGGATTCTTTAGACTTAACATGCTAACACCTTGGACAAAAAGTGTTCAACTTGCTTCCTTTAATATAGGTAAAGGATTAATAAGAGAAAACTTAGAAGCTCTTGATAAACTTGCTAAAGAAGGGGTAGATATATTTGATGAGTCTAAACTAATGTCTCAGGCTATATCTGATAAACGTGCAAAAGTAAAATCAACTAGTAAAATAAGAGATGTTCAACTATTGAAAAGTGAACTATACGATTTAGGTATTGATGTAGAAGATGGTATTAGATGGCTAAATGATGGAGCAAAGACAACTTTTGGTGCTGAAAGAAAAGATGGTGTACTTACTGGAGAAATAAAGTATGCTGATGATTTTTATAAGTCTGTGGTTCAAGGAGCAGGTAGGTTTGTAAATGAAGTAATCATGCCTGTAGGAAGAGATAGAGCTAGGATACCAGTATTCATGACTAATCCTAAAGTAGATATACTTACACAGTTTTTAAGATACCCTGCTGTTTTTAGTAATACAGTATTAAAAAATTATGTAAGGTCTGCAATTGTAAATCCTAAAGTAAACGGTGCTAAGATGGGAGCATTTGCTTTAATGACTGTAAACATGGCTTTAGCTACAAACTATTGGAGGTCTAATAAAGAAAATAAAGATAGAATAGTTGAAGAAGGAATTAACTCTGAAGACATAACAAAAGCTTTTGCAAGGGTTGGTTTACTAGGTCCTCTTGATTATGGTTATCGTTTTTCAGAATCTTTAGAGTACACTAAAAATCCTGCAGTTTCTAGTATTAGTCTAGGTGGTCCAGTTATGACAGATACTTTAGGATTACTTCTAGGAAGAAGAGGAGTCACTGAAACATTAGCTAGGAAAGCTCCGTTAATAGGTACAGCCGGAATGATAGACACTTATTTTGGAGAGTACTTTGAAGAGAATCCTTATGATGAGCTTGTAAAAAAAGCTAAAGAAATAGATAAAGAAGGTAATTATCTTTTAGGTATTAAAGATAGACCAGTAGATAGAAAGTACACTAGAACATATGAAAGGTCTTATACAAAAAACTATGCAACAGGAGGTTTAGTAAAAGGTAAAGACGATGTTCCATTTACTAAAGAAGACCCTGCTGATAGAGTAGACCCTCGTACAGGTAAACCTTATTCTGACCAGATGGCTAGGTTAGGATTAGCTGAAGGTTCAGGAGTTAAACTTAATAAAGCAACAAAAAATAATAATCCTTTTAACATAGTTTATGGACCTGCTATAGGAGCTGGAAATATTAATTGGGAAGGTAAACTAGAACATGACCCTACTGTTGAAAAAACATTTGAAAGATTTAAAGATAATACTTATGGTGTAAGAGCAGGTGTACTAAATACTTTAACACATTATGGAAGAGGTAAAAAAACAGTAGAGCAATTAATTAAATCTCATGCTCCATTAGAAGGAGATATTGTAAAAGGTAAACTTGAAAACCCTAATCAACTTAATTTTATAAATATGGTATCTAAAAATTTAGGTGTTAAGCCTGACCAAGAAATAAATTTACAAGACCCAGAAGTAATGAAAGAATATGTACGAAGTGTTGCTCGTTTTGAAGGGCATCAAAATTTACAAGAAAGTGACATAAAAGAAGGAACAAATTTAGCTTTTCAATATAGAAATATTCAATGACACTTTACACCGAGGAACAACTTGAAAAAGCTTATAAAGTCTACAGGATACACCAGATACAACAAGACTTAGGCTTTATGCAGTTAGAAGACTTTAGAGTCTTATACGAAGACTTAATAG
>Ga0196887_1001356_pt1 | contig 10670 bp, 2 predicted proteins | sample VirMetDEL_Mar_31_FD_169094 | JGI IMG/M metagenome (GOLD analysis project Ga0196887, IMG submission 169094) | Aqueous microbial communities from the Delaware River and Bay under freshwater to marine salinity gradient to study organic matter... | ecosystem: Environmental > Aquatic > Marine >... | reverse complement strand
CCAAGAGTTTGTTTTATTGCGCCCTTCCAGTTCAAGATCTAAGCTAGGATTAAACTCGCCTGTTATTTCTCTAGTAGATTTTGAAAACTTAACGTTCCCTTGTTCTGCTTGGCGATTAAATTCTACTGCTGTGGTTTCTGTAACCTCAACGCCTTTTCTTGCTTGGTTGTCAAGGAAAGCTTTACCAATTTCAGATTCAGGGTCAGCAACACCGTCTCGTATAATTTCTATAGCATACTGCTCAGCCATTGCTTTAGCTAACGATTCTTTACGGCCGCGTATAGGCGCACCATTCGTATCTAAAACATTAGATAAGTAATCAGCATCAGATAATCTTGTAGCTGCCTTAGGTAGTCTTCTAACAAGCTCTGACCCTGATGTACGCCCAGCACTATCTGTAGATACGGATTCTCTGTCTATTTTCTTACCTTTCCAGTCACTCGTCCATACGCCATCAACTTGTTTTTGCACAGCGTTAGGCATCGCGGTCATTAACCATGTAGTGGTCATGTTTTCGAGTATAGCTGCTTTATTGCGCAGCAAATACTTTCTAAGCTGACCGTCTTTTTTGCCACCCATTTCTTTCTTAAAGTCAATGTCCAACTGCTTACCTAAAGCTTTCTTTATTTCAGCAATTAATGGCGTAACGGTTACGTTCTTACCTACCTTAGCGTCTATTCTTGATTTTAACACCCGCACATTAGACAACACCTTAGCTTCTACAGCTGATTTAGCATCTTCACCAAGTACACGCCTTTTGGTAAGCGTTTTATATGTAGGTTTGTCTTCGGCCGCTATAGTGCTTTCTTCTCTAGCTACTACTTGCTTAGCTGTTTCGCTATCTGTACTTTCTGTCCGCGCGCGTTCCTGCCCTTCTTCAAATAATGCTTTACGGGCATCCAGCTTCCCGAAGTTAACATTGGAGAATATAAACTCACCTAATGTTATTTTAGCATCACCCGACTTACGCTTAGCTTCCGGGTTAAAGTTAATTAAACGATCACCAACGCTTTCTATAATCTTTTGTGCTTCCTCTTTGCTTACAGAGCGCGAGCGAATATAATTAGCTATAGACGGATGAAGTTTACCGTCGTTATATATAGGGTTAAATACTTTGCGGTCAAAAAACTGTTCCTGTGTTTGTACATATTCTGGAACCAGTGCATTGATATCACCAAGAAGGGTTTTAGAAAACTTGACTTGGTCCATTGCTTGCCCTGCTTCAAATTCGCCTTCTAGTGTAATATTTTCTGAAGCGGCAATTATATCTTCAGTGGATAATGTTCCCGCTGCAATTTTCTGACCTAACCCAACAACAAAGTTTACAATGTCTTGCTCACCCTTAAAATCAAAATTATATTCACCGACAAATTCTTTTTGCAGGTTAACACCAAACAACCCTGCCAACCCCCTGGCTTTTGATTGTTCTCTAAAATTAACTTTTTTAGCAGCTACAAGCTCTAAGAATCTAGATATAACCTCATAAGACTTTAAAGTACCGTCTTCGTTTGTTTCCACAGAAGCAACAAGGTCTTTGTAAAGCTTGCGATCCTGAGCTTTTACGGACTTTAATAACTCCGTAGCTATTGATTTAAATTTCTTTGAATTATTTTTAGCTAATTTATCAAATACAAAATGACCTACTTCGTGAGTACCAATATGCTGTTTTTGGGTAGCTATTTGATTCTCAATTATAGCAACTTGGGGCCCGTTTGGCACGGCAAAACCTTCATCCCCTCTTTTAATTGCTTCAACAACAATGTCTACCTGGTCTTCCGGTATTTTAATAGTACCTTCTTCGACCGCCGCGATGGCTTCTTCGCGCGTTTCAAATTGTTTTAAATCTGCTCCTTTTGTTTTACCAGCTTGATTATTGTTTTCAATAATAGTTTCACGAAGGTATACTTCGTATGCTTCTGCCTCAATTTGTTTAGAAGTAGGATCAGCGATGCCTCTCTCACGCATTAAACGCGCTTTAGACTCATTAATTAATCTGTCGTATTTTTTCTTATCGGTAGCCTGCAAAGCGACAAACTCGGGACGAGCCTTCATCATGTTGCTCTCACTCAGACTTTGTTCTTTAATACGCTGTAAAAAATCAAATTGAGTACGCAGTCCCTCTATTCTGTTTTTCTTTTGCTCGCGGCTAAGATTTGCGTCTTCCTGTATTGCTTTAGCCTCGTTTTGCAGCTTAGACTGTTCTTCTGTAGCTTGTACAATATATTCTCCGTGCTCCGCTCTTAAGTTGTTGCCTATAATATTTTCTTGCTGCTCAATATCTTCGGTAAGCTCTTGTCTTAGCTTTGACATTTGGCCTTCTAGACGCTGCATATCAGCATCAGATTGCGACATTTTCCACTCTGCCGCTAGTTTATCTAGCTTTAGTTGTTTACTTCTTATTGATTCTTTTGCTGTGTAATCAGAGTACCTAGAGCTGTACATGCCCTTCATAAAAGGTATACCAGCAAAAAGTAAACCAAAGCCGAATCCTGATACTCCAGCATGGTCGACACCCTCCATAAACGGCTTTCCGTCTATAAGGTTTTGTGTACCCTGTGTAGCTATTTCACCACCCGCTTCTAATAGCGGTTCGTAAACTAACGAAGTAGACTTCTCTCTGAAGAAAGCTTTGGTGCCACCGTCGACAACATCAGATTTACCAGCTCTAACCCATGTCTGCTTAGCTCTGTTTAATATAGGAACAGTAGTTATCTGCGCAAATGCACCCTCTGCTAAACCATAGCCCGTTGCTTTTAAAGCTATTTCTAAATCAGAGTAATCAGCGTCGCCTGCCATTCGCTCGCCTTTCATTTCTATCATCTTAGAACCAGCTGAAGTAGCTCCTGCAACATACGCTGCAGAACCACCACTCGCTATCATAGATACTAGTATAGGTATTTGATTAGCTACTTCTTGTAGTGCAAACTTACCAAAATTGCTAGGGTCGTCAAAAGCATTTTTAAAATCTACGTCTCTGACAAACTGATCTCTAGACTCGTCTATTCTATCTTGTATGTTTTGTATACCAACATCAATAGCCGGTCCAACAATCTTAAGTACCGGATTATTGGATTTGCCTGCTTCAGCAGCTAACTGCGCCGTAGCCAGTCCTAATTCACCAAATCCAAGACCAACATTATATAATGCTTTATCTCCTAAATCATAGCTTCTTCTTGAAGCATCTAATGATATGCTTACATTTTCAATATCCGCATCAATTTTAGCACCTTCTTCAGCTATACGCTGGTAGTCGCTATAATTGGCTTCATACATCTCACCTAACTGAACAGCTGCTTTATAGTACTCTTCCGCCATAACGCGACCGTCTTCAAGCTCAACTTGAGTTTGATTAGCTCGGTCTATATTTATACCTAAAGCAGCAAAGTCGTCAACCATTGTCTCTTGCTCAGCAAGCGTCATAGCTTCTCCGTTGATAAGCTTATTTATATTATTACTAGCGCGAGATATAGAGGCGTTTTGCTCAATTGATGCTACTTGTAATTGTTCGTTTTCCTTAGCTTTGCTTTCAACTTCTTTACCAATAATCACGTCGCTAATCCAAGCTTCACCCTGAGCTGGTATATTGTCTTCTATAAGCTGCTGTGCAATTCGGCGTTTTTCGTTTAGTATACCCTCGTTTTTAACTTGAGCGCGAACTAATTTTTCAGATTCTAATCTTAAATTTTCAGGGGTTAAAGTAACACCCGCGGCTTCTGCTTGGGCCGCTATACTTTGACTGGCTTCAGCTAATTCTTTTTCATATGGGTACGTAGTCACTTGTATAGACTGAGTGCCCGCTGATCTTTCGGCTCCACCAAACCCTACAACCTTAGTTTCTTGTACTGGCTCAAACAAACTAGGACTGTTAGCAGCAGCGTTGTTAGATTCTGTAAACTCAGGAGTTATGTAGGAATTTATATTTTTACTGCGCTTTTCTTTTAGCTGCTCAAGGTTCGCTGGTATTAACGAAGAATATGCTTCTGGTATATTAGTTGAGATAAAGCTAGAAAGGATTTCCATGTTTTTAGCTATACTATCCTTATCTTTCGTGTCAAAGCTTAATCGCTCAGACCTAAATTCTTTGTTCTTATTTTGATCGTAATATTTAATTTCCAAGAAATCTCTACCCGGTGCTACCTCTTCAAACACAATGCCTGGTACTCCCTTAAAATACGCCTCTAGCCTTTTGCGACCTTCGGTTTCGTCAACGCTAAACAAGTCTTTTTCAGCTGCATACTGAAGACCAGGTAGTAAATCAATCTCTGGTGACTCCAATGAAGTATCGGCCAAACTGGAATCCCCAGCGGCCGTCTTTTTTTCTGGTTCCGTCGGCGGAGTCGTGTCCTCCGGAACCGTTGTCTTTCCCGCTACAGGTGCAAACCCTGTTTCGCTTAGCCAATCTTCTAAAGATAGTCCTTTACCTTCAGCAGCATACTCTGCCTGCATTGCTGAAATTTTTCTACCGTCTTTTTCGTACATTAGTAAAATATATTAAATTACTTAAGGCCTCTTTTAGCGTAGCCTTCTATAGTGTTTTTATTAGTATAAGCAACAGTTTTGCCATTCGAATCACTAGGGCCAATTGGCAAGCCGAACGAGTCTACATAAACGTAGCCGTTTAGGTTTTTATCCCATATCCAACTTTCACCAGCTGTGCGGCCTGGTATTGGCTGCTTATAGTTAGAGCCTTTTGGATTTACATAAGAGCTTGCGCTAAAAGAAGTGTTGGGGGTTTCAGGTGTGCTTGGCTCTTCAGTAAGTCCCGCCCCTCGTGAATCCATAATTCCTTGGGTTAGCATGTCGATAGCCTGCTGTCTAGCGTTAGGGTCGTCTGGGTCAATACCATCCAGTGGTATAAGCTGTAGTTCTGAATTCGATAGGATACTGTATAAAGCGTCATCGCTGGACAAAATGTCTGCAACATTAGACCTAATGATTCTTTCTTGGTTTTCAGTAACTTCACCTTTAAGCGTTTCTTCTCTATTAGCTAAACCTAGTATAGCGTTAGCTTGAGGGGTTGCAACTTCAAAAGGCTTTTTAAAGCTTTTAGTATTGTAAGAAAAAGCATCAACGGACATTGGTTCACCGCCGGGTATCGGCACTGAATAACCCTCGAAATTCAAAGAGCCGTCATCACCTATACTGGAAATGTTACCTTCCATTATAGCGTTAGCTTTTAATAGGTTTTCGCTGTTCTTTTGAGAATTTGAATAAACGTTCTTTGATTTAAAATTATCAGCATACTCAATCTTTAAATTAGCCAACCCTTCTAAATTGCCACGAAGCTTTACCATTTTGTTCTGAGCATCATTCATTTGATCCATGTACATTTGGTATTCCGCCCCTGACTTGTCTTTTATTTTTGCAGCATTATTAGCCGCGTCAATAAATTCATTACGATATGTTATTACTTGCGACTTAACAAGTTTTTTATCTTCGTCGTTAAAATCAGCTAAATCCACATAACCTTCAAACTGGTCAATGTAAGCGTTTGCTTTACTCTGCAGCGCTTGATTCTGCTCTTCCCGTTTCTTTTTAGCTTCCATAGCTTTTTCATAGCCAGTCATAAATTGGCTGCCTACGTCCTGGAACTTACCTTGTATATCTGACACTCTGCGTGCCGCTGCTACCACCCCTGATCCTTGTTGCTTAGCCATTAGTTCCCGCTTCTTCTTTGTTGCGCTGCTTGGCCTGCTTGTAGCGATGTTAATAGGCTGTTATCCCCAGAATAACCAGTTAAAGCTACACCTAGTCCATCACCCACGCCGCCTGCAAACTGGCCGATAGCTTCGGTTCTAGCTGCCTGTGCTGCTTGAATAGCTTGCTCACTAGAGGCTAATTCATTAGCGTCTATTTGAAACTCTTCACCTAACAACTGTGCTTTCAACGCTCTAGACTGTCCGGCCCCCATTCTTTCCATTGACTGCAACCTACCAGCTTGCCCAGCCGCCGCCATTTGATTTCTTTGTTCTTGTTGACCAATACTTACTGACGCTTGCTGCGCTGATTGCGATTGTTGATTAGCCAGTGATTGTGCTAATGCAGCAATGCCGCTACCGCCAGCAGCCTGATTCATAGATCCCATTATATTAGATAGCCCCTGTGCTTGTTGCTGAGCTGCAAAATCCGCAGCCTGCGTGTTCACTGTGAGGTCTTCCATTGTATTCTCTAAATTAGAATACAAGTTAGATGTATCTTGGGCAAAGTATTGCTGCATAGATTGGTCATAAGCCCCCTGAGCTTCTTCACGGCGCGCTAATCTTTTTTTGCCCCCAATGTAGGAAGCTCCGAACCTTGCGGCTCCTTCTACTATATCTCCTAACATATTTAATTAGTTTATAAGTTATTATTACGTATTATTCGCTGCTGATAAATATCTCAGAGTTAACCGCGAACAGTTCTTTTTTAGCGCCACTGGTAACTGAGAATTCAATATCTGCATAGTAACCCAGTAATCCCGATGTATTTACTTGGCTGTCTTTAGTGAACAGCATAAAGTCGGTAGGGTTAGGCACAGGCGATGGTGATGCGCCACTAAGTCTTATAGAATTGTTTAACCTATCAATACTAAACACCGTATTTATCAGCCTAAGGCCGCTAGGCTCTGTTGAGTATATAGCGTCACCTGGTTGTAATGATACATTTATTTCCCCATCTATGTTTATAGTGTTAAGAGGTTCGTTGTACGTTAAGACATTACCTATGCCTTGTACACTAAACTCTTTTGTGTCTATAGTAGATAAAGTTGTAGCGTCAGCCATTATATAGTTAAAGTATATACCCTCTCTATCTTTCCAGGTGCTTACCGAACCGCTTTGTTTATTTGTAACGACGGTAGCAGCCCACCCTTCATCCCCTTCGTACGAGAGAGTCTTAAAGTTTTTAACGCTTGTTGGGGCATCATTGAATACAGGCTTGACAGTTGTCGCTCTTTGTGTGCCATAGAAGTTTGATCTTGTAGTGTTTGAATGTTCCCAAATTTCACCGTTCTTAAAACTATAGTAGTCGTTGTTAAGTGAAATTGCAAACTCAGGCACATAGGATAATCGCGTAGACCACCCGTCAACCGCCTCTTTAAACGACACCTGCTCAGGACCTATACGTATATTATAAGAACTGTTCTGCTCGTCGTAGGAGCCGATTAAAGCACTTGTGGTGGACTTTAAACCGTCTTCAAAGTAATCAGTCATTCCTTTGTTAGATATCTCTGTAATGCCGTCTCTTGACAGTCTAATAACAGCGCCTCTAGCCTTGTCAGTGAAGTACGCTCTAAACCCGTACATTGCAAAAGACTCTGGGTTTTTAGATATACCAAACTCACCAACGTATGGAATTGTTTGTCCTAGCACATTCCTGTTTGATGTAACATTAGCGCTGCCGTCTGCGTTAAATAGCGCGTCTTTGTCCGCTAGTATTCTAAAACACTTATCCTCGCATAATGCAATTAAATCCGTGTCTCGAGTGTGAAGCTTTTGAATGCTACCGTATATTGGATTTAAATCTTGCGTAATGTCTTCAGCTATAAGGAACTGGTTAGTATTATTTACTCCACTGCGCGAATTAAATATCCCGCTGAATACCATGCCGGTGCCTCTGCGTTCCGCTCTGTACGGTGTTTCTAAAACAGCGGATACTCTTACTCCTTTACCTATAACCGGAGCGTTAAAGTCGTCTCTAATTCGGTCGGATTCTACCCCGTTTCCAAAAGAATAACAATTACTCCAGTCTATAGCTGTAGGCGTTTGCACAACGCTAATATTTTTAAAGCCAGATGCTTCGTAAAATATGTCTAAGTCCGCTAGCTTTTGTGGCTCTGTTTCAAATATAGCGGGGTTGGTAGACGAGTTTATTACTCTGTCCGTAGTAGTGTCTTGTCTGTATACTAATATTTTGCCAATTTGAGAAATACTTGGTGTTCCCCCGTATTGCGTGTCGTCAAAGTCTCTGTCTAATTCGTATCTAGTGCAAACGCCATCTCCATCGCCGTTAGGCCTAGTGTAGTCACCTAGCGCAGCTCCACCCGTAGTATCCGTAGAAATTATTGTATAAAAATCCGCACTTTGAGTACCGTCGATATACTGGAATTTTATTTTAGCCCCTGTTACTAATTTTTCATAGTATATAACAGCTTTAAAGGGTTTATTATTATTTATATTTTCAGTGCGAGCAGCGGATAAATCAAAAGTGCCTGCGTCAATCGAGTTTCCAGGTAACCTACCCGTGTAGCTACCACCTTGAGAAATAGACGCTGGATTCTGACTGTCTATAAAAGAAACGTAAAACGTGTCGTTAGGTATAGAACCTAATATACTTTTATTTAGTTGCAGTGAAGCATCTATAACAAGGTTTTCAGCACCCGGTACTACAAAAGCTGACTCTACATTTTTAATAAACGTAGCGTTAGGGTTTATCTTAGCGAAGAACTTACCTTCGAATTCTGGTAAAAATCTGTTCTTATCTTCAAAAACAGTCATGCGGAACTCATCTTCATCAGCTAAGCTTTGCAGCCAAGCATCCCCCGGGGTTATGTTTTTATCTAAAGTAACCTCATAAATACCCATGTTAAAAGCGTCTACTAATTCAATCGCTCCTGTTGGACCACCAGATACTATTTTATATGTATCTGATTCCTGCGCACCAGAAGCATTAGTAAAGCTAACGTGGCCACCCTGCTTAAAGTTATTAAAGAAATTAGAGTTAGAAAAATCATTAGGTGTCCCTCCACTGTGAAACGTAATATCGTCTAGTGGTCCGTAGAATTTTATTCTATTGTCCCCAACTATAAAACCGCTCGACAATACTCCCGCTGGGACGTAAGCTTTAACTACAGACCTAGCTATAGCTGTTTTTACGTTTTTTATATGCGGCGGCGCTTCATTTGATATGTCAAGTACTTTGTACCTATTATCTTCACTGACCGGTATATCTGAATCGTGCTGCTTTTTAAGATTTATATAATCCCCATCTTGTATTTTATTTCTTTCACTTGAGGGGAAACTTAACCACACATTACCGTCTTCTGCTGAATAGTAGCGATCTAACCCCAGGTTATAATATTCAGGAGTAGAATTTTTAACATAAAACTTAAACTTAGTTGCCCAACTCGGCACTACGGATGTGGCAGATATACTGCCGAGTATAGCGTTCGTTTTATCAGCGTTTGCTTTATTTATAGACACAGCCCCGCCTGGCGATGTAAACACCGGTGATTCTCTACCAAAGTCATCTAAGAAAGTAACTCCCACTTGGTATGTTCTATCCGATTTAATGGATTCTAATCCATAACCAACCGAGGAGTGCGCGGTGTTAACCTGAGATGATACTATATTAATGTTAGAGTTTATAACATCGTAGTCCTGCAGATAGTTACCGTATATTACTCTGTTGCCTATAACTTCTTGTGATTTAGCTTTTCTTGGCACAGCGTCAAATAGCCTTAACAGCTGCGAGCTTTCTATAACTCTTCCAAGTAAATCAGTGGTTATTGTAGTATTATAAGGATCAACAGCGTCTATAAGGGCGCGATCATATGACTTTACTAGGTAAACATTATTAGACTGACTGCCTTTATAAAGTATTTCAATTTCCTCGACATCAGCGGGTATGTTATTTCCGTTAGCGCCAGGGAAGTCCTCTAGGTATATTATTCGAATGTTATCGTCCATACCCGAGTTGTAACCATCTCTACTCAAGTATTTAAACTTGCCAGGAACAAAAGCTGGCTTTGTAAAAGGAGCGTATGGTGAATAGCGGCTATCAGTAAACTTATATCTATAAGAAAATCTAGGAAAATCATTTTTAAATATAGGCTCGTCTTCAGTGCGAAGCATAGTCCATGCAACAGCACTGTTAATTATGTTGTCTGAAAGACTGTTTATAGTTAAAGTACCCTCATCGCTAGTTAAGCCGCTGCCTGTATCAAACACACCTATAACTTGGTATTTTTCCACTATACCGGTATCTTCGTTTACCTCGTATTCAAGTATTACTTTGCAGTCTGGTCCTTTGTCCCCGCTCCACTGTATATTTTGGCCTGTCCAGCTTAAGCTTATAGTATCTCCGGCCGACTTGCCACTAAAGTTTACGTCGTCTAATGTTATAGGATTGATACCAACCCCTGTAAAATTACCATTAGGTAATAACAAGGTGGGCTGAACAGAAGGTATTGCTGAAGAATAAGCTTTAGCGGTTAATCTTTTTGTAGGCGCCGATTTAATTACAGTTATATCTGTTGCTATAAAGTCTCTTGTAGAAGGATCTGCATCTCCATAGACATGTGTATGCGAGGCCAGTACGTTGCCACTTTGAGCAGAACCAGCTTTAAATGTTTCTATATTAATTACTCTAGGCTCATTCAAATCGTCTGTCCAAAACAACATTCCATCAAGTATATTAATACCCGTGATTAAATTGTTTTCGCTAAGGTTTAATACGCCTGTAGTATCAACCAGTACAGGAGATACAACATCCGCCACTTGGTCGTACTCAAGTATAGCGTCAACAGTATTACTGGTAAGGAACCAGTATATCTTTTCGTTTTGGCTATCACGCGCGGCACCGATACATTTAGCGTTAGTTAAGCCAAATGAAGTATTCCATGTACCCCCACCCGGCTTATTGTTTTGCTTAGCGTTACCCAGTATGTTTTCAACAGCGCCTACATCTGAGCT
>Ga0196887_1001350_pt1 | contig 10719 bp, 7 predicted proteins | sample VirMetDEL_Mar_31_FD_169094 | JGI IMG/M metagenome (GOLD analysis project Ga0196887, IMG submission 169094) | Aqueous microbial communities from the Delaware River and Bay under freshwater to marine salinity gradient to study organic matter... | ecosystem: Environmental > Aquatic > Marine >... | reverse complement strand
GCTCAAGATGGCAGATATCATTCTCAAAGAAGACCATGATTGGTTTCAAGAACAGTTTATGTCTGGCAACGAAATAGCACAGAACCCCTCTTTACAACCTTCGAGAGTCGTCACACCTGAGCCGGGTCAACCCTTTACTGGGGCTAACATCCAGATGAATCCGGGTGACCCTAACAGCGATTCTCATCATGACATTGACTATTTTGGTTCAAGTCTGTTTCCTTTACACGGCGATAACATGGCTGACCATGTTGCTGGTTTTTATTTAGGCGACACGCCCGGTCAAACTCCCAGTCGTGACCACGCTGACATCACTAATCATTTTCACAGAAAAAACTCACAGACCGGAGATGCTGAATACAACCCATCGGCGTTTCTGAGGAACAGCGCTAACTATGGGAAGTTAGCCGATGATATGACTAATCATGATATCTATGAAAGGCACTTCAATGATTGGAAAAGTAACAATGACCCAGTTGTAAGTTTGATGACTCAACAGATGCACGAGCAAGGTATATTCGATGATGATGAAATAAATCACAGACTTGCTATGAAGCATATGGAGGAAGCCAAAGAAGGTTGGAAAGACAATCTAAATTTAACTAACTACCTACTTGGTTTAGAGTGGACAACACCGGAAGAGCAACAAAAGGTATACGACCACATTGCTCGTTTTGGCTTGACAAATAAAAACAACCCCCTCAAATTAAGGGGTGGTAACGATTGGGTACCGAGAATAGTGCAGAATATACAGAATAGATTTGCATCTATTTATGACCACTGGGTAGGTAAGGGTCACATACCCGGCTTCAATACTAAAGCGATTAGAGAAAGAGAGCCTTCTGCTGCCAGAGAGCCGGGGCCAACCGAAAACATGTCAGCGTTTGGCGCTGTAGAAAATGGTTACAAACGAGCATTGGACTATTTACAAGAAATGGAAAATATACCAAGTATAGATTTGACTCAAAGACCTTTCTTAAATGAAGAATTTTCAAGCGACCCCAACGACCCAAACAAAGTAGTTAATCGGAGTATACAGTTCGTCAAACCTATTAAGCGAAAAGACCAATTTTTAGGTGAAGAAGTAGGTATGGATTTCAACACCATGAGGGCTTTGCTAGGTGCAGATTCAAACGGTAGACTACACGCTCCCGGTCAACACCCTGTTTACAGGGACAGATGGAACCCAGAAGAAGGTCCTTTTAACCAAGAAGAAGTTGACAAGATAATGCGAGAAAGAATAAATCGAACTCGTAATATATTTGCTGGTAAGATAGGTAGGAGAGAGGCTAGTATACATTATGCTCCTCACATAGATGAAGAAGACTTTGACCCTGAGTATACTAAGGGCGGAACAAGTAACGATTCCTTAGCAACTTATTGGGGCAAGCCTTTCAAGGTTGGTGGATTGAATAAGAATCCACAATTGTTGTTTGAGTTGCTTCATCAGGCTACATTGCTTCACGGCAAAAATCATTTCAAGACAGGTATCAAAGGTGAGGAGTCAGAAGAGGCTGATATATTTGAACAGGCTTTCGCTCAGATGCGGGCTGGAGAAGAAAAAATCGGACCTTATGATGAAGGCTATCCTGCTGACCAAGTGACTATGGATAACAAAGGGTATGAACAAAGCCTGTTCTTTATGAAGAATCCTAATACAGGTAAACTTGAACATAGAAGGTTACATGAAGATAGTGATGGAGGAGAACACCTTACATTCAATACTAAAAGCGCATTTGCGCCGTTCTTACCCAGACCCATGGAGGTTGTTGATTCTAAGTATAGTGACAAGCCACAAGTAGATTTTGCCCACCCCGAACACGCAATTAACATCCATTCTGCTGGTTTTGCTAACCACTCTAATAAAGATGTAGGAACTAACAATTTCTTTTCTCGACACGCCCAATCACTCAATCCAGCGGTCACTAACTTACATCTAAACGAATATGAAGGGGCAGTCGATGAATTAGACGATAGATTACAATTCAACATAAAACAAAAACTTAATGGATATATAAGCGGTTTTTTCGCAACTCATAATCCGTTTACTTTCCAAGGCGGTCACGACCCTGCTGCTCGTGAGAAGGATGCTGGTAAGGATGCAGTTATGATAGCACAGCACAAACACCTTGCTGGTCCTCCGGGCACACCTGTAGAAATAGGTCAGGTTCACGATGGTCACCGCCCGATGGGTAGAGATGTTTACCTACCGTTAACACACGGTGAAGACCATGTTAACAGAACTCGTGCTAACAAAGTAAGGGCTGATAATCTTAAGCGTCAAATCGCAGATTTAGAAAGCGCAGCATCTGAAGAAGAGGGTGAAACCAATCAAATAATCGAAAACAAACTTATGGATTTGGAAGAACAGTTATCGATGATTCCTACACTTGAGCCTAAGATGTTTGGTGACAAGATGCCAGAAGGCACCAAGATGTTACTAGAAAAGTTAGAGGCTGACGACCAAGCCTACGAAAAGTTAGCACAACAAAAAGCCGCTGAGTTTCCAGAACTGTTTGATAGAAGTCTACCCCCTGACATAATCGAGGGTAATCTAAGACAGTTTGCTCGAATGCTAAATGATTATTTTATTAATGCTCCCTCAAAAGCACACGGTCTGACCTCACTCACATCCAGAGACGAATACGGCGAAAAAGAGATGAATGAAAATTTTAATCCAATTGCAGAATCTGCTAAGGATTTTGCTCATAATAGTGATGTCAAGTTTAGTTATGTTGATTTTTTAAGGGGTGGTGCAAATCGAGAGCGCTACATGGCAAAGTTAGCAGAAGATTTGGGTTTAAACCCAGAAGATTTCCATACCCAACAAACCATGAAACATTTTCTCGAAGATGTAGTAAACCCCATTATAGATGAAATGGAAAGTCAAGGGATGTATGATGATTTAAGGAATTTAGAAATTCCAATTCAAACAATTGGTAATTTTGCTAAGCATCATTTTGATACGCCAGATGCTGACTTTGGTGCGACGCTTGAACAAATGAGGAAGACTAGAGGCTTTGATAATGAAGATGCTGATAACTTAACTACCATGGTTGACAATTTGAGAAACGCATTAGTGCCGCATAGAAGAGGTATGGGTGGTGCAGAAAAGGCTGGTGTCGACGAAAGAAATTATCAGATGGGTTTTGACATACATCACGCTGTCAATCCTGATGAAAGGGTACATGAACATTTTAATGAAGAATTAAAGAGACTGCAAGAAATGAAAGATAAGGCATTTGCTGGTCCTCAGCGTAACAGGGTAGAGAATGATATTAAAAATTTCAAATCGAAGATGATTAACTCTAGTTTAGTATTAGATAAAAGAACAAAACAAACTCTACAAGATAAACATGCTGAAAAACACGGTGAGTCTTATAGAAAGGGTAAGCATTTCAAAAGCACTAGTAAATCTTACAGAGTACAGCAAACTCTTGATTCTTTAATTCATAGTGACCCGTTTGTCGAACCGGGTGCTGCTCCTGCCGCAGTTACTGCTAGATTGAGTGGGCGAGTTACTAAACCAATAGAACCAGTTGGGCCGAATGCTCACAATATAGTTGCTTCGACTTACAACTCATCTGGTAAGCGAATGGAGTTTGGTCACAATGTTCCTGTTACTTTCGACTATAAGATAGGTAAAGACGGGAAGATACAAATAACTCATCTACCTGAACCTAAGCGTGAGAGGTTGGTTCAACCGACAATGGGTATATGGAGGGGAGCAGGTTTGACTGATGTATTACACGGAACTGATTGGAACCAACCTCTTTTCCTTCAAGAAGAGCATATACCTGCTCAATTTAAGAATAATAGGAACGAATCTAATACGATTGCTAAGTCAGACGCTAACTTAGCAACACTTACCAATCCTGATATTATTCGTAAAGATATAGCCAAAGAAGTACCTATCTTACAACCGATGCATCGTATCTTTGAACTAGATGACCTTGAACACCTGCGTGGTTTTACAGGCGACTGGATAGTATCTGTTATGCCAGAAGGCGAAAGAGGCTTTGTCAAGAAAGAGGATGATGAAGTTACTTCGACTAATTTTACTTTATCAGATGAAGATAAAGATAATTTTAAGAAAGTAACTGATAATGATTATCATTTAGATGTGTTCAAGACCGAAGAGGGCTACTATATCTTTGATGTATTGAAGTATGATGACAAAGAGGTTCATGATGTCACTATAGATGACCGAATCAAAATACTTAGAGGTGGTTTGGAAGGTGTTGAGAATGTACATGTTCCGAGCGCTAGTGATACAAGACTTACAGACGATGCTGGCCTCAAAGTTACAGTAGAGGATTTGCAGAAAGAAAATGAGAAGTTGTTACTTCGTGATGCTAAGTCTACTTACATGGCTGGTGAACTTCGACACCCTAAGTGGGTGCTGCTCAGTCCGGGCAATGATGTTGTACTTAGAGTATTAGAGAGAAGAGGTAACGGTCCTTACACCTATCGATTAGGCACTGGTCCAATTACTAAAGACGAAGAATTAGGTGACAGGGCTGTAGAGGCTGACGGAGAAGTTTACATGGATGTCGGCGCTGCATTTGACAGTGATGAAAAGTACAACGAGGGTGACCATGTTAGAGTCAATGTCAGTAATGTAGGTGAATCAGAAACAGCCGAAGGACAGAAGTTGTTTACCGTAACTGGCTCTAAGATTGAAGAAGAGGCTGAGGGAGAAGGACTTGTTAGTCAAGAAACTCTGGGATTACTTGCTAAGGCAGAAGATTCCCAGTGGCTGTGTGAAGTCTATAGAGCAGGTGGTGGAATTAGAGTAACTATGCCACAGGGTGATGTAGTATACAAGTGTACACAGTCTGGTCAGTCTTGGACAGCGCACAGCCCTTTGGCCTCTAGCGGTTATCTGATTCGTATGTCTGAAAGTCAAAGACCTTACTGGGCACCAGTTGCTGGTGCTTTGCTCAAGGCTAATGTACAGATAGCAGCACCTGTTGAAGAACAGGAAGACAAGGCCGAGGTTCATGAGACAGAAGGTGACGGTAAACCACTTACACCCCCTAAGAAAATACCAGACGCTGAGTGGTGGGCTAAGCAACAAAAGAATAAGGTGTTAGTTAAAGGTCTACAGTTAGTAGAGAAGTTACTCAAGAGTGGAGTGGGTGCAGTAGGTCAGTCGAGTACTGGTACTATGGGACTTGGTATTGATTATGCTACCCCTATAGAATCACCTATGGGGCCTACAAACTTACATGATAAGAAGACTATGCCAGATTATGATGTGCGAGATATGGAAGAGGATTCTTCTATAGATGAAGATACTGAGGAAAAGAAAGAATCTAAACACATGACCGTGCCCACGGAAGAGGGTGTATTAGAAATAACAGAGGACTCTGCTGTATTCCGTACTTAGTTAAATAGTATGAGTGGTGTCTATAGAAACAATGACAGCCAGTTCCATGCTGAGAACCTCCCCGGTTAATCATGGCGGCAGCATTAATCTAATCAAGGCAGATAATGACTTGGTAATTGCTGGATATGCATCTGTAGAGATGGTAGACAAGCAAGGTGACCTAATTACTAGAGGCGCTTTGAAGAATGCTTTTGGCGACTTCATGAAAGCAGATGGTTACCGAAATGTACAACTCGCTCACTCTAACATACAAGTCGGAGAAGTAATTCCACAATACACTGACACTGACGGTCGTGTTTGGAAATCCGGTGTTGATGATGCTGGTATGTTCGTAGTCATTCAACTACGAGATGATATAGAAAAGGCAAGAGAAGTTGCCAAAGAGATTCGCAAAGGAGCCCTTAGAGGTTTCAGTATTGGAGGACAAGCATTCAAGAGAATGCGAAAGAGTGACCAATCACATGGTGACTATACAGAAATCTCCAAACTGGAACTACACGAGGTCACCATTTGTGAAAAAGGTATAAACCCGGAGGCGACATTCCGTATATTGAAGGAGGATACTGATATGACAGAAACAGATGCAATGACTGAATTGTCAAGTGTACTAGATAGATTGAATGGCCGCCTTGACGCAATGGAAAAGGGCGAAATGCCAGCAGGTCTTAAAGAACACTTGGATGACAAGAAAGACGATAAAGACGAAAAAGATGAGTCGAAAGACGAGGCGAAAGAAATGGCTGATAAAGACAAAGACGAAAAAATGTACGGTGCTGAGCACAAAGGTATGCATGGCGAAATGGCAAAAGGAGAATATTCCGATGTCATTTCTAGTGAATACTTGAACTGGATGGAAAACACCTTGAAATCACAAGGTGTTAACATCGGTGACGCAAGACATCATTTTGATAGTGTCTCCAAAGCCAACCTAGGTAGCACACCAGAAGCAATTGGTGACGGTGCTGACTACTTTGCTGGACAAGTTAAGGGAAGAGCCCAAGAAGGCGGAAACCCATCAACTGGTGCAGTTGGTAAACTTGGCAGCAGTGGCGGCGCAGTAGCAAAAGGCTACTTGCACCCAAGCACTGTTTCTTCTACTGATGTAGAAGCAGCCTATGAAGTATACAAAGCAGCGGCTCTTGAAGAACAATTCAAGAACAACCTAAGCGGAGTATTCGCTGACAGACTTAACAAAGAACTTACTTCAGAAGCACAAGCAAAAGAAGCCGCTTCCTTTGACGCAAGAACACCTCTTGCTAACATCGAAAAGGCTCTATCTGACTTGAGTTCAAGAATTGATAACATCTCCACTGCTGCTCCAGAAGCAACTATTCGTAAGAGCAGTGACATGTCCAGAGTTGAAATACCATCAGCCGAGGAACTTAACACAATGAGTTGGGATGATGTACACAGATTAGCAGGGAGCGTCTGGAACTAGATAAGGAGGAATATATATGGCAAGAAATTATATGAGAACAGTAAATGATATGGAGCGTTATTATTATGGCGCTGGGCAAAGTATGGGATATTCCTACAGTGGTTCTGAACTACTAAAGGCAGATGCACCTATGCTTTCCACTACAGCAGGAACATACCAAGCAATATACGGTAGAAAAGTATGGAGTCAATTGAACCAAGAGTTCAACGCATTCTCCATCCTACCTAAGAAACCTTGGGACCGAAGCGGATGGAGAGTAGTAACTTCTAAACCATCTGCTACTGTAAGCGGTGGAATAGCAGAGAACGGTACTCTACCTGACACACAAAAACCAACTTTCCAAAATGTTGCAGCAAAGCCAAAGACCGTTGCTCACTCATTCGATATGTCTGAGACAGCAATCTTCCTTAACGACAAGGATGACGGACTTGGCGACATTCGCTCAGTATTGAAAGAAGAAATGGGTAAGCACCACGCAGAGATGATTAACGGTATGCTACTAACTGATGTCGACACACCAGCAGGTAACAACATCGAATCACTTGACCGTGTTACTACTGGTTCAGTGACAGCATCTGGAAACGCTGCTGGCACAATGGACTTTGGTGGAGCAAGTGGAGATTACGGTGCTGCTACTGACGCAGACATCTATTCAATTGATGCAATCGGAACAAACAACGACAGAGGAACCACAGGCTGGGCTAGAGCAGAAGTAAGTACTTCTGGTGTAAAGGGAACCAACAGAACCCTAAGCCTAGACCACTTTGATGAATTGTTTAGAAAAATCTGGGTCCGTGGTGGCAATCCAAAGGTTATGCTAACCGGATACGATACTTTGATGAGACTTCAACAACTACTACAAAGCCAACAAAGATTCATGGAAGAGAAGCGTGTTGTACCAACTTACAACGGTGTAAAAGGTGTACCGGGTATGGAAGCAGGATTTATCGTTGCTACCTACAATGGTGTACCAATTATCCCATCTAAGGATGTTACAGCCGATGGTATCAGCAGAGTTTACATGCTAGACACTGATTATTTGTACTACAGTACTGCAAAACCAACTCAATACTTTGAGTCTGGAATTGAAACTGGAGACCCATTCGCCATTAACCGCCTCGGTCAAGAGGGACTTTACCGAACAATGGGTGAAGTATGGACAACTTTCTTTGGAGGACAAGGTTCAATTCGTGACCTTCAGTGAGGATTAATGGAGAATAAAATATTAAGGAGATGATTAAATATGGGCGCAATAACACATAGAGGAATAACATATACATTGAGCAGTGGCGTAGACCCAGTAATGAACTTGGACTTACAACTTCAAGGTGGAGTAGACCAAGCAGAAACTGGTTGGTTAAGCGGTGCAGGTGCAGCAGCGGGTACATACCCCGGAGCACTTACTGGCTTCCAAGCAACTAATGATGACACGACCAACATAGGGGCAAGAAACCCACGATTGGTTATGCTAACTTTACCTTCGGGCGTAGCAGAAGGGAGTACTTTAACTCTTTCTGGAGAGGTTAGTAAGATTGTATCATTCGTATCACAAAGGGCAGACGCAACAGCAAACATAGCGATTGTACATACTAGTGACAAAGTATTGACTTTCGACATGGAATTGACTACTGACGGTACCACTGACGATTTAACTGCAATGGAACTTTGGCTAGTATTGGGTTGAGGTGAGGAAACTTGCCCAAGATAGTATTTCTTGGACCTGAAACTTACCGAAGAATACCCGGCCAAAAAGAAATGGCGGGTAGATTGGTACCAGTAGAAGTTTCCCAAGATTGGATAGCAGAGAACGAATGGAGATTCGCACGAACCCATTGGCGTATCGAAGGCATGGAGCCTAAGACAGTCGATGAAGGAAACGACGGATTACCTGACGCAGGTTGGACTAAGAAAGATATCACAGGTTGGCTAAAAGACAAAGGAGTATCTATCACAGGGTATGCTACTAAAGCAAAACTCTTGGATAAGGTAAAGACCACACTCAATCCACCGGCACCAGAGCCAGTGGTTGAGGAGGTCGCTCCTGAGCCTGTAGCAGAAGAAGTGGTAGAAGAGACTATAGTCGAGGACCCTATCGTAGAAACAGACGGAGTTGAATAATTATGGCAGCAGAAATAGACGCAAGACCACATGTAATCGGAGATTTACTTATGGTAACAGGAACATGCATTTCAGGAGACACCACTGTAGACTTAAGTTCTTTCTTTTCCCAGATACTCATGGCACAAGTACAGGCCGCAGAAGGGACAGCAACCGCTGTCGCAGCGGCAATAGATGCTGACGGTACTGGTATTAGTTGGACCAATTTAGGTAGAAATGGTCGATTTACAGCAATAGGTCTCCGTTGATTAGGCGGTGACTTAGGTGACTAATTTTTACAAAATAACCTCAACATCCACTTTGGGTACCTATACCTTGTTAGAAATTAACCTTTTACCGGGTACATTTGACTTTTCTGATACATTCAAGACAGGCTCTCGTGTCACAGAAAATGTTCTTACTCGTTATACTAAAGAGATTAAACTAAAAGATATAGGTCTAAGAGAAGTATTTGGTGCAAATATACATGTACAGACTACAGATAATTACACAGGTATAATGAAAAAAGCCTGTACAATTATAGATAGACAGGATAATCCGGTTAATAACGCTGCTGATAATAATGGCACATCGGGTTTTAATTCTTATCCTACTGTTGGATACCAGACTACTAGCGGCGAAACTAGTTTATTAATAGGTAGTTCAGATAGAACTTCGCCTAATTACGCTACTACTGAAGCCAAATTGACAATTATTGGGAGGAGATAAAGTGGTTACTACTACAGCGAATATAGAAACTGTTTCTTCTATAGGTAATTTAATATTGATACAAGGTACCTTTGACCCAGTAACTGGTGGTTTTGGTTCAGCAGTTGTGGTTTCTACCGAAGACGGTATAGACTTTTCTGATTTTGTATCTTCTATTGTGTCATTTAATATAGACCCATATACACACACCGCAGACAATCGGGCTGGCGGTACTATACCGGGTCTTGAAGGAAATTTTACACTAAGTGGCGCAAACAATCCTAATAATAATTTTGCCACAGCAGTAACTGATAATAACAGAAGAATGGCTACTGGAGATACCGCTTTAGAAATAATCGACGCAGGCTCAGGCTACAGCGCTGGCTCAGGGGTCACTTTGACTGGAGTGTTAAGTGGTCAAACATGTAATGCTACTATAACAGTATCTGGTGGAGCACTAGCAACTGTAAAGGCTACTTCAACTGGTACTGGGTTTACTGAACATGAACCCTTGACAGTGGCTGGAGGTACTGGAGGATTTGTTCGGGCTAACTTTGTAGATAATGACGCTATTAGTGGTTTTGCCGCTATTAAAGATTTGAGTACGAGGCCATCTATATTGATAAAGAATGACAATATCATTAGAATAGTGGACCACATGGACTCCAAAATTATGGGTGACCACCTAAATTTAGAAGGGGCTTTGTTTTCCAGCAGGTATAAATTTTCACTAATAGGGAGGCGATGATTTTGGGATTGGCAGTTAAATATGAAAGACCTGTATCTGTAGGTAATAAAGTGTTTCTTGGAGTCACTGCTACAAAGGACACTTCTATTGGGGCTATTCTTGGTGCAATAGATGTTAAACCATTTATGAGACAAATAGAACATGTAATGTACATATCCACTGTAACTAATTTTAGACCTTTTAACTTAGTGATACAGACAGATGATGACGCTAGAAAGTTCGATATTGTCATGGATAATATTAAGGTATCATGGAATGGTTTACTCCAGTCAGGTGAAAAGATTGTTAACATAGAAGGGTCCGGCAGCAATGGTACTAGTGATACAGACTTTGGAC
>Ga0196887_1001347_pt1 | contig 10738 bp, 22 predicted proteins | sample VirMetDEL_Mar_31_FD_169094 | JGI IMG/M metagenome (GOLD analysis project Ga0196887, IMG submission 169094) | Aqueous microbial communities from the Delaware River and Bay under freshwater to marine salinity gradient to study organic matter... | ecosystem: Environmental > Aquatic > Marine >... | reverse complement strand
GGCAAGTGATCAAGCATCTCTTGATATTTATAATGTACCCTTCTATAAGAGTGAGAATATTTATTTAGATCAATTACAGATACAGGATTTAAGACAGCTATATACTAAGACAACTTTAGCTAGTTATACATCAACAGATCCTATAACTTTAGTAAGAGAAAAATTAAATAAAATAAATATAAAGAAAAAACAAATACTAATAGAACTGGAGCAATTAAAAAATGGATAAAATTAAAGGACAATTAGCAGGTGTAGCTGCATTACTTGGAGTCATTGCCGCAATAGGTGGTGGGTTTGTTAAGTATGGGGAGATTGTAACTAAACTAGATGCATTAGAATCACAGGAACACTCAACAGTTGACACATCAAATATTGAAAGTGCAATAGCTGTATTAGAAGAAAAAGTTTCTAAGTTAGAAAATGCAGATACATCACATGAACATGACTTTGATCATACACATGATAGTACTGCTACTAAAATACTTGAAAAAGAAATAGAATTATTAAAAGTACAAATAGAGGAAATAAGAATTAGTTCATCTAATCCCCTTGCTAATTAATGTATCTTAATGCCAACATACCAGTAATAGAATGCTGGGTAAGGGGTAACTATCTTAGGGATCAAAAAGATTCACACGATAAATACTTTGAGGTAGGTGTATTTGGTTTTAGTTCTATTCCAAACAGAGTACCTATGTTTCATTTTTTAATGGAAGATGGTGGTCTATGGTGGAGAGCACCTATATCAGCTTTCTGTGCTAAACCTGGGGTAAAAGAATTACCATTAGATGAGTTAGTAATGTGGGATTGTTTTAGTTATAATGTAAGTGTTACAACTTTCTATGAACTAGCTGGTGCTACTATGCAATACACATCTAGACGTAAAGTAAAACGTAAAGGTAAATACTTATTTACAATAGATTGGTGTGCAGGAGACTTTAATGAATTAAATTTTGGTTATGCAGAGAAACCAGATCAACATAAATGTGGCCATGTGCTTGCATTAGAAGATGGAAACTATGCAATACAGCCAAACAATAGACTTAAAATGTTTGATGCTTCTATGGGTGTTGACCCAAACAAAAACTTAATTAATAGATTAGTAAGCAGTAAAATATATTCAGTAGAAAACTCAGCTAAATGGATAACTGATGAACACGAAGAAGGCAGCTACGATTACAAGTTAAAAAACTTAGAGGAAGATGATGACAAATAAAAAAAGCACAGTAAATAAAGCTGGCAATTATACTAAACCTGGTATGAGAAAAACAATCTTTAATAGAATTAAAGGACAGGCTTCTCATGGTACAGGTGCGGGTAAATGGTCTGCTAGAAAAGCACAAGCACTAGCTAAAGCATACAAGAAAGCAGGTGGAGGTTACAAATAATAATGGCACTTGCAAAAAGTCAAAGGAGTTTGAAAGCATGGGGAAAGCAAAAGTGGAGAACGAAATCTGGGAAGAAATCTTCCCAAACTGGGGAAAGATATTTGCCAGAGAAAGCTATCAAGAGTCTATCGTCTGCGGAGTATGCGGCAACGACAAAAGCAAAACGGCAAGGAACAAAGAAGGGAAAACAGTTTGTGAAACAACCGAAAAATATTGCAAAGAAAACAAAACAATATAGGAGATATACATAATGCCAATGGGAACAGGAACATACGGAAGTAAAAAAGGAAGACCAATGAAAAAGAAACCAACTGCTATGAAGAAAAAGTATAAAGGCTTTTCTAAATTACCAGAAGGTGTTCAGAAAAAAATAAATAAAAAACTATCTAAAAAAGTATAATGGCAAAGTCACCCGCATGGCAACGTAAAGAAGGTAAGAATCCTAAAGGTGGATTGAATGCTAAAGGTCGTGCATCTTATAATAAATCTACTGGAGGAAACCTAAAAGCCCCTAGTAAAGAAGTTGGTAATAAAAGGCGTGCTAGCTTCTGTGCGAGGATGAAAGGGATGAAAAAGAAACTTACTTCAGCTAAGACAGCAAGAGATCCTAACAGCAGAATTAATAAGGCACTTCGTGCTTGGAATTGTTAATGAGAGATACAAAACTAATTAATGCTTATGTAGTTAAACAAGCTAGAGATAAAAAACAATTAGAACTATTTAGAAATTTAAAGAAAGAAGTAGAGACAGGTGCTAATGGTACTCAAAACTACATGATAAAAAAAGGTATAAATAAAAATACAATAGCTAAGAAATAAAAAAGGGGAGCCATATAGACTCCCCCAGCAGGTAACAACAAAGACACACAGAGATTACTCTGGGTGTCTTTTTTTTTGGTCTGATTGATACATAGATCTATCACCCCATCTCTTTCTCCAGAGAAAGCTACTAAGATTAGAGGCGTATCTTTCTAGATACTCCATAAAAATGTTATGCCAAAATAATTTTCTAAATGTTTTGTATAAGTTGTTTAACATCATTTTCTAATTTTTTACCTAACGAGTTAGCATGATTAATTATTGCTGCACAAAGATTAGCTTGATAAGGAAAACCTCTTAATGCTTCCCTAATCTTACCAACAGGCTTACCACCATAGTCAATTACTATAGCATTCTTTTCATTGAGACCAATCTTCAATTCAAATAGTAGACCTGTATAAGGATCATCATTATTTTTTGTCGACATCCTTTCCTCCATTAGGCTCTGATAGTTGAAGTGATGTCATTATATGCATTAGTGCATACACTTCAGCATATGGTCTAGCCATTAAGTATTTCATTATATCCTGCAATTGTTTTGCATCAATAAGATACTGCTTTGCTTTCGGTTGTGTTTCTTTATCCATTATTTTCTCCAAAATGTTTATTTAATGTTTCTATATTTTCTTCTGCAGTAGAGACTATGTTTACTAATTTATCTAGTTCTTCTGTAAATTGTGGGTGCTCACCAATACCTACAGGGTTATGTAGGTATACACATATCTTTGCTGTTGCATCATCTATCTGTGCTTTATATTTAGATAGCAAAGCATCTATAAGAAGTTGGCTTACATCCATTATTGTGCTCCCTTAAATTGGTAGTATTTATTTTCTACTAACTCTGCATCATCTAAATACGGATTAGCTTTAGCTGATTCAGATTCTCTAGCATCCCTTACTGTTTGATTTAAAGTTCTACCTTCCTTTAAACATCCGTGTACAAAGTCATCGACTTCTAGTATTGCCTGCTTAACTCTTCCCATTACTGACCTCCTTTATTAGTCTATTTAAATACCAACTAGCTTTTTGTAAATCTTCTAGTGGCTCTCCTTTGAATTTATATCTCGAAACATATTTCAAGACATTGCCTTTAAGATATCCATGATACTCATCACTCTCCATACAATCACGAATAACATCTATAGTTTCTTTTTTACCATGCATATAATGTGACGGAGAGTTTACATTATCAAATGGTACTTCATTCTCATATGATATATCTGAACCATGTTCTTTTAAAGATACATATGTTCTTTTACTTTCTACCATACTTTCTCCTTACTGTATTATACTCTACCATTTCTAAATCATACTCACCCTTACTTACATTACGTTTAACTACAAGACCACTCCACCACATTTGCTGTGTAGCTTTAGCATAGTTTTCCTTATGATGCAAGTAACATCCTGCCGATAATCCCATTAGTTTTCTACCAGATGGTAATGCACACATAGCATAATCAAAGGTATGTATATGGCCTACAGTAGAAGATACTTTATTTTTTAAGAGGAGAGAACGAGCAACATTGTCACCGCTAATAGGCTTACCCATGACACCAGTAGGATAGTTATGGCAATAATATACACCATCAACATTGACAGGCTTTTGGTATGGGTAAACTTCCCAACCGAATTTTTCAAATTTAAAGTCGTCTGTGCTAATTGTGCCTTCAAGTTCTGGTATGTCATCTACTGTTCTATCTATCCTATCTTCGTGATTACCAAGTAACATGATCTTTCTTAGTCGTCTTCCTTCGAGACCTTTATTAAATTTATCTAATGCGTCATGAGCATGATCTATATCTTTCTTATATCTTCTACCTTCAAATGATTTCTTACCTTTATCATAACTAGATAGTGAATCCATACTAGCAAAGTCTCCCATGCATATTATGGTATCTGGTTTCAAATCTCTTGCAAACTTACCTGCCCACAAAAATCTGTCATTGCTTGCCTTTGGAGTACAATGAGGGTCTCCTATTACTAAGTGCGTTGCCATTAGTTTAACTCCTTATCTCTTTTGTTTTTTAAAAATTCAAGAAAGTCAATCACATTAGAATCATCATCAAATTCTGCAACAGAACTAATAGACATATCTTTCTCACCTTTGTTTTTATCATCAGCAAATCCACGAAGACCCCAAAGAAAAGTTGAGTGAGGATCCGTAGTTGCCATCTTTATCATACCCCTAGCTATTGTAGAGCATAATTCATATTCTTCTGTAGTCATTATAGATTTACTATCCATGATAATACCACAAGTAAATCCTTTTTGCCATGGAGTAACAATGACTTTAACAGAATTAATTAAACTTAATTTATCTTTATTTTTCATCCCAATACCTATTATAGTTTTCGTTATTATACTCTAGGATCTTATGTTCAAAACCCCTCTTCATACTTTTTCTACCAAATTCATTAGCTTCTTCTTCTTTATCAAATATAACATTAGTAAATAATTTATAATCTTTTTTTGTTTTATTTTTAAATACTATAAAGTATATCATATATTTTATACAGAGTCAATGGTGAATAGACCCCTCAAACTACTCACCACTAAACTCTATCTCCTTCACAAGGAAGCCTATAATTTTTTAGCACTATTTGTTTACAGTTTTCCATACTTTTATGGCAGCTTTTTTAATATTATTATCCCAATAAAAAGGACTAGGATCTGTATTCAAAGGTGTTATCTTTATAGCATCTTCTATGTTGTTATTACACATATCTATATAGTTTTCTAAAGATTTAAAATCTCTTAATAGTTCTGTGTAACCTTCTTTAACATCTTCTTTTGTAAGATCATACCAAAATGTTTTCTTAGGTGAGGCATACAATAAAGCTATTGGCTTGTCATGTAGTACAGAGTACAATGCCTGCTGTCTAAGATGATCTATCTTAGGTTTAGTAGGTAATCTAAGTGTTGACTTTAAATCAACTATTAAGTTGTCATATTCAAAATCAGTAAACAATCTAACTGGGTATTTTATACCTTGAATATTTTCAACTTTTTCTTTTTGATAACTAATTATATCTCTTAATTGCCTTTCATATAATTTGTCTTCAAACTTTTTAGCTATCTCTATTGCATTAGATATCTCTTTATAGGGCTCAAAGAAATGATTTTTATTAAACTTATGTGTAATTAATTTCTCAAAGTGTTCGTCATTCTTTTGTGCCATACCTCTTTTAATTTTATAGTAAGCCCCAAACTCTGCAAGATTACCTCTAACCATGGCTGGACTACTAGGTGATCTTAAACCTAATCCATAGTGAACCAGCCATTCACTAGGATTATGCTTGAACTTATTAATAGAACTAAAGCTATGCCTAAATTCTTTCTTAATTATATTTTTTAATTCCATTTAGTACCTAGTAGTGTATTGTTAATTAAGATGCTAGTATTTCTTCTGGAGAATCTTCGCTTATATCCTCCACTATCTTAGCATCTATCTTGTCATTGCTATTAACTGATTTATTTTTAGCTTTGTTATAAGCATCAACAACACTAGAGTTTTCAGTATCAATAGCTTGTTGAAATACTTTTAGTGTTTCCATATCATTATCAGTTAACTCTAAGTTTTCATTTGCATTTACACCTATCTCTGGAACATAAAAAACATTACCACCTCTTTTCTGTCTTTTAGTATCTAAAGAAAAAGTACAATTAAACATTAATTTCTTTTTTTCTTTTAGTCTTTCAAGAGCAGAACTTACTGGTGTATATGATGTACCAGTTACTCTGTAAAGTACAGGTAGATTTTCTACATTATGAGCATGACCTTGTGATGTCTTACCATTCTTAAATGATAGCAATCCATACACAAGTTTGTAGCATCGTATTGTTCTTTGTTGCTCTAACTGTTCTGGAGTTAGAGAAGATCTATCCTTATATGATACCTTACCACATCTAGTTCCACCAAGTATATCAATAGCTTCTTCTTTCCAGCTTTTGAATATAATAGATCTATTTACATATTCTGATTTATCAGCATCATAATGCATGTATTGCATTGCACTTATAAGTGGTCTAAAAGTTACAGGTTTCCCATAAACATTTTGGCCAATGCTTGAATCATATGTAGAGAAATAACCAACTGGTAATTGATTACCATCGTCATCCTCTGGTGTTCTGTTAATGGATAGTCTAGGTATATTAGTTCCCGAACTAGATCCATCATCTTGTCCTATGGCTTGCATAATTTGCTCATTGGACATTTTATTTATATTTACTAAGTTATTATCAGACATTCGTCCTCCTATTTTATATTTGTTGTATAACATATTTTAATAAAGAAATCAAGAAAAAAGTGACACTAAAATTAAATAAAACATAAAAAATATAATGCATGTTGTCACACCGCAGCATGCATATAGCCATATATCCCTTAACATATTCTAGTCTCCCCATCTATTACTTTGACATCTATATCATCAGCATTAGCAAAGTATGTCCACTCTGATAAAAACTCATGTCTATCATTTATGTATAGTGTGGTAGGTTCAATCATACACCTATCCTTTAGATCTTTATACTCTAGATAAGCTGAGTATTCATCATCAGAATACTCATCCATAGTTTCTAAAGCATCTATATCTTTAACCATTATAATCCTGCCTCATCAAATTGTTGTATAATTGGGCTACCAGACATATCTAACTTATTAGTATGACCATACTTTATAAATATCTCATGAGCCATTTTTGCTAAATGTTTTTTAACTCTTTTCATTTTGCTTTTGTTATAGTCATTTTCTATTACTTGTAGATCTGTTTCTATTCTAGGATGATCTTCGGTTAAAGCTAAATTTAAAGCATCAATTAATATTTCTTGTGCTATTTGTTTATCAGTAAAACCTTCACCTTTTTTTTGGTTGTACATATTATCTCCTATATTAAAATGGTATATCATCTTCGCTATCATTGTCACCATTTGGTAACTCAATAGTTTGTACAATATACGTTGTTGTATTTTCTTTTCTTGCCTTAGCTATGTCATTAAGTTTGTCCGCTATATCTAAAGCATCTGATCTTTTTGACATAATTAAATCAACAGTTATTGATGGCTCCACATATTCAAAGCATACAATTTTTAGTATTATATTAGTTTCAGTCATTATTTACCTCCTTCATATTTAACCAATCATATCCTATTTTAAGTTCCGTGTCAAGGGGAATATTAAAATCAATATTGTAATACTGTTTAAGTGCAGGTATTACGTCTGCTGTGCCCTGGTTAAATATCTTACTCATCACATCTTCTTCTCCAGGATAAACATCAGCCACAATAGAATCATGAACTGTATTTACAAGTAAACTTTTTACACTTTGTTTTCGCATAAGTTTGTATATATTTATACACGCAAGTGGTACAATATCCGCTGTTGCAAAACCTTGAACAGGATAATTTTTTATCTGTGTGCCATATGTAGATCCACCCCAAGGAGTTCTTTCTGCATAAGGAAAAGAATATTCTCTACCAGTTGGTAGTTTAATTCTTTTATACCTAATGGCCTCACTCTGTAATTTATCATGCCAAGATTTTATACCTTTATATTTTTCTAAGAACTTAGTATAATATCTTTTCTCATCTTCAGTTCCAGTTACACCCCCATACAAAGGTTTAAACGTATGTGCTTTTGCATCTTGCCTTGATACACCTATTATGTCTGCGGTATATTTATGTACATCAATTTTATTTCTTATATCTTCTATACCTTGTTTGTCTTGTGCTAGATAAACTGCAGTTCTAAATTCTAATTGTGCAAAATCTATCTCAAGTATACTACCTTTATCAAATCTAGATGTAACAACTTTTCTTATAGGAAATGTTTTACCTCTAGGTTGGTTTTGAAAATTAGGATCCCTACTTGATAGTCTACCAGTTGCAGTTACAGCCTGCATAAACTTAGGATGTAAGAAACCTTTTTCATTAGTAAAGTTTTTCAAACCTTCTACAAAGGTATTTAGATATGTATCAACTGCATTGTGTCTAACAATAGAATCAATAAAATCTTTAAACTCTCCCTCAGCTTCGGCTGCAATTTTATTTAAAGTAAGTTTATCTGTCTTAAATCCAGACTCTGCAACATCAAATATACTTCTAGGTCTCTGTCTAAATCCTGCATACTTAGCCATCTCAGCATAAGTAAATCCATCACCATTACACTCAGAACATTTAGTGTAATTCTTAAATGGACTACCATCTTTTTTAATTCTTTTAATAACACCCTTACCTTTACAGCTTATACATTGCTCTGCAACTGTTCTAAATATAGGTGTGGTATTATTAGCAACTAAGTTTCTAAATTGTACTCTAGAATATTGAGGTCTTCTCTTACTCTTACCAGTGCTTTTATCTATACCTATGTTGAATATCTTAGACCATTCTTTTTTATCTTTTGGTTTAACAGAATATATTAACCATGATAATTGTTCTGGACTAGATAAATTAATTTTAGTATCCCCCATTTGTTCATAAACAATCTTGTCTATCTTTTGTTTTAGATATGCAAACTCTGCTCTGAACTCTCTTTCAACACTATTTAAATCTTCTAAGTTTATATTGATACCATTTCTTTCCATGTCAGATAGTACAACTAAAAACTCATTCATCATCTTAGCTGTCATTAGTAAGTCTTTATTCTTTTCTAATTTAAAGTCTGCCATTTGAGAATCAAATAATCTTCTAGTAATCTGTACATCTATCTTACCATACTCTTCTACTATATCTACAGGTATGTTCTCAAAGGATACACCTCTGTCCATGTATTCTTTCACACTACTATCTTTAGATCCTATCTTTCTTCTACGGCAACACATCTCTAAAGTTAAACTTTTTCTTATACCTTTATTAAGTATATACTCCCCCAACATAGTATCATATACCCTACCAGTATATTTAAATCCAGACTCTAGTAACCACATTAAATCAAATTTAATGTTATGTCCTACTAATAAAGTAGTCATGTCTAAATATTTTTGTATTTCGTGAAAGCAACCTTTATCTACTCTCTCGCTATGATTAGTAAAAAAATATTCTAGTTTTTCTTGGGGTGCAAACCTAGTGTATGTAGGTACATCTGCATGCAATCCTACGCTAACTAATATATTGTCTTTATGAAATGGTGAAGGATCATACCCACCATTCTCATTTCTTTGCCAAGATGTTTCTACGTCTACTGTTGTTATCATACTTCGTACCTACTTATTTCCCTTCTAATGGTACACACAGGTTCACCATGATAACCATTTATTTTATTTTTACTTACACATAATGTTCTTATATTATTTTCTAAGTCAGTGTTAGCATTCCTACCTATACCAATAATTAAATCAGCTTCGGCTGCCTTACCTGTCTTAGAGTTTTCCATTTGGTCAAATGAAATACTATTTCTATTGTGTGCATCTGCTGATGCTTGAGATATTGCAATCACTGCACAGTCTCTACGTTTAGCTATCTCTCTAACACTTGTATAGATCTGTCTTAACTTCTCGTCTGTCCTTGCATAAGTTCCAGATACATTAACTTTGTCTAGCTGATCTATAACAATTATATCTGGTTTATGTTTCTCGCAGTGTGAGTCTATATCATTCATAGACCAATCAACTGTATCAAACATAGATATATTATCTTTTATCTCACTCCATATTCTTTGTGCTTCTGCTTTATCAGATAGTATTGCATCCCTAGTCATACCAGTGTATGCTGAGATTGCTCTGATCTGTGTTCTTATTGCAGGTTCTTCATTTATAAACGCATGTACCTTAGCACCTTGAGAGCAGAAACCTGCTGGTGCTGTACATAAACTTACCCAGAAAGCTGTCTTACCTGTCTCTGGTCTAGCAAATGCAATCATAAGATTACCACCACCAATACCTCCTACGTTTTCTCGTAACACAGGTATATTAAATTTCCATCTAGTAGTTACATCTAACAACTCTATAACTTTAGATATATCATTTGTTACTGCAGGATTTTTATCTTCATCAACATTAGTTTTATGTTTGTCTATCATACCAGTGATGTCAGTAAAGTTTGCTTCCTTACCATTAAAGATCTCAGTAGCTTCAACTGCTATCCTTTGTGCAAGATCTCTATCAGATAAGATACGCATAATATCTTTTGCTATCTCTTTGCTAGGTTCTTGTACTTCCTTAATGTCTTCTACTAATTCACTAAACTTTTCTTTAGCCGCCCTAGTTAATGCAGGATTAAATATAGCTGTGTGTATAGAATATAACTCATCTACTTTTAAATCTTCTTCATACTTATCATGAGCCTTTTGTATTGTGTCATACAAAGAACTTATATCTCCAGAAAATACTGTTGGGGATAATATACCTTTATACTGTGTGTAAAATTTTTTATTAAGCATAAGCCTAATCATTTGTTTCTCTATCATTTATTCTCCTTATCTTTTTTAACAGTATAAACTTCGTACCAAGCCTTACAACTATCACATTCATACATACTAATTATTTCATGTTCTGATTCTTCATTAACATCTTCGGCATCGTAATCATTATTCCA
>Ga0196887_1001345_pt1 | contig 10754 bp, 10 predicted proteins | sample VirMetDEL_Mar_31_FD_169094 | JGI IMG/M metagenome (GOLD analysis project Ga0196887, IMG submission 169094) | Aqueous microbial communities from the Delaware River and Bay under freshwater to marine salinity gradient to study organic matter... | ecosystem: Environmental > Aquatic > Marine >... | reverse complement strand
CAAACATTGATAATAAAAAAATTGATCGTTTTAGTAAAGGTTTACTTGAATACAATCTTACATTAGACGAAATAATAACATCAGGCTGGAAATATTGTGGGGGTGATACCGGCAGACATGCTAAATATTTTAAAATATCTTGTCCAAATGATATTCGACCTGAACATACGAATAATTGTGTGTGTGGTCATTTTATTAAAAGAAACTGTTATATAACTAACGCGGAAGAAACAGACATTATTATTTTAGGTAGTTGTTGTATAAAGAAATTTATTCCAAAAGAAAAATCTGGTAGAACCTGTAAAAATTGTGGTATGTCTCATAAAAACAGAAAATATGATCTTTGTAATAATTGTAAACCCAGTAGTTGTATCAAAAAAATTCCAAAGACAATATCAAGCGTACATAGATTTAAGGAAATAATGCACAAAGAATTAGATGAAACTGTCCTTTATGATTGGGTTAACGACGATGGGCAAAAAGCTATTTCCTGTGGTAATTTTTATACACAATACAAACGGTGGTGTGCTCAAAACGGCGAAGAAATGTGGGGTGATTTAAAAATAAAATGAATAACATTGTTTTTTAATTTTAAAATAATTTAAATTAAATTATTTTTATATTTGTAAATATAAAATGGATTCTGAACTCGATCAATTTTACGAAGATTTAACTTCATTTAACGAAAAACAGAACAGACTGTGGAACATCAGAAACAAAAAAATGTATAAACAAAACAAACTAGATAAGCTAACAAATTACGCTAACTTTCTAGCATATCACGCAAAGGAATATTTTGATGAAATTGATGATCCTCGTTACAAACAGCAAATCATTGTTTGTGAAAATTCAGAAAAAGTGTTCGATTATCTTTAAAAAATAATATATTTTTATTTTAAAATATATTATTAAAAATTTATAAAAATTCACCTCTGTAACTACACCAGTTAGTATTCTCTGGAGCTTTACCAGAAGGTCTTTCAGTTGCCGTTATCTTAGGGAGATTATTCTTGATAGCATATTCGTCTGCCAATCGTTGGTGATATGATCGTGAACGAATTTCTGATTCTATTTTTTCTCTGTCAATTTCATCTTGTATATGTTTATCAAATATTTCGCCTATGATAGGATAATCTTTGTGCTTTAAAGTCTTCCAACTACTATTCGGTGTTCTTGATTTAATAACACCTAAACAATCAATTCGTACTGACGCTTGTAATTGTTCTTCCAACGCAGATACAATAGCTAATCCTAACTTACTCATTGATAAATCTTCAAGAACAATTTCTTCGCGAAAAAATTTAGCTTGAATAGTTTTACCTTTTTGTTGAGACATTTTTATATTTATCTTTAAAAACATTTTTTAAATTTTAATTTTATTTTTCGAATATATTCAATCAAATAAATTTTTAATATTAACTTTTGGTAATTGTTTCAAATTTCTTTTATTTTCTAAAACTGTTTTATTTCTGTAGCCAGCAAGCTTATAAGACCCCGCTAATGCTTTCGCAGCATCACCACTTAGCTTATCTATTTGATCGTTGGTTAAAATTAATGGCTTGGTAATACCAGCATAGAAGCCAGATTTAATACCGGATTTATAACAATAGTTAGGTGTACCGTATGAACGGCCTGATGGAGGTTTTTTTTTACCACAATATGGTTTCTTGTTTGAACTCATTTAGTATAAATGTATTTTTAAAATATTTTAAAAATATTTTAAATAAATCTCAGTATTTTACACAAGAAAAAATCGACTTTTCCAGTTGTCAGTTGACATAAATTTAATTGCTTCTTCATCACAAAAAAAATTATAGAATACTTGTTGTTCCTTACAAAACTGCCTGTAATACTCCTCACTACCTGTTTCTTTTATTCTGTGTGTAAAAGACCAAGAAGGAACAACATCTAAATAATCTGGATATTCATCGACATTGAAAATTTCTAAATCCAAAAAACAATCGAGATACTCAATCATGTGGCGTTTAAATTGCTTCAACCTTTTCGTATAAGAAATTAAATTTCCATTTAACATATATATTGTTAAAGCTTGTTCATCTTTTAAAACCTTCAGTTTACACAAAAAGGTTTGAAGTTCTATCTTTACAATTTTAAGTTGTGTGCCAGTTAAAACTTCTAATAAACAATTCATTTCTTGAATATGTATTTCTATTTCGCAATTGTAACTTATCAATTTCTTTAAATTTCCTGTTAATTGATTATACACGTCTTTCGAAAATTCTTTCATTGACATTTTCAATTATTTTCAAAAAAAATATTTTGAAAATGTCAATTTTTATTTTTTTACCCATTTAAAATTCGAATATGCTATACCACTATCTGAAGCTTCAGAGTGATTTAATATTTTACCAATATACCCTGTTAAATTTTGACTATCAGCATTCTCGTGTTGAAATCTGTACACGGCGTACATTGAACGCAGGTCGTGACTAGATAAATCTTGTCTCACATCTCGCTTGATAATTTTATTTATTCTTTGTGAGTAAACACCTTTGTCAACCCCAACCAAGGCTTTCCTTGTGCTTATCAAAAGCTTTCTCCATTCTTTATTTGTTATAGGAGAATCTTGTATAAGATTAAAACTAAACAGCTTTCCTTTTTTATCTCCTTTTTTATCTAACTTCATTTTAACAGTTTTTGTTTGATTCTTTGGATTAGTACCTAACTCGTTTTCAAATAATTCAGCAACACGACGACCTGAAACAAACTGTAAAAATATCATTTTCTTTAAGGGAGATTCATCATCCTTAAACGAATAAAGTTTAGTAACAATATTTTGGTCAAACTCAACTAATCGTTTATCGTTTCTTTTTACCTTGTTGGCTTCAATCACGCTCAACGTTAATTCCCTAGGAGGAGCTATTTTTTTTAGAAATTCATCAGAGTAACTAGGGTGGATTTCTTTTAAATGCTTTTTAAATTTAGAGAAGCGCGAAGTAATCGTTCTATCTGCTGGGTCATTTGAGTTAGCTAATTCTTTAATGAATTTAAGTAAGTCTTCTTCATTTGGTTTTTCTTCGTTAACGTAACTGTGTAACTTTGTAATTAATTTTTTAGACATTTAATTTAAAGCAATATTAAAAATAATTTTTATTATTATGATATTCATAATGTAGATATTATGATATTCGTAATAAAAAGTATGTTTTTACCTCCTAAAAGTAACATAAAAAATTTTTTATGTTATTTTAGAAGCTTAAAAGAATGTTTATATTACGAAAATCATAATAATTAGATTACAGATTTTCATAATCTAATAAATTATTTTAGATTTTGAAAATTATTTTGAAATTATTTTATTTTAGAATTTAATATTTTTAAATTTTAAAATATTTTATTATTTTAGAATTATTTTGAAAATAGAAATAAATTAGAATTCGTCTTTTTCCAAATCTTTATGAGGATACGTAATTTCGGGTGTTTGTCCTTCTAAATCTTTACTTGAGTATTCGTCTCCTAAGCCTGTAAAATACCACGTCTCAGTACCTTTTTTCACAGGAGCTCCATCTACAATTAATTTGTATCTAGGTAATGCCCTTGGCATGTTCGTAGGTGCCCCCTCAAAACTTACAATACTATTATCACTAACTTCAACACCTGTTTTTATTAAAGCTTTAGCTAAAGCAATATTTCCTTGTGTTAATGTCAATGTTGTAAATTTATCATCGGGGGTATTGTAAGCTCGAGATAATTCAAAATATAAACTTTGTACCGCGTCATCATTTCCTCTTTTAGTATAAAATAACTTCTGTACTAAGTCGAAAATATACTCATTTTGAGCAGCTTCTTCTTCGTCTTCAGGTATTCCTTCATTAAAACCAGGGTCGACTGGTTGGGGTTCAGCTGGTATAACTGTAGTGTAAAGAGTACCATCAGCATTAAATAACCTTGGTCTATCAATACCATCACCAGTTGGGTCGCCTAGTATTAGTCTTGTTTGACCATCATCACCATCTGTTATCGCGAGATTATAAGCTTCAGGTAAAGTTGGTTGTGCTTCTGAAAATTTTGTATCTCGACTTAGTTTTATAACAGAATCCGGAGTAATCATAGCATCATCGCTATCTAATGTGAACGCAATAAAAGCATTAACCGACCCGTTAGTATTATCTAATCTGTTAGAAGATTCCTTAATAGCTTGTTCATTATCTTCCTCGTCTTCAAGATAGCTTTCTTTAAGGTATAATATTGAACCATTAAGAGACTTTTTTAAATCTTTGAGTTTAGTTTTTACGGATTGTCCTGGACTATATTGATTAATGTATTCTTCAATATCAGTGATGTATTGTTTTAGTTGAGCTATACGTGTGTCTAATTCAACCACTGAAGGTCTATAATTCCCTGGTGAAAGCGTTAATGTCGGGTTTAATATTAATTGGTATACTAAAGTTGATAGCAATGAAACACTGTTCCAGTCCTTTCCAAAAGCTTGTATTACAACTCTTTCGGGTCCTCTTAATGGTTCTAAAACAGCTTGTCTAACGGGGTCAATGTATTTGTCTATAAATCTATTCAAAGAAAGTTTTGATGGACTTTGGCCAGCCTCCGGTTTTGGTATTTGGTATATATTTCTCATTTTTTGTATTAATTTTTTTGTGTCATCTGAAATTAATTGAGCTTTCTCATTTTTACGCAAATTTGCGTCAATATCTTTTTTTATTGGTGGAGAAGCTCGTAGTAAAATTAATAAATCTTCTGGTAATGTGTTAGGAAACTGAACAATCTCAGGTAAGTCTGGAGTGGCATCATCTGGATCCGGTTCTGGGTCTAACGGTGATACACCGGGTTTGGGTGCTGAAGGTACCACTTGACTAAATCTGTTGTCAAGATGTTCTATGTATCGGTTCATTTGTTCGTCTTTTGCTGGATCATCTTCTAAATTTATATAATTTTTTATTTTCTTAATAGAATTGACAATTGTTTGATTGATTACCTCAGGCGGAGCCCCTTCGTTAATCATTTTATCTACCTCAAAAGCCAAAAATTTAGATAAACTAACATAATCAACAGGACCAGGTACAACTGGGATAGTTGGTGCTACAGGTACAACTGGTTTATTTTTAAGTTTGTCTTCTAGTAATTTAATTTTGTCTAACAAAGTTTTATTTACTTTTGATAAATCATTTTGATTCCTGATGTCAGGAATACTAGAAAAATTTTGTGGTAAATTTACACCTTGTGATAACGCTGTATCTCGCAATGTTTGAAAAGTTTTAGCATTCTTTTTTAAATCCGTTATTGCGGGATTTATTTTAATAACAGGCTGCTTAGGCTGCTTAACAACTATTGGTTTGGGCTGCTTAACAACTATTGGTTTGGGCTGCTTAACAACTATTGGTTTTTGTTCTTCCTCAATATTGATATTGACAGTGATATTATTTTTTTTAGAGTTATTTCTCTGTTTCGATTGAATACCCATTTATTAATATGTATTATTAATAATTATTTTAAAAAATATATTTTTGAGAAATATATTTATTTTAAAAAATTAAAATTTTATTATAACATTTTTTTCATAATTTCTTTTAAGACATTAACACTCATCGAATTTCCTATTTGTTTTTTAAGTTGTGCGGTGGATACTGTTTGTCTAATATTATTAAAACCTTGTAATGATAGCAACTCTTTAACCACGGCATACCTGTGTAATGGCACACACCAGTAATTACAGCATGTGGTTAATATACAAGGAGCAATTTTATCACCATTAATGTATTTATTTTGTTTAACAAAACCTAAATCTACAAAATATTGTTTATTAAATTTTGACATGTGAGATTTTGCTGAATCTCTAATTTTATCTTGGTGGTTAAGAGTAAAATCTACATAACTACTTAATAATTTACACTTTTTAACTTTTGGCCATTCGAACTTTTTCCCTTTAGTTCCAACTATATAAAGTCGTTCTCTATTTTGTGGTATACCATAGTCTTTAGTGTTAAGAACTTTCCATTCTACTTGGTATCCTATATCTCTAAAATCGTCTAAAACATCTTCTATAACATCCCAATCTTTACCTTGATTAGATGACAGAATCCCTTTTACATTTTCAAAAATAAAATATTTTGGTTGTATTTCCGTTATCACCTCATAACACCCCCAAAATACATTTCCCCTTTTATCTTTTAAACCTTTCCTCTTACCAGCCGATGAAAATGGTTGACATGGAAAACCACATACATACAAATCTATATCAGGTACATCATCTATATCTCTTTTAGTTATATCTCCGTTTGGATAATCTTCGTCATACCCAAAAAGTATTTCGGGCTCGTGATTAGAGATAATACTTTCTATACAGTATTTATCTATTTCAGACGAGAAAACATGATTGTAGGGTATTTTTAATTGTTTTAAAGCTTCTATAGGTGCTTCTATACCACTACAATCTGTTCCTACTCTTAATTTTTTTGGCATTTTATTATATTCAAGACTTTAAAAATTAAAATTTTATTAAATTATTCCAAAAAATTTATTTTTAAAATAAAAGAAACATATCCGTCGTTAGTAAGCTTTTCTAAGACATCAGAGTTCGCTGAGTCAATTTTGTATAGGCCAAATTGTATTGTTTCTGGCAATGATGAGCATATCATATCAGTAAAGGGGTATCTTGTATTATGACAGGCCATTTTCCTATCGTGAGTAGTGTTCGTTCTAAGATTATTGTCTAAATCATACACGTTTAATATTTTATAGCCACCAGAACTGAAATTATTACCAGATGTTTGAGTATCATACCCAGCTATGTTTATATTAGATTGTAATCCAACTTCAAGAACAGTAGTTGTTAAATCTAAGTCAACAATATGTGCTGTGGAATGTACACAATCGATAGAGCATTTACCCCTGTTTCTCAGTGATGGCGGAAGATTGACGCTGTATATTGTGTTAGCTTCAAGTTCAAAACTGTTTGAGCCTCGGTTAGATATCCTTAAATATTCTATTTTGTTCATTTATTTATAGTAAATATAAAAATATATTAATATTTAATATTGATTTATTATAAATGAATAACTCGAATACTTTGGGACAAAAAACATTTATCGATAAAATATCCGTTAGTCAAAACACAACAGACAATATTAATATGGCAATACCATTTGTCCAACATTCTGACAAAAGAGGACAAAAAATTTATATAGATTCCGACGAATTGTATTATAACCCTGATACAAAAACGTTACACGCGGATAACTTTAGTGGTATTCCTTCCCTGATTGAAGGTGAGGCTGTTAAATTAACTACAGTAAATAATAATACAACAATTGATGTTAACTTTGATAAAAATACAGCAACAACAACAAGCATAAGTTCGGGTGATACAATTCTTGTTCAAGATAGTCTTGATTTTTTAAAGACAATAACTGGAGCTAATTTGAAAGAGACATTAAAACCTACATCTGGTTCAAACCTGAGTTATGGAACAGGTATAAATGTTAATACAATAAATTTAGATAATACTATTACAGGCTTAAGTAAACTGTCAGTAGGTTCGTCATTAGCGGGTGATACAGAAATTGGATTAGAAACGTTTGGTACAGCGATAGCATCAAGAATAGATCACAATGGTATCAAAGATTTATTGTATTTAAATAACGCTGGAGGTACAAATGCTGAGACGGGAATTATTTACAGAGCAAACACCTATAACTTAGTCACGAGATTTGATGAAACGAATTTCAAGATTGGAGAGTCTGACAGTATTTTTAATGGAAATTTAACAGAGTGGATGAGAATAAACGATACTGAATTAAAAGTAAGCGGTGATTGTAATTTAACTGACGGTCACATATATAAAATTGATGATTTACAAATTGACTCTGAAGACATACTATACCTATCAGGTGCGACAACTACGTTAAAAACTAAGATAGATGGAAAACAAGAGGTAATAGACTCATCAAATAGATTAAACGCTCTGGTAATTGGAGATGGTAGTGTGGGTAATACCGAGTATGCTCTATTAAACGGTCTTACAAGTGATATACTACAGACTTCCGATAAAGGTGCAGTTTCAGGCGTATGCCCATTAAATTCCAGTACTAAAATAGACAGTCAATATTACACTGATACTCAATATTTATTAGGAAATAATTTAAGTTTAAACGTAGCTACAACTCCTGACACAATTAATATGAATACAACTTTGACGAGTATAGAGAGTGTATCATCAGCGAGTTCAAATGATTTAACTTTATCATCAGGAGTTGTGGGTAATACTACAAATATTGTATTTAAAAGTGATGGAGTTCAACGAGCAATTTTAAATGAAACTAAATTAGATTTAAAAGTCGCTCTTGATGTTGATGGGAATATCAATTTAAGAACAGGTGATACATACAAAATTAATGGCACAGACTTAAGTAAAACCGATATTGGTTTAGGTGATGTAGAAAATATCGCAGTTAGTACGTTAGGAGGAACAAATATAACTTATAATGCGGGCACTATTAAATTAGATTTAAATACAACACTAAGCAATATTCTTGAGGTTGTTGGGTCAGGTGATTTATCACTGAAGGCCCAAGATGATGTTATTTATATGTCTGGATTTGACGGAGGAGCTGTAGGTGGGAGAGACCATATATTTAAAACAAATAATGGAACATCAATTGTTACATTGATGACTTTGAGTAAAGATAAAAACATAACTGGATTAAATTCAATAACCTCAACTTCAGGCTATTTTACAACTATGAATGCTACTAACTCAACATTAACAGGTACTTTAAATGTAACTGGTGCTGTTAAAAGTGAAGATTCATTTAAACTAAATACTCATAAAGTTCTCTTTAACGTGGGAACTGATGAAGGAACTAATCCCTATCTAAATGCCAGAGTTTTACAAAATAACAGCAGTCTATATAACGATGGTATGTATATAAATTATCAATCTAGTGGAACAAGTAATTTGCGGTTTTATGCTGGTACTACAACACCCGAAGTTCCAAAAATGCAAATAAACACCAATGGTAAAGTTGGAATTGGGATTACAAGCCCAGATGTAACCTTAGATATTTTAGGAACAGGTGCTGTTGAAAGTAATGCCATTAGATTAGGCAGAGCTGGTAATGTATTTGTCGGTATAACGTGTGGTAATTCAGATTCTGTACCATTTTTATGGACCGGTGATGATGGTACAACTAATCCAAAATGGAGCACTTGTACATTAGGGTTCGGACTTTCTTATTTTGCCAGTACAGGTAATTTTCATATTATTAGAAAAGGTGGAACAACAACCAATCAAGATGTATTAGAGATAGCTAGGTCGAGCGGCTATGCTACTTTCAAATCAGGGGGGACATTTACTTCAGATGATAGGATGAAATATAATGAAAAGAATATTGAAAATGCTTTAGAAACGATAATGAAAATGTCACCAGAAACTTATACAAAAATATTATCAAACGAACCAGAGAGTCCGCTTAATCAAACTACAATTTTCGATTCAGGTTTCATCGCTCAGGAATTAGAGATGATACCAGAATTAAAACATTTAGTTTTTACTGACGAATCTGAATTTGCTTACAAAAGTGTTAACTATAATGGTATAATTCCATACAACACAAAAGCAATTCAAGAACTTAAATTAGAAACTGATGTTTTAAAAAATAAAGTATTTGATTTAGAAAAGAAAAATACAGACTTTGTTACTAAGATTTACGAACTTGAAATGAAAATGAATTTAGTAATGACTCAATTAAATCTTTAAAAATTTTATATTAAAATATATAAAATTTATTTGTATTTTTTTTCTAATTTTTTAGTTATCTCTATCATTCTTTTTTGTAATTTATTTATAGGTTTGTGATGATCAAATTCCAACGCTAATCTATGAGTATCATAACACCATTCGCATTTACAATCTGATTTTTTAAATTTCTCTTTCATTTATATAATATTGATATTTTAAAAATAAAAAATTTAATAGCTCGATATTAGACGTCCATCCGGCAATCTTGAGTATTCTACCCCGTGCAGTGCGTACGTGTCGATTTGGCAGATGACGCCCGTTAAAACAGCATCTTTGCTAATATCTAAAGACACCGGCATACTAGTAGATTTTGTATCGAGACCCGACATCGTGCTCTTGTCATTATAAGCGGCTACATCAACAGATAAAAGACCTGTGCCTTGATTCAGTTCTGATTGAGCAAAATTTTCTTGCGATACGTTAACATCACCCCCACCTGAGCGTTTCACATGTTGAAGTACTCGTTTAAGTTCGCTAAAGCACTGAGACACATTCGAACTTGCGGTGCGAAGCGGAACTTGTACACCAGCGGCAGTTTGAGTTGTGGTATTAAGAGCAATCTTTACCGGTTGTGGTGGATATTGCTGTGACCCAATTGTATATTGGTATTGATTTACACCTTGAATAGACCGCTTTGATAGTGACATTTTTGTAGCTACAGAAAGATTTGCTTGTCTTCGTACACAAGACATTAACCCATTCAAATCATAAACTCTGGCATTAATTTGTAGAGTATCTTCGCCAGAGCCGGTTGTTGTGTTAACGTGGTGGCTATAAGAATATGAAGCCCAACTAATACCCTGTGACATTTTGTCTTGAAGATGTGATAGACAAACTGGGTCGTTGATAGTCACACTAGGAATATTAAGATAAGTTGCGCTTACTTCATATTCCATAGCATCTGTACCGGCTCCTAGTTTCAGTAAAGATTTCACAGCCGTATTTAATTGAATTTCAACAGTAAAACTACAGTTTGGAG
>Ga0196887_1001343_pt1 | contig 10758 bp, 12 predicted proteins | sample VirMetDEL_Mar_31_FD_169094 | JGI IMG/M metagenome (GOLD analysis project Ga0196887, IMG submission 169094) | Aqueous microbial communities from the Delaware River and Bay under freshwater to marine salinity gradient to study organic matter... | ecosystem: Environmental > Aquatic > Marine >... | reverse complement strand
AATAAAAAGTTTGCAGAGGTTTGTGTGCTTATGAATGTAAAGAAAATAAAATGGAAATATGAAGATGAAACAAAGGAAGATAGAGATTTTCAATTAGAAACTATTAAGAACGGATATGGGGTGTTAAGGTTTAATCACTATTGGTTCTCTTGTCCAAACGTAGGGAGTAACAAAGGTGGTTTGTTTGACTTATATAAACAAAAAAGAGATAAAGTATGGGCGGAGAATTTAGTTAAGAAGTGGTATCCATACGCAAGAATAGTTATTAAAAACGAAAGGGTAGACGCTAAAATAGATATTAAAGGATTTGCAAAATCATTAAACAAAGATGTAATATGAAAACAATTAAACTACACAAACAAGAACACGATGTTAAGATAGGTAAAGATTGCCCTTACTTTGAACCTAATATAAAAGAAGATTGTTTTTTAGAAGTTGATGGAGAGATAGTTGGTTTCTACATAAAAGACGTTTCTAAATATAGTAAAAAATTAACACAACTAATATCAATATCTAATAAGGAATTTAGAAGCGATAACGTTCCGAAATCATTATTGGAAAGGAGTGATGTTTTTGCAAAGGTTTACAAAGAGGGGTTAACAAGGAAAGAAGCTAAAAAAGAGGGGACAATACAAATGAGTAGTATTTTAGGTAGTATTGCACCTAAAGCACATATGCGTAGACCGTACCCAACAATATCAGCAGTTCATAGAGAAAAGAAAGCAAATACATTTATTAAAGCGATGTGGGCGGCTTCTGTTGAATCAGAAAAGATAATCAAACAACTTACACCTAAAATTTATGAAGAGCAGTTAGAACTCTTTAAAGACGTAAATAAGAAATGGAGGTTTGGAAACCTGTTTACAAGCAGTATATCAAATTTCAATATAGCCGCAGCGTATCACAGGGACACAGGTAATATCGTTGGTGCTGTAAATGTAATATTAACTAAAAGAAATAATTCTAAAGGTGGTTGTTTAAATGTGCCTGATTATAATGTTACTTTTGAACAAGCTGATAATTCAATGTTAGTTTACCCTGCTTGGAAAAATATACACGGAGTTACACCAATAGAGAAAACATCAGAAGATGGTTATAGAAACAGTTTGATATTTTACCCATTAAAAGCATTTAAAGGAATTTAAAGATGAACAAAACAGAACAACATAAAAAAGCAATAATAGAAGCGTTAGAAAAATCTTTAGGGGTTGTTACAACTGCTTGTAAGATAGTTGGTATAGGTAGAACTACATTTTACCAATGGATGAAAGATGATGAAGATTTTGCAAGGCAAGTAAAAGATATTGAAAACATAGCTTTAGATTTTGTAGAAAGTAAATTGTTTGAAAATATAAGGGATGGAAAAACATCTGAAACTATTTTTTACTTAAAGACCAAAGGAAAGAATAGAGGGTATGTAGAAAGACAAGAGATAACAGGTGCAGATGGTATGCCTACTAAATTTGAAATAGAAATAATAAAGCGTGAAGATAAAAACTAATGTTGTTTTTGAACACTTATTAGAATCAGATAAGAAGATAATTATTGAGCAAGGTGGTACAAGGTCAGGTAAGACCTATAATATTTTGCTTTATATTATTTTTAAATACTGTTTAGATAATACAGGTAAAACAATTACGATATGTAGGAAAACATTCCCTGCGGTTCGTAGTTCTGTTATGCGTGACTTTTTAGATATACTAAAGCAATACAATTCTTATTCAGAATTAAACCATAACAAATCAAACCACGAGTATAAACTAAACGGAAACCTTGTAGAGTTTATATCTTTAGACCAACCACAAAAGGTAAGAGGTAGAAAAAGAAATTTACTATTTATAAATGAAGCCAACGAATTAGATTACGAAGATTGGCAGCAGTTAATATTTAGAACAGAAGATAAAATAATTCTTGACTTTAATCCATCGGATGAGTACCATTGGATTTACGACAAGGTAATACCAAGAGCAGATGCCGATTTCTATATTACTACTTATTTGGATAATAGCTTCCTTAATGAAAGCATCAGGGAAGAAATAGAACGTTTAAAAGATACAGATGAAACCTATTGGCAAATCTATGGTTTAGGTCTAAAAGGTATCTCTAAAGCTACTATATTTAATTATACAGAGGTAAACCACATACCACACGATGCAGAGTTTATCAGCTATGGAGCAGATGCAGGATATTCCAATGACCCAACTACTTTAGTTTCTGTTTATAGGAAAGACCACAACCTTTATATCAAAGAACATATATACCAAACACAAATGACTACTTATGATATCAGTAGGAAGTGGAAAGAGATAGGTATTGAAAGAGAATTAATATACTTTGATAGTGCTGAACCAAGATTGATTGAGGAGTTGCGTAGAATGGGTTTTAACGTAAGACCAAGTTTAAAAGGTGCTGATAGTATCAACGCAGGAATAGACCTCTTAAAACGTTTTAAAATACATATAGAGAAAGATAGTAACAACTGCATACAAGAGTTTAGAAACTACAAGTGGCAAGAGGATAGGAGTGGTAAGATGATAAACAAGCCAATAGATAAAAACAACCATACTATTGATGCGGTTAGATATGCTACCTATTCTGTATTGAGTAAACCAAACTTTGGTAAATACGCTATAATCTAAAATAATTAACTTTTTTTGTTAATAATTAAATAATTCTTTTTATATTTGTAGTGTTGTAATGAAGCAGCAAAATAAACAAAGACAAAATGACAATTACAAAAGAAATTAGATTGACACAGTTTGAATTTTGGAGTGGGGCAAAACAGTTTGCCGAAAAATTAACCTACACAGAATTAAATGAATTGGAGGGTTACATAGAAGATTTTTTTATTGATGGACTTACAGAAACAGATATAAATGATTTGTTTTGGTTTCAAGATGAACAAGTTTGTGAGTGGTTAGGTTTAGATATTGATGAAGTTTACAAAAGATAATTATGGAAAAGCAAATATATATAGACAATACGGTATCTCTTTGGGGAGGTCAAAACGGAGAAGTTAATATGCAGTTAGAAGATGGAACTGTATTAACTTTTAATGCATATAATTTAATGCAAGATATTCCAAGCATAACTAAAATGGTATTTGATGAGGTTATGTTTGAGAAAAAACATACAATGGAAAAATATAAAGAATTAGCAGAGTTTATTACTAAGTAATAATAATTACACATATACAGTAGCATAACAAAAACAACAGACGTGTTGGAATAGTGTATAAAGGGAAACACCCAATAAGCTATTTAATTAACCTTTACAGAAATGTAAGGGTTTTTTGTTTTACATTAGTTTCTAAAATATTTAATAAATAACTATATACATATATGAAAGTTGAATTAATAGTACCCAATAGTTTAAACGAAGTTACTTTAGGACAATACCAAGAGTATTTAAAGTTAACTGAATTAAAAGATTTAACAGAAACGCAGCTATCATTTAAGATGATAGAAATATTCTGTGGAGTAAAAGCAGAAAGCGTAAGACATATAAAAGCAAGTGATGTTACAGATATTGTAAATATTATTTCTACAATGTTTGAAAGCAAACCAAGTTTAGTACATACGTTTAAAATGGGTGGTGTTGAGTATGGCTTTATACCTAACCTTGATGAGATGAGTTTTGGAGAATACATTGACCTTGATACAAGCGTAGGGGATTGGGACAATATGGAGAAAGCAATGGGGGTTTTATACAGACCAATAGAAATAAGAAAAGGGAATAGGTACACTATAAAGGAGTACGATGCAGGAGATACAGAGCATTTAAAAGATATGCCATTGGATGCAGTATTGGGTTCTATACTTTTTTTTTACCATTTAGGGAACGAATTATGTCAAACTATGATGAACTCTTTGGGTCAGGAGGAGGAAACACTCTTACAAGAGTATCTCAATTCGGAACAAAATGGGGTTGGTATTCAAGTGTTTACGCTCTCGCTCAATCAGATATTAGACGATTTGAAGATATCACTAAATTAAAAATGCACGAATGTTTACTATTCTTAACGTTTGAAAAAGAAAAACAAGAAATAGAAGCATCACAAATAAAAAATAAATTCAATGCAGGGAATTAGAGGATTTTACCAATTAACGGAAACCATAAAAGAGCAGTTACTAAATGATGTAAACGTCAATACAGTAACAACAGGAGATATAACAGAAATAGATTTATCTAAACAAACTATATTCCCTTTGTCGCATATTATTGTAAACAACGTAATAACAGAAGAACAATACCTATCTTTTAATATTACAGTTATGGCTATGGATATAGTAGATGAAAGCAAAGAACCTACAACCGATATATTTAGAGGTAACGACAATGAGCAAGATGTATTGAATACACAGTTAGCAGTATTGAATAGGTTGACAATGTTATTGAGGAAAGGAAACTTGCATAGTGATTTATACCAATTAGATGGAACACCAAACTGTGAACCATTTTACGAAAGGTTCGAAAACAAGTTAGCAGGTTGGGCGTGTACGTTTGATGTATTTATTCAAAATGATATTGATATATGCAGCTAAAAGAAACGCAAGATGTTTTAAATAAGTTTGCTAAATACGTTATACAACAAAGTAGAACTAACCTTACTAAAGGTAAAAAGAACTCATCTAAAGAACTTTATAACAGTTTAGATAGCGAAGTAAAGGTTTCTAAAAATAGTTTCCAATTAGAGTTTCTAATGGAGCAGTATGGTATATTTCAAGATAAAGGTGTACGAGGTGCAGGTGGTGTAAGAAAGACAACAAGCAAGTTTAATAGAAGAAACAACAAAGGTAAGATTTGGAAACAGAAAGGTGGTAATAGTCCTTTTAGTTTTAAAGAGGGTAGAAAGCCATCTGTAAAGCATTTTAAAGAATGGTCGAAAAGAAAAGGTTTGTCTGCTTATGCAGTAAGAGATGCGGTATTTAGACAAGGAATTAAACCGAGTATGTTCTTTACAAAACCATTTGAGAAAGCATTTAAGAATTTACCAAAAGAGTTAGTACAATCGTTTGCTTTAGATATGGAAACCTTATTAGAAACAACAATAAAAGATAATTTAAAAAAATAAGAAATGGCAATTAATTTAAGGAGTCCGTATTATGTAGGAAGTAATATACTGACCAATGGCTATAATGTTTACAGGATTTATATATATGATGCGTATCCATTAATACCTCCTTTAGCATATACAATTAGAAAAAATTACAATGCTAACTTTGAAGCAGGAAAGATTGAAGTATCTGAATTGATAAGAGATTATTTAGATGTCTACTTTAGAGAAGGTTATGAAAGCTACAATAGTCAAGCGTTAAGAGTTCAAATAGAGTTTGATATTTATGACAGTAATGGAAATATTGATTCAGATGGAGATTACGGAGTGCATTTTGCTTTTGATAGTTATTCTTACTTTGAAGAAAATGATTTTGATGTAGACAATAATCCTATAATGATTTCTAATAGACAGATATTTGCACTTGCGGACAATCTTGTAAGAATACCAATTAATGCCACAAACAGTTCAACTGTTACTTTTCTAAAAAACGGAGAAGTGTTAAGTTCTCAAAATATTAGTCCCGCAACAGGTTCAGCAAAAGTAATTCAATACTTAACTGTAAATGGAGAAAGTATTTATGACAATTTCAAAGAAAGAGTTTTGTTCGGAGAATTTGGAGGCGGAGGTATTTTTGAAGAAACAAAATGTTTAAGAGATTTTTTAGAAGAGTTCGAGATTGGAGAGATTGATGAAATCAGAGTAAGTAGTAGCGATGTTCAACTTGATGTAATAAAAGTAAAAGTTTTAGATGAATGTAAATACGAACCCAAAAAGGTAACTTTCGTAAACAAGTTTGGAGCATTACAAGATATGTATTTCTTTAAAAAAGCAGTTGAGAAAATGAATGTTAAAAAAGAAACGTATAAAGCAAACACTATTTCAAACGGAACGTATAATAGAAGTACTCACGTTAACAAAGAATTTAATGTAGTTGGAAAAGAAAGCGTTACTTTAAGTAGTGGATTTTTAAACGAAGAATACAACGAAGTATTTAAGCAAATGATGTTGTCTGAAAAGGTATGGATTACAAACTTGACTGATACAGAAGAACAAATATTACCAATCAATGTAAAGACATCAAACATTACTTATAAGACATCTTTAAATGATAGGTTAGTAGAATATACTTTTGACTTTGATAATTCATACGATACAATAAACAACATTCGATAGATGCAGATAATTCAACTATACATAGAGGGGCAAAGAGTTGATATGTTCAAAGATGAAAGCGTTAGTATTACGCAATCTATTAAGAACGTAAAAGATGTTGGCAAGGTGTTTACAGATTTTACAAGAACGTTTTCAATACCTGCCTCTAAAACAAATAATAAAATATTTAAGCACTATTATAACTTTGATATTATAGATGGATTTGATGCAAGAATAAAAAAGAGTGCTAATATTGAATTAAACAACCTGCCATTTAGAAATGGTAAAATAAAACTCGAGGGTGTTGATTTAAAGAACAATGCACCTCACACATATAGGATTACATTCTTTGGTAGTACAGTTACCTTAAAAGACCTATTAGGAGATGATACATTAGCATCTTTAGAAAGTTTGACTACATTAAATGAAACTTATGATTCTACAAATGTAAAAGCAGGTTTGGAAGCTGACCCAAATAATAACGATGTTATAGTTCCGTTGATTACACATACACAAAGATTGTTTTATAATAGTACAAGCGGTAATCACGATGAGGGTAATTTATATTGGCATAGTGGTAGTGGTGGTGCAAACGACCACGGTGTATTGTATTCAGAACTAAAGTATGCTATTAGATTACATACAATAGTACAAGCGATAGAAACTAAATACGGATTAACTTTTAGTGATGATTTTTTTACAAGTACAAACGCACCTTATTACAATCTTTTTATGTGGTTGCATAGAAAGAAAGGAGATGTAGAAAATTTAGGAGATACTTTTCAAAGCATTATGAGTGGTTGGACTGTTGAAAATTATAATACTTTAACACAAACACACGCTAAAAGTACAACTACTATTGAAATAAATGGTGTACCTCAACAATATACAGGTAATACGGAGTTAACTTTTACAACTGCATCAGCAGACCCTTATAGTATATCATTACAAAAGAATGGTATAGAAGTTTTGTCTTTTAGAAATATAACAGGAAACTTAACTATTGACCAATCAATACAAGGTCAAGGGGATTATACTATTTATATTGAAGCAAATACAAATATTTCTTTTACAAATATACAATGGTATTTTGAATATGATAGGTTTGGAGATGGTACACAATTAGCAACTAAAGGTTATAATACAGGTGCTTACACTTACATAAGTGAGTTTGTATTTGATATTACGCAACAGATACCAACTATTAAAGTAATTGATTTTATATCAGGTTTATTTAAGACATTTAATCTTACTGCATACGTTGATAAAAATACAGATGATATAATTGTAAAAACATTGGATGAATTTTATTCTGATGGTGTTTCTTATGATATTACAAAATATGTAGATGTAAGTAAAAGTTCTGTAAATATATCCCTACCATATAAAGAAATAACTTTTGAACACGAGGATACAAAAACAAAATTAGCATCATTCCATAATCAAAAATTTGGTAAGGTTTGGGGAAAAGAGAATTTTACAAATAGCGAAAAATTAGATGGAGGTATTTACAATATCAAAACACCTTTCTCACAGTTGAAATACGAAAGGTTAATTGATGGTAACAACGATAATGCAACAGATATTCAATGGGGTTATTTTGTAGATGATAATGACGAAAGTTATTTTGGTAAGCCATTAATATTTTATCCTATTAGACAAACACAAAGTTCTATATCTTTTTTAAACTCTACAACAGACCACGTAGAAGTTACGGAATTTAACATACCATCTAATAGTGTAGCTTTAGCATCTGCAACGAGTAGTTATAATATAAATTTCTATGCAGAGAATAATGAGTATGCATCATTAAGTAACCCATCTGACAATGGATTTACAAATACATTATTTCAAGCATATTACAGTAGTTACATTGAGGGTGTTTTTAATCCAAAGAATAGAATATCAAAAGTAACTGCATACCTACCATTGAGAATATTACTTAACTATTCATTAGCAGACAGATTTATAATTAATGGAAACAGTTATAAGATAAATTCAATAACAACCAATTTAGAGAATGGAAAATCTGAATTAGAATTATTAAACGACCTATGATAAAAAATATATTAGACCTTTTAAAATACGCAAAAGGAGAAACAGAAAACATAAGAATAGCACAAGGTAAAAACAAATTACCTACAACGTTAAAAGAGGGTTACAAAGCAATTAAACAAGAGATAAGATGGCAGAAAAAGTAGTAGTTGAATTAGAAGTTAAATCGGATAAAGGTGTTAAAGATGTACAGAAACTCAACAAAGAAATATCTAACACTAATAAGGAGATAAAACAAACACAAGAGGCATCTACACAAATGGGTAGTACTCTTGATAAAGCCACAGGTGGAGCAGTTACTAAATTTAAAGGGTTAAAAGCTGCATTAAAAACTGCGGTTACAGGTTTTAAATCTTTAAGGGTTGCTATCATTGGTACAGGTATTGGTGCTTTACTGATTGCTATTACATCTTTAGGACAAGCGTTTACAAGAAGTGAAGAGGGGCAAAATAAGTTTGCAAAAATATTAGGTATTATCGGTAGTGTTACAGGTAACTTATTGGATTTGTTAGCTGATTTAGGAGAGGGTATTATTAGCGTATTTGAAAACCCAAAACAAGCATTAATAGATTTTAAAAATTTAATTGTAGAAAATATTACAAATAGGTTTAATGCTATAATCGACACTTTAGGTTTTTTAGGTAGTGCATTTAAAAAAGTATTTAGTGGGGATTTTAGTGGTGCTTTAGAAGATGCTAAAAAAGCAGGTAGTTCTTATGTCGATACTTTAACAGGTGTTAAAAATACTTTAGATAAAGTTACAGAATCTACTAAAGGTTTTGTAAAGGAGTTAAAAGAAGAAGCAAAAATAGCAGGTCAGATAGCAGACCAAAGAGCAAAGGCAGATAAAGTAGAAAGGAAGTTAATTGTAGAACGTGCCGAAGCAGATAGAAAGGTTGCTGAATTAAGAGAAAAGGCAGCGGATAAAGATAAGGTTTCTGCAAAAGATAGAATAGAAGCATTAGAAGAAGCAGGTAGGATAAATGAAGAAATAACTAATAAAGAAATACAAGCTGCCAAGTTAAGATTAGAGGCAAAGCAATCTGAAAATGCATTAACAAAATCAACCAAAGCAGATTTAGACGAAGAAGCTAATTTAAAAGCAAGGTTAATACAATTAGAAACTGCACGATTAAGGCAACAAAAATCTATTACCGCAGAAATATCAGGTGCAAGAAAACAAGAGAAAGCTGAATTAGATGCAGAGGCAAAAGAAAAACAAGATAAAATAAATAAAGAAGCTACTGATGAAAATACAAGGTTAGAAGCTATTCAAAAAGTAAGAGATGACTTTAAACAAAAACAAGCAGATAAAGAAGCTGAAACAGAATTACAAAAAATAGATTTAGAAGAACAGAGAAAGATTGCTGAATTAGATAAGTTAAATGCAACAGAACAACAAAAGCAAGAGATTTATGAATACTATGCAGGATTACGTACAGATGTAGAAGTTAAAGAAATTAAGAAGAAAGAACAAATAGAAAAGTTACGTAAACAACAAACTTTAAACGATGCTAAAAATACACTTAATCAGATAGCACAATTAGCAGGAAAAGATAGCAAGATAGGTAAAGCGATGGCTATTGCAAGTGCTACTATTAGTGGTGTTGAGGGTGTACAGAATGCTTATTCTACTGCACAGAAATCTCCGATAACTGCATTTTTCCCTGCATATCCTATCGTTCAAAGTGCGTTAGCAGGTGCGGTTGCATTAAAGAATATATCTGCTATAAAAAGTGTAGACCCAAAAGGTGGTGGTTCAAGTACAATACCAAACCCATCAGGTGGTGGTGGTTCGGTATCTCAACCTCCTGCGTTTAATGTAGTAGGTGCAAGTGATACAAATCAATTAGCTGATGCAATAGGTGGGCAATCGCAAGAACCTGTTAGAGCATTTGTAGTATCTAATGATGTAACTACTGCACAGTCAATGGATAGAAATATTGTAGATGGAGCAAGTATTTAAAAAGACAAAATAAAAACATTATAACTATATATAAATATGAATATAATAGAGTTAATATTAGACGAAGATAATAACGAAATTGGAATTGAAGCTATTAGCGTAGTTGAGAATCCTGCTATTGAAGAGGATTTCATTGCTTTGAATAGTAATATTATAGAATTAAAAGAAGCGGATAAGGAAAAGAAACTACTTGTAGGTGCTTTATTAATACCTAACAAACCTATTTACAGACGAAGTGGAGATGATGAGTATTATATATACTTTTCAAAAGAAACTGTTGTTAAGGCATCTCAAATGTATTTGATGAATGGCAACCAAAACAAAGCTACTTTAGAACACGAACACGATATTAATGGACTTACTTTAGTTGAGAGTTGGATTGTAGAAGATGAGGTACACGACAAGTCAAGAAAGTTTGGTATGAATGTACCTGTTGGAACTTGGATGGGTTCTGTTAAAGTAAATAACGATGAGGTTTGGAATGACTTTGTAAAGACAGGAAAGGTAAAAGGTTTCAGTATAGAGG
>Ga0196887_1001341_pt1 | contig 10770 bp, 4 predicted proteins | sample VirMetDEL_Mar_31_FD_169094 | JGI IMG/M metagenome (GOLD analysis project Ga0196887, IMG submission 169094) | Aqueous microbial communities from the Delaware River and Bay under freshwater to marine salinity gradient to study organic matter... | ecosystem: Environmental > Aquatic > Marine >... | reverse complement strand
CAATTGCTTCATAACCAATTATTAATGTAGGTAGGTTTGTGTATATAATATCACTCGAAGATTCAACAACATTGAATTCTGGCCCGACATTAATTGCGTCACTACAAACTATATTAGCTATTTCCATATTGCAAATATACTAAATAATAAAACTATAAACAAATTACTCAGTATCTAAATCAGATTGGAAAGAAATGTCATTTATCTCATCACTTAAATTTCTTTTTGAATAACCAAAACCACCAACACCTATGCATTTACCAACTGATTTTATGCAATTACCCTTACTATCTTCTTTAACGCATTTACAATTAGATAAACCCGTTGGGAAGGGTGCGTACTCAGTTTTCCATAATTCGAATTGGTTACCCAATAATTTCATTATTTCACCAAAATTAAAGGTATATGGGTCTATTTTACGACCTGGTGAAACCCAATGGTGACCAGTAATATATTTTAAATTTGGTAGGCTTGGTTTTATATTTAAAATTAAATTTGCACAACTGTCATACATTTCAGGTGTAAATTCACTTGGACCTTCAGTACCTTTCATTGAAAATGATATCCCTATGCTATGACCATTAACGTAATTACCTTTTGGACCATAAGAATTACCGCTATGACTAATCACTTTATTTAATGGTGAACCTTGAAAAACTTTACCTGATTTATCAATTAAAAAATGGTAACCATAACCATTACTTCTCAATGTTCGTATATCCGATGATACACTATTACCAGCGGTCCAATGTAAAACCACCGTATCAATAATCGAAATATTTCGATTTCTACTATTTCTAAAATACGGTTGTATTAAACTAAATTTAGTAATCAACAACTCTTTAAATTTTTCTATTTTCATTAATCTTCAATTACGATTCCTTGTATTAATAACCCATTCTCACCTTCAACTGATGGTGCTGGGGCGTATATTGTTTCAACTGATGTATTTGTGGTGTTAATAGCCTTAATGTTACTAAATGCATTTAGATTACCATCTTCATTATCAACTTCATTTAAATTAGTTAATAAGTGAGAATATAATGTTTTATCATCAATCATCTTAGTTTTAATACGCCTAATTCTAACCCCTTTAAAGGTTGTAGTCATATGATTAGGTTTAATGTTATGTCTAGTATTAATTATTGTGTACGCACCATCAAATATTGGTACATTATTAATTTGAAAGAACATAAATGGTTGTATTTGCGCACAACCTAACATTTCAACCTCAGCTGAATAAGCCCTATTATTATAAATATCAAATAAGTTTTGACCAATAGAATTATTTCTATTTTTAGCTGATAAACTATCTATTATTTCAAGACTCTCATTAGTTTCAGTAAACTCTGATTGATTTACTGTTATTTTTTTAAATAACGATTGGTTTTGGTCTGCGTAATTAACTAAAAAGTATGGTACAGTTTGGTTACCCTTTTTAAAATCTTTTGGTATATTAGATTCACCTATTATTAAATTACCATCTTTATCGTATTTACTAGGAATACTAAAGCTATCATCATTTCTAACCTTTTTATTTTTATCAATATTTAGTTTGTTTGAATGCTCTCCAAAATACATACAAATAAATTGTGGCCCACTAGTTTTAGCTACATCATTAAATCTAACAGGCTCAAACATACCTTTAACATCATCAGTCGATGAATAGTCAATAAAGTTAGGTAATGGTATAAAATCAAAATTGTTAGCACTTAATATACTAGCAATAAAATTATAAAAACTAATGTTTGAGGCTTTACTTAATTCTTGTGCAAATCCAGTTGGTGAAATCTTAAATTTTTCTGATATATCAATATACGCCCTATCGTAAAAATTGAAAGATTTATATAACTCTGTTACAATTACTGATTCAAAACTTGGGTGAACCCCAACAATCCACTTATTGTAAATAGATTTAATATTTTTATATAAACTTAATTTAATGTCATCAACATTATCAGTTTCAAATAATTTTATTTTTAATTGACTATCTGGGTCGATTATATTTTTTTTATCTGAGTTTAAATCTTTTAACGTATTTAAAAATGTTTCTAAATATTTAGTAAAAAATTCGTTTGAGAATTTTATTCTTTTAAACCTTTTATTATTCCCACTCCAAATTCTATAAGTGCCATTAATTAATATTTTATTATCTACTAAGAATTTAGTTAAAGCTTTATCTGTATCACTATTATATTTAATTGTTAAGTCAAAATTATTACCACCACTTTTATTAATTTGATAACTTTCATAACTATTAGAAACACTTATATTTAATAAGGTAGTATTTAAATCACCCAATTTAAAACTATTCGTAAAATCGTTAATTTCCGTGGCTGTTATATCAGCTTTGAATATTTCTAATTTGGTTTTTAAATTTAACCAATCACTTTTCACCCAATTAGTAAAGTCATCAATAAAAACTTTTTTAACTGATTTTGGTAATTTTTTTATTACATCAGATAGTACTTGGTATTTAGTTTGATTATTCCCACCTATTGGTGTTTTAAAATTCATTGACCCATTACCACGAGCGTTAACTGGCCCATCAATAATATTACCAGAAACAAATGTATATATTAAAAGTTCATCTTTATTAATATTAATGTCATTAATATTAATATTAGGTATTAAACTAGTATTACCATCAACATATTTTAAAATATCCACATCCTCTGAATCCCTATGTAATAAACCACCTAAAAGTAGTGACCAAGATTTTGGAATTGATACAAACCCAGCTCTTTCATTAAAGAATTTCAAATTCCTTTCACTAAAAATAGTTCTTTCTAACTGCCCATTTTCTTGAATCATTCCATCAAATGGGATTGTATGTAAAAATAATAACGCTTTACCAGCTTCTTCTTGTGCATAATAAAACTCACTACCAAATAATGAAAATGTTTTTTCATTACTTAAAAAACTTGGTTGGTGTGTATCACTCCCCTTAGTTTTAATATTATTTTTTAATTTATTAACTAAATTAAGTTTTAATGATTTATCATAAAATTCATAAAACAACGGAATTTCACCGAACTCTGAGTGTTTATATTTTATAAATTCGTGTGTTTTATACACTCCACCATAAAAATCATTAACTTCACTAATGTTAGTATTACTAGTAAATGACTTAGTTAATTTAGATGAACGCTCATTTATATAGTTATTATATTTAAAAGTTTTTTTATAATTTTTAACATCTATTATTTTAATAAAAGTTTCATATTCATTTAAATTTTCACTGTTTTCATTTTCCTTGGTATTTGAGACAACACTACTTATAAATGTATTTAAAGTTGAACTTCTAGTGGAAAAATTATTTAACGAATTTTCTTTATTTTTTATATCACTAATCGTTTGGGTAATTGGGATGTAGGTTTCGGTATCCTCTAAAGCCTCTTCTAGAGATGTGTAAGGTTCGTGTCTATATGTTTGTGAACCATCACCATCATCTTCACCAAATATTTTATTGTTATTAAAATAAAATCTTAAATCATACCCATCACCCATTTTACCGAAACTATTTATGAAATCACCAAGAAATTCTTTAATTTTCACATTATATGTATTATTATCAGCACCTGATGGCATAACACCATTTTTAATATTTGGATTAATTAATATCTCATGTAATTGATTGGCCTCAATTTTAGCCATATCTATAACATCTTCTAAAATTAAATTACTATTACTATAACCTAAAAATAACGCCATTCTTTGAAGTGTTAATTTATATACACTTTCAATTGAATTGGAATCTGAAATTACAGTCCATGGATTAACATTATCATTATCAAACGCTTTAGTTTCTAACGGATTTATTGGGTACCACCCTAATTTATTTTCTTTTGAGGACAAACTTTTTAGGTTCGAAGTATCTTTTTTAGCCGACTCCATAATCGAATGAAATAAATCGTTTATAAATTTAACTTCAGCATAATTAGAAAATTTAAGGTTAGAACCTAACCATTTTTCTACTAAACCGCCATTATTTACACCTTCATCATCTGATTCACCACCCTCTAGTTCATTCAGAACTTTAATAGATTTGTTTTTTGAATTATTCCCTTCGTCTACAATATATTCTGGGAATGCTTTAACTGATATTTCAGTTGACCCGTCACCATCAATATACTCAGTAAAATTACCTTTTTCTGATGCTGGTAAATTTCTATTACCAGAGTCAATATCACTTTTTATTTTACCTTCAACTTTTTTAATTACTTTAATAAATAAATCAACGTGATTACATAAAATTTTAAATAAAGAACCAATTGATGCATCAAAAGTACTTTCATCTGATTTTAAATAACTATCTATTGTGTCAAGAAATTCTTCATCAACTTCTTCTTTTTTTTCATTATAATCATCATTAATTTTTAATTTTAATTCATTAATTTCATCTAATGCAAATCTAATATCTAATAAATTTTTATTACTTAAAATATATCCATTACCTGATTTACTCTTGAATTTATGATTAATAATTGATATAAAATCATTATAATATTTCTCAATTTTTTTATTACTAGGGTTGTTATAATTTGGGTATTTTTTAATAATATCATTATCTGTTATAAATTCATCAAATGATTTAACACCTATTGGTTCGTTAAATTGTGTAAATCTTAAAAAATCATTAACTTCAAAACCTTCTATGTATATCCCATTATTATCTAGTTGATAATTATCAATGTCTAATTCATATTGTTCTTTACTACCTTTATTATCGTTAAAAGAGTTATATTCATTAACTAATTTTAAAGTACTATTTTCATAAAGTTCAATTTCATTTTTTGTTAAATCATATGACTTATGTGAATATGATAAATAATCAGACCCATTTAAGTTAGTATCGGTAATCATACTATAATTACCATTTATATTAACTAAATCAATTATAAGTTTTTCTTTAATACCGTCTAATTTAGTATTTAAATCATTAAATATGGATAACGCTTTTAATTTTTCATTACTATTTTTAAAATTTGTTATAGTTTCTTCTAATTTTTTTACAGTTAAAATTAATTCACTAAAAGTTATAAAGTCAGATTGTTTATCTATAATTCCAATACCGTCTTGAGTATAGGGGATTCCTTTTAAAACACCCATAAGTAAATCACTTAAAAAGGCGTAAGTATACCCAATGAAGTCACATGTTATTATAAAACTACCAGTCTCATTATCTAATTCACCATTAAATTTTGTTAGGTGTAAAGCGTATTTAACTGGTTTACCATAATAACCTTTAACTGTTAAATAAAATATCGGGTAAGGCATTCTGAATAAGAAACTATAAGGAGATTCTTCCCCTAACTCAAATAATTTAGCTCTAATATCTTTAAATCGTATTTTAACTATTGGTGTATATGAAGTGTTGAAACCAATGTCGATTGATTCGATACCTAGTGTGCCTACATTTTTATTATCATCATTAAATTTAGTATTTAATTCAGTATAATGTGTTGTTAGGTGTTTTCCTTCATCACCTGAACCATCTATAAAACTAATTCTAGTTGCTTCTAAAGGCACATCATTAGTAGTTGTTACATAATCATCAGAAAAAATAATTGGTTCTTCACCTCTTTCGAAAACTTCTAATTCAACAGAAATACTTAAATCTTCTGTATTAACACCGTTAGACCCAACACCATTTGGGTCTATAACTAAAAGATTTTCAACTTGCTTAACTTGAACATTTGAGTTTAAATTAACCATATAATTTAAAATATTTATCTACACCTTCTAAATAATCATTAACTGATGTTACAAAAGGGAAAGGCACTCGTATTATTTTATTATTTGGTATGTTAAATTCTAAACCACCAAATTCAGGATTAGCCAACATGATTAACCACCCATAGTATGGGGTGTCATAATATTTTTGACTTAATATATCAAATCTAGTGCTACCACCTTTATAAGTCAAGTACTTATCTGTATTTTTTTCAGGTATATTAATACCTGGTACTGGTTTATAATCGCTATCACTTTTAAACCTATCGTATCTATCTAAATATTTTTGTGCCATAATTTTTATTTTTAAACATCTAAACCAGTTTCTACATCAACTGTTATTATTTCATTATAAGTAAGACCACCGCTGGTTAAAGAAAATTTAAATGATTTATTACCAGTGCCATATTCTGATTGACTCCAAGTTATTTTAGGTGATGATACTGAAGAGTTTATAACTGCGTTATTAGGTGATATAGAACTAAATACACCAGTCATAACCATTCTAAGCCCAGTTGAAGTTTGAATTTCGATTTTATAACCATAGCTTTTACTAAGGTTAGTTAACGGGTAACTACCCCCACTATTATAACTTAAATCAAACGTATTTGTAGTACCTGAATTTACAAAACTATTAAATATTACAGTCCAACCAAGATTTTCAAATATTTCTTCATCTGAAATAGTAGTCGCACTTACTTCAGTTTGTTTTTCAGATTCAAGTTCAGCTACAACCTGAGCATCATTGGGTATACCTGTTTTAGGTTTTTCTTTAGGGTATTGATTGTCATCAACAATCTCCCTTAAATTAGTTTCACCGTTTTTAGGGTCAAATAATAAACCGTTTTTAGGGTCAATTTCATCTTTCCTTACAAACCTATCAGCTCTAGGGTCATAAACACCTGAATTAGCAAAATAGTTAAATGAAACTGCGTTTTGTAATTTATTAATTGGACCATTCAATGAACTACCACCAATAAATTTAAAACCTATTGACACATTTGCTATCATTGGTTGAACACCCACACCTTCTGGATTTAAATCCCAAACTAATGGGTCGTAAGTAATCGCTAAAGAATTCATTATTATTTTAGTGTTATAAAAATCACCAATTCTTAAAATACATACTGGTGGTGAACCAAAAGCTAAATTATTACTTTTATTCCCTTTATCGGTTGGCCCTTGTCTAGTACATTGTTGTAAAAACGTTAATCTAGAGTTAAAACCTTCTGGTGTTGTTGAATGAAATGCTGGGTGAAAAAATTTAATTTTCTCTCTAATTGTATCATAAATTATTCCATCACTTTCAACATCACTATTTTTTAATTTTTCAAAATATTCATCTTCACGATGAAATCTTCTTTTTATTTTTTCTAATAATTCATTTGTATTGTTAACTTTTTCTTTTTTAACATCAGCAATATTATATATTTGGTCATCATCCTTTGCTTGATATTCGAATTCCACAGTTACTATTCTTTCAGATTTAACCCCAATAGAGTCAACCGTCCCATCAGATTTACTGTCTTTATCCCCATTTGATTCCGCTTTTAAAAATTTAATATCACTATTAATATTAGTTTTAAACCAACCTTCAATAGCCGTTATCCTAGCATCTGACAATGCTTTATTATCGTCGGGGTTACCAGCAAGACTAGCATAACCTTTTAGTTTTACTCTTATCCCAGTATTTTCCGACATCTCATCTTTTAAAATATCAGTAAACCCAGCATAATCCCAATCATCATTTAACCCATAATTAGTAGTATTAAGTGAAGGTGTGCCAACAGCAGATGTATAACCCTCAGATAAAGTTGGATTGGTTAACGCCCCGCCAGTTTGTTCATAACCCACTACACCTAATGAAGCGACATCATTAGGGAAATAAAAATTAAAGTTATCTGGTAAATTAATTGGTGACACTGGCATTTCATCATCGGACTCAACATTAGCATTAATTTCTTCATTTAAAATCCTAGATTCTTCAGTTGAAAAATATTTATTATAATCTAAACACCCCGAAGCTAAACTAGCCATTAATTCATCTGTGGTAATTTTTGAATCATTCATGTAATCTGGATAATCAATTATTACTTTGAAATCTAAGTTACCACTTCTTTCAGTGTTATTGTAGGTATAAATCGGTTCACCTCTACCAACAAAGTTTGTGGAATCCCAATTAACAGTAGTTGTGTCAGTGAATTTAATATCATATGGTGGGAACCACATAACCCTACCTTTAGTCCCAGTTTTGGGGTCACCATTACCAATTTCAAATTTAGGTAAATTTTCTCTTTTGTCATTCCAAGCAAGATTTTCAATTGAAAACATGAATTTCTTAGCATCGTAAGCGTTTTCTGATTCACCTTGAGGGACATTGTATGGGGATATTTTAACAAACCCATTATCACCTAACACAGAATCTTCTATATCATTTCTGATTTTATTTTTGTAATTATATAATCCCTTATTTTTTTGTAAATCAGCAACATTACTATAACTTTTACTTTCAGTCCATGTTCTACAAAATACATTATCTTTATCCCCTTGTTTTAAAAAACCCTCAGAGAGCACACCAGAGCCTTTTGATAATCTACCACCTGATAGAGTGTTTATTTGTGAAATGTCAAGAGAAGGTGTTCCTTGTGCGTCAAACATAGCTTTAGTGTATGCTGGTTGCGCCTCAAATAATCTTTTGGTTTTACCTATGATTGATTTATCTTCATTGGTAGTTGTTACAAAATCCATTTCCCAAACATTACCTAAAAGTTTAGTGTCTAATGGTCTAATATACTTGGTAATATCAGTTAAATCACTACCCTTATCTGGGTAACTATCGGGGTCAACAATACCAACTTTACTACCATTATCTGTTTCATAATCAGGTTTATACCTAAATGTTGGAACATCACCAAGGTTATTTGTTTTAACTATTTTAGATTGATTTGCATTAATTCCATCGAATAAACGCATTACTTGACCTTTACCAGTGTTTTTTATTAATGATTCATTTCTTAATTTACTACTTTGGTTAAAACCTGAATCACTTTCAAATATTGAACCACCTTCATCAATTGTAGATAATGGTAAATTAAAACCAGATAAATCTAAAACAGTATCAAATACTCTACCACCACTAGTACTACTAACAGTAATATCATAATTTGGATTTATAAAATCAGCACCTCTTAATAAACTAAATGGTTGCAGATTTACCTTACCTAATAATTCTCTTTGTGCATTAAATGCCGCTTTTTGACCAAAAGCCAATAAAAGTTGTTGACCACCAATAATTCCTAAAGGTGTGTCATTAATACCACCAGTTGCACCTAAAACCCTACCAGCTAAACTACTTCTAATATCACCATTGCTAAGAACACCACCAGTTGCTAAACCATCAATCACATCATAAGCTTGAGTTGATGCTCCACCAATATTTAATTCTTTATTTTCATCAATATAACCACCATTTGTTTGAGCATAACTAAAGCTATTATCAATTATTGTAGCTGAAACCATATCATCAGTTGAAATATATCTATTCCTACCAATTACTGATTTTCTATATTCAATTGCACTTAATTCTAAATTTTCAGAAGCTATAATTGAATTTTCATTTGAAGATATATTAGCTTGTGAACCTAAACCAACGGCAACACTACTTAAACCATTATCAGAAATACTATCTGATACAATTAAGTTTCTATTTAATAAAAAATCCCTAATATCAGGTGATAAATCATTTATTCCGTTACTCATAGTTTTCTTTTATTATAAATATTGATTTTTACTTTTCTTTTCTTAAAACGCTATATTAGTATTATAATTATATTATAATAATATATATAAAGATTATAATAATCTATTAATATATAAAAAAAACAAAATTTTCAAACAAAATACAAGTAAAAAGTGATTTATTTTCAAACTTTCTTCAATTATCTATATTTTATAAGGGTTTCAAGATGTTTTTTTTTATAAATTAAAATATTATTATGCAAATGAAACTGGATTAGATGAAGCTTTACCTCCATTAATAGATATAGTCAATTGTTCTTGAATTACCCTACTCAAGTTTCTCATCAATATAGGGTCATCTAAATCAATTTCAGTGTTATTACCATTTGAAGTTAATTCAAGTTTACCTTCAACCTTTAAAGGTTGTTTAAAATCAACTAAAACCTTACCACCACTAACATTAGAAGATTTATTAACTTCAACTACATTATTACTTTTTTCCTTTTTTTGTGAAGCATTTAATAGCTCTTTAGAATAAGCAGAATTAGAGTTTTTACCTGGTTTAACATCACTATATTGATTTGAATTATCTTCAATAGAACCAATTTTTTTAGTATTATTTAATAATTCTTTAGAATAATCAAAATTTGAGTTATCACCTAATCTAGCTTCTTTATTTAAAAGCTTATCAATAGGACCATCTTTTTTAGCACCAACCAATGTATCATTTGAACTAAATGGTATTGCACTCTCACCTGGTCTACTAATAAAATCTTGTTGTGTTGTTGTTCTCTTAAGACCTTCTTCAGCTTCACCAAATTCTTTATATGCCCCATATAAACCACCTAATAAAGCACCTACACCAGCACCAATAGGACCAAACATCATTCCTAATCCAGCACCTTGTAAAGCCATACTTCCAACTCCTAAAGCTTTACCAGCACCACTCTTTGGGTCATCCATTTTACTTCTACCGTAATCTAACCCCATTCCAGCAACACCTAAACCGATTCCAGCACCAACCGCTCTTGTAGTCCCCATAGCGTATTTACCACCCATAAAACCTTTACCTTTCATTTTATCCATACGACTCATTGGCGTTAAAGGTTTTTCCTGTGGACCAAAAGGTGGTTTCACTTTTCCAGCATCTTTACCACTACCAAACATATCACCCATAGGTCCCCCTAAATTAAACCCTGTTCTTAATAGTCTACCATTAGCTATCCACATAGCTGCTTTACCAACTAAATACCCAGCACCTAAAGTTAGAGCACTTGTAATTGGGTTATTAGCTAT
>Ga0196887_1001326_pt1 | contig 10886 bp, 18 predicted proteins | sample VirMetDEL_Mar_31_FD_169094 | JGI IMG/M metagenome (GOLD analysis project Ga0196887, IMG submission 169094) | Aqueous microbial communities from the Delaware River and Bay under freshwater to marine salinity gradient to study organic matter... | ecosystem: Environmental > Aquatic > Marine >... | reverse complement strand
GTAATACAACGATTTTAATTTATTCATACCATACCAATGTACATCATTCACATATTGCATATATTCATCATGCACTTCTTGTGGTTCTGTACTCTTAGGTAAAGTAAAGAATAGATTGACAGACTGTGCTTGACACACAAACTCCTGTCGTTTAGCAGCGTGTTCAACAATCCATATTTGGTTTATCTCATTTGCTGTTTTAAATATTTCTTTCTCATCATTAGTAAGAACATCTAAGTGTTGTACTGAACCTTCGTTAGCTGATATATCTTTCCAAGTCTTTTCTAGTTCTTTTCCTTTTAACCCTTTAGCTTTAAGAACCTTTTCAAGATACTTGTTCTTAACTTGGTAAGAGCCGGATAAGGTTTTGTGAGTATAGCAATTAGCCCTATAAGGCTCAATACTAGGGGAAGTACCACTACATATAATCCCACTACTAGCATTAGGAGCAATAGCCATAAGGTTAGCGTTACGCTTACCCGACCCATGGATATCAGGAGCTTCACCCCTTTCAATAGCCAACTCTTTAGTAGCATCATTGGCTTTGGATTTGATATAAAGAAATGCTTTATAGTTAAAACCAGTTGCAAAGATACCTTCAAAAGGTATGTTCCTAGATTGGAGATATGCATGGAAACCCATTGCACCCAGCCCCAAGCTTCTCTCTCTATACGCCGAATACGCAGACTTAGTATATCCTTCTTTACCTTCTCTAACATACTTTTGAAATCTTTTAAAACTTGCACTATACTCTCCTAACTGTGTTGTGTCTATTGCGTTGTCAATGTAGTGCTGTAATATATTGTCAAGCATGGTTATTAAATCTTCAATGAACAAGTCATCTTTTGACCAGTCATCAAAGTGTTCTAAGTTTACAGAAGATAAACAACATACTGCTGTTCGTTCTTCGTTTGTTGGTAAAGTAATTTCTGAGCATAGATTACTTTGTCTAATCTTAAGTCCTAAATCTTTTTGTGCTTTAGGTAAAGCTTCATTACATGTATCAATGTTTATCATGTAAGGCTCACCTGTCTCTGCTCTAGCATGAATGATTTGCCACCATAAGTCTCTAGCATTTATTATCTTAACAGCTTCGTTAGTCTTAGGGTCAATCAGTCTCCAATCATCATCAGTTTCTACAGCTTTAAGAAAAGCATTAGTAATGTTTATACCATTATGAAGATTAAGATTCTTTCTATTTATATCTCCACCTGATTCTTTTCTCATGTTAATAAACTCTTCAATCTCCGGATGAGAGATATCCATGTAAGCTGCATAAGAACCACGTCTTGTTGTGCCTTGATTAAAGGCTAACATCTGTGAATCTACTACGTGGATGAAAGGAATAGAACCAGTAGAACGACTGCCATGAGTAGTTGAAATACCGTTGCTCCTAATATCGCCCCAATATCCACCGATGCCTCCACCTGAACTAGCCAACCAAATGTTCTCATCATAGTGAGCAGATAAACCACCCCTGCTGTCAGGAACATAATTGAGGAAACAACTGATAGGAAGCCCACGAGTGGTACCCCCGTTACTAAGTATAGGAGTGCTAAACATGAACCAACGAGAGGAAGCGTAGTTATAAAGTCTTTGAGCCAATTCAAAATCTGTCTCACCTTTGTAGGTTGCTCCGAAGACGGAGGCTCTTGCGAATGCTTCTTGTGCATGTGTTTCTCCTTCCCAAAGATATCTGTCTTTGAGTGTATCTAAACTAAATTTATCAAATGTTTTTTCTTTGTTATAATCTATTTCAATTCCTAAGTAAGGCTTAGTTCCTATTTTATCTTCAATCATTTTGTTCTTCCTTATTATTTACATACAAAGCTATTATAGTATAATGTATAATCTTCATAAGGTCTTGGTCAGATTTACCATTCTTCTTACCAAATCTCATAGCGTATTTCATAATATTACCAATACAAAAACCTTCTCCATATCCTGAATCAATTATCATATCTGTTGCTTGGTACTTACCATTAGAATAATGTTGGTCATATGTATTACCTATATAAGATTTTACTTCGTTTAATATTTTATCTTCCCTAAACTTATACTCCACTCTTCCACTCCTTTGGTAATGTTTCTTCACTATACCATTTAAAATTATTTGTCTCTGCCCATTCAGCATGAGTTCTTTTTGTACCATCTTTTCTCATCTTTGCTCCCGGCATAGGAGATAAAGGTTTTTGAAATAAAAAAACTAATTCCATGTAATCAGGTAATGCTTTTCTAATGTGTATATATTTACTGTACTCTGCATAATCCCAGAACCTACCTTTAGCTTCAATCAAAATTATATTACCATCAAATTCTTTTACGAAGTCTGCTTCATATTTATGATGAACAACATACTTAATAGTATCCCAATGATGTTTCCAGTCTTTAAGAATTGTTTGATGTATATCATATTCCCAAGCACTATCATATCCTTTCGGGACATTTGTCTTCTTTGGTCTAGGTTTTCTTGGTACTCTTCTAGGCATCTAATTCCTCCAAATGAAAGTTAGGATTCTTTTTAACTTGTTTATAAAACCATCTAAGACTATAAGCACTTAACATAAATTTATTATTAGCAAAGATATGTGTTTGCTCTGGAATAAACTCATGTAAGTTTTTCTTATTAATTTTTTTAGTATCTTCTCCTTCAGGAACCATTGACCTTATCCAATCTATTAAAAGATTTTCTGCTTTACGTTTTAATTGTTTAGACTTTTTTTGATTCATAATTTTTTACCAGTTTCCAATAATTTAAAATGTTATTAAACATATCTCTGTGTTTGTTCTGAGATTCCTTATCCCATATATGACAAGCTATAAGCTCTGGGTTTTCTCTATCAACAAAGATAGATACTCTATCTACATCATTAAATCCACAGCCTTGTGCATACGCAGACAACTGCATACCGTGTTCATCATATACTAATTTAGCAGGGTCTTTACCTTCTAAGTTATCTTTAGTTTTAAAGTCTACAAAGATACCAGACTTAGAATATAAATCTATCTTACCACCATATCCTGAATCAGCACAGAAGGAATCTTCTGCAATCCATTCTTCATCAGGGAAGTTTTCATTTAGCCAATCTAAAATAATCTCATATGTCTTACTTGTACCTTCACCTAAGAAACCTTGTTCAATCATAGCATGGATTTCTGTACCACGTTTAGCAGCTTCTTGTCCTATTCTTTTAGAGTCTTGTTTACATCTGTATGCAAACTCTTCAAGAGTTTCTAACTCATTCTTTTCTAAGGTTAGTGCAGAGTTAAGTGCTTGATTTATTTTCCAATTCTCTAATGAAGGTTTAGCTATCATACCTAGAATGGTAGTGACAGAGGGTACTAGGTTATCTTTCTTAGCATCTCTAAGGGTAGTGTTTCTTTCTTTACCATTAGCACCTATAACTGTATACATAGGTTCACCCTCTTGAGTGTACCAGTGTCCAGATTCAGCCTTACTTTTCTTAGCCGACAATTTATTATATACTTCTTGTGTAGAAGTGTCAAGTGTTTTCTTTGATTTAGTCATTTAAAATTACTTCCATATTATTTATTATATCTTTCGCTGTCTTTATATCTAATTCAAACCATTCGCCTTTACGGTCAGATGCTTTTTTTGAACATAAAATATGTGCTTTTGCTTCGGCAGAACGTCTATCATTAAAATATTTTTTAAACTTTAACTTATAATCTCTTAACGGACTAGAGGTTTGATATCCTTTACATCTATCTTTAGAATCAATAGCCATACCAACTTTAACCCAGCCTTTCCAAGCAGGATTTGTTATGATATACACTTCTCCTTCTGTAGATTTTTCATAGTTCTGTAAAGAACTAAATGCAGCATCATCAAATGTTTTGTAGTTTCCCGGTTTATATAGAGGATGACACTTCGGTACATACTTCCCATTAACATACATTCTATTTGGATTACTGTTTGGATTATGTGTTTTTCTATTAGGATTATTACAATCCTTACACTGTGTTCTATTAGTTTTTTTCCAAGAAATATTCCAGTTAGTATCTGTTAATTCTACACCACATGTGTTACAATTTTGTTTAGTGAGTTTCACTCCAGTTACCTCCTATCTTGTATTCACCATCTAAAGGACAGCGAAGGTTAAAATATTCTCCTGCTTTTACTATGCTTTCTACAGCCAATCCTCCTACAAAATCAGCTTGACTTTCATCTACTTCTATCTGCCACTCATCATGTATATTAGCTACAAATTTATATGTAATACTATTTAGTTTTAATATATCATCTAATATAACTAGAGCTTTCTTCATAACAATAGCACCTGCACCTTGCAGTAAAGTGTTCAATGCTGAATGTTGATTACGAACATAAAGCTTTCTACCGTCTAATCCTTTGAGGAATTTTTTTGTTGAAGCTCTTTGTACTCTGTCTCTAAGAGACTTAAATGTAGGCTTATTATCAAAGAAATATTGTCTAGCTCTCTTACCATCTGCTGTATTTCCTCCGACCACTTTACCAAGCTTTTCATCTCCTGCTCCGTACATAAGTGCATAGATGAATGTCTTTGCCTTATCTCTTGATTCAAGTTTTGCAAGTTGTTGATTAGAGGTGTGTATATCTCCATTGATGATTTCATTTGTGTACTCCTCGTCAGCCATATAATGTGCTAACATTCTAATTTCTAAACCACTAGCATCTACACCTAGTAGTACATTACCTTCTTCTACAATCCAACAAGCTCTACATTCTTTACCATAAGGACTATGAGAACTAGGAACTTGTGCCATGTTAGGACTTCTATGTGTCATTCTACCGGTGATAGCACCGTTAGGTATAACAAAACCATGAACACGTCCATCATCTTCAGTAGCTTCTATCCAAGAATCTATCTGGGCAATTCGTTTCTGTAATAAAAGAAACTGTGCTATAAGATTAGCTTCGTGTATATGTGTAATCTCTGATAAAGTTTTCTCATCTACTATAGGTTGACCAGTAGGTGTGAACCTATCAGGTTTCCAACCAAAGTCAATAAGGTATTCACCAATCTGTTTACGACTACCTAAGTTAAAGTCAACTAACTGTTGTCTCATAAAAGGATTTATGTTCTGTGTTGATATACATCTTTCATATTCAGCATCTGTCAAACCACGTTTAGATAGTTCTCCATCTTTCTTAATGTAAGGTGTTACTAACTTATCATCAACCCATTTAGGTTTAAAGGTAGCATGTACTTCATCTTCTATTGACTGTTTCTTTTCTCTAAGTTCAGCTAATAACATTAGAGCATGTTCAGTATTAAACATGAATCCATTTGTTTCTTGTTGTTTAATAATGTCAGCTACTCTTTGCTCAAGACTAATACATTCTTTATCAAACCCTTTACTTTCTTTTCTAAGTTGACCTAGTACTGCTGTGTTTAATTCTACATCACGTACACAATAGTCTAACATTTCTTGAGAGTAATTTAAGTAATCTGAAAACTCTATCTTATGATATCCTAATTTATATCCCCACTTCTCTAGACTATGTCCGCCTTCTCTAGAAGGATTAAATAATCTAGATAGTACAAGGGTATCTATAACAGGGATACTAGATAAGTTTACATTACTAAACTTATGCACCATTGGTATATCAAATCCTATAATGTTATGACCAATAAGAGTATCAGCTTTAGTTAATAGCTCATAGCCTTCTTGTAATTTATCTGGTGGAAATTTAAATATCTCTTTAGTATCCACATCTTGTGCAACAAGACAATGTATCTTAGTTGCGTTCAAGTCATCTGTTTCTATATCAAATACTAATTGCATTAAAATGCCTCCTCTAATCCATCATCAAATTCTATATCACTATCAGTAATCTCTGATAATCTACCTGTCTCTGAATCATATACAACTCTAGCAGCCATACCTACATCACCAGTATACCTAGACTTAAGAACTCTTAGTCTCGTAGTCCTAGCTTCTTCAGGGTCATCTGATTGTTGATTTCTTTCTAGTGCAATAACACAATCACTAAGTTGTCCGATACTATTAGAACCTCTAAGATGAGATAGAGAAACCTCTATACCATTCTCATGTCCTTTATTACCATCAACTCTACGTAAGTGTGAAACCAAAATGATTCCTGCACCAGTCTCTTCTACCAAACTTCTAAGTCTAGTCATGATAGAATCAATAGCACGTCTTTCATCTCCTTCATGAACAGCACTAACTAACATATGTAAATGGTCAACGACCACCCACTTGCAGTCACATCCTATAATCATAAAGCGAAGCTTAGTAAAGATGTCATCAATGTCGTTGGTTCCGAAATGGGAATGTACCCAAACTCTGTTTCGGTTGTCACCATCGTATAGCATATCAAACATCTTATCAAGTTCTTCTCTAGAAAACTTCTCACGTTCTTGGTCAACGTATAGTCTAGCATTAGCTTCAATAGAAAGTATACCATCAATGGTACGTCTCCAATCTTCTTCTAATGCTATGATACCTACGTTGTCTTCTGTATTTTTAATAAGATGATGTTCAAGTTCTCTTGTGACACTGGACTTACCAAGCCCTGTACCACCTGTAAGTGTGACCAGTTCTCCTTGTCTAAGACCGTACAATTTCTTGTTCAGTCCTTCATAAGGATAAGGTACGCTTTGTTTCTTCTCACGATTATGAAACTTCTCACGCTGTTCAGAAACATTTATAACACCAGAAGGTGTATAAACTTTACTAGCCCACCAAGATTCAACAAACTCTTTATGTCTGTTAGAACGAAGCATATCATTAGGGTCTTTAAACCCATGAGGGAGTGTGAGTATCTTAGCTTTGCCGGGCTTGAAAAGTCTAGCAACTTTAATAGATGCTTCTTTACCTGCCTTGTCATTATCAAATGAGATGATAACATTTTCAAAGTCATCAAAGAACTCTAAGCTTTCCTTGATATCTTTTACTGCACCATTCGCACCACGTTTAATAGATACCACAGCCCACTTAGAACCAAGTAGTTCGTAAGCAGACATCGCATCACACTCTCCCTCTGTTATGGTGACATACTTGCCACTCTTAAATAACTGTTGACCAAACAAACCTGTATCATTATAAGTACCAGATACAAAGAAGTCTTTGTTTGTTACATTACGACACTTAGTAGCTGATAGCTCATGTCCATTGTAGTAGGGATAAAAATGTTTAACGACATTACCTTGTAGGTCATGTACACATTTAACTCCATACTTAGTGGCAGTTGCTTGAGATATTTTTCTATCTGTAAGAGCAGAAAACTTACCTTCATTTACAATATCAGGTTGTTTAGTCTGTGTTGTTGTCACTGTTTGCATATCCTTTCCTCCACATGCTTTAGTATAGCTAGGCATAAACTCACCACAACTGAAACACTTTGCTGAATCATCTTCATTGATTCCTACAGCATCACTACTGTTGCAAAGTGGACAGGGTTGGTGTAGTTTATCCCATGTTTTATCCATGTTGTTAGCCCTCACTATGGATTAAGATTCTTCTTCTGTTGAATCTTCTACAGTTTCTTCAGTATCATCTTGTTCAACTACTGCTTCAGGGCTTTCCTTTAGCACAGCTTCAAGATTATTTTGATGACCTTGTGAAGCATAGTTTAAAGCTTCGACCAGTACATTCAATGTTCCTATCTTACTGATAGATACATTAGCACCTGCTCTCTTCTGTTCGTCTTCAATCTTTGAAACATCATAGACTGATTCACCATCATCATTCTTAATAGTAATTATCATATTAAAATTCCTCATTGTCTGAACTAGCTTCAGAGTATTCTACTAAATCAGTAACCTTTACAGCTATTAACTCTGCAAACGTACCATACTTACCTGTATAGGGTTTAATCTTTACAGTCACACCAGAACCATTACCAACATTAACATCTAAGTCTGTGCCTTCAGCATCAACTAACTTAGGTGCAGGATTGGTAGTCCCATCATGCTTGTCTACTTTTCTACTGAATGAGAAAGCAGGTTCATCATACTTAGGCTGACCATCTCTGGTTCTTACCTGTGATAAACCAATACCCTCTAACTTAGTAGCAGTATCTACATCAGTCAACACAACTATTCCATACTTATGTGGTTCAAACTTAGTGTTTGGTGTGCTGACGTTAGCCCACATAGCTTTTCCTTCTACATACTCATACATATATTGTACCTCCTTTAGGTCGTATTAAGTTTTGCAATTGTATCACAGATTAACTTTCTTGTCAAGTCTTTTCTGTCTTCTTCTTGCATTATTTCTATCCCTTGTAAATTGGATAGCGGGTTGCAAGTCTTCCCATAGCTCATCAAGAGCTTGTTTCTTTTGTTCTTTGTTAAGTCTTGTAATGATTTTGATATCAGACTTCTTAGGTATCCAAGTATCCCAGTAGGCTTTGTCCATGTCTTTCCATGTCCAACCTATCTCTTTGTCTAGTGTTGTTGATTTAAAATATAAATTCATAATAACCCTCCAGTTAAAATGCCTTACCCTCGTTTAACATCATGAGTACACAAAGGCAAGGACTTTTTTTAAAAGTGGGTACTTTACAGTGATACCCAGCACCATTGGCATACTGAGTTTTGTTGTTTAAAGTCTGTGCAAACTCCCTCGCACATGAGGAAAAATCAGACTGTATTCACAAGGGAAGGTAATCGGTTTAGTTCTTATCCCATTTCAACTACAACCTTTTCAAGAAAGGATTTTACAGTAGTTCGAACACCTTGTAAAACTTAGTCTGGTTTTAGTGGCACTAGACCAGAAACTAGCACGATTGAATCGTATGCCTTTAGGTTCAGGAAGGTTAGTTGAGGGCTACACCCTTAGACATACCTGAATAAGTGCCTATTGTACCACAACTAACTATCATTGTCAAGCTTTAAGTTTAATAATTTAACTTTATATTCATCTTTATTCCACACTACTTCGTAAGCTATTTGGTCTGTAGAATTATCGTGATTATATTTAATAACATAATCTTCCCATGCTCTAAACTCTTCCTTACTCATTGGAGTTAGTTCAGTATCTTTTGTAATTATCATTTACCTTTCCTCTCATCATCCATAACTATTAAAGCTACGCCTACTAAACAGAATAACATAAATCCTATTACAAACATTAGTCCTATTACTTCGCCTATCATTCTACTTCCTCCAAGTCTGCGTAGTCCCCAGTCAATACACCCAGTCCACCTGTAGCTGACTGTTCTTTCCATTTATTATCAACAGCTTCTTGAACTTTAATATCTACATTAGTTTCTCTATCATTTAAAGCTCCTCTCAATCCTTTCATAATCATATTAAGATTATTAATATCTGATTCTAATTCAAGATTGATAGCTTCTAAAGAAGTTATCTTCCTGTTTAAAGTTGTTATCTCATTTGCATTATTAGTAATGCCTTTATCTAACAATAGTATACTAGCATACATAGTTAATGCGACTACCATTGCTGTTATTATTTTCATTAAATATGGTTTCATTTTCCTTGCCCTCTATATTTCTTATGGTTAGCTTTAGTATTTTTATTCATAGTAGAGTAGCCAACATTACCTCTACCTTGACTTGTTCTCTTACCTCTAACACCAGTAGCTGAAGTATGAGTTTGTTTAAATGCTTTTGATTTTACAGCCATTCTGTTTTATCCTTCCTCCTTTTATCGTTATATTTAACAACTCTTCTACCACTTTTGTAGCCTGTTATTTCTTTATGCCACTTACTATCTCTGAAAGTGACTTCAATAAAGCTAACATCTTTATCAAGTTGTTCTTCTTTTAATTCTTCTTTTCTTTTTTCTACTTCTTTATTATATTGTGTCATAATTATTATTGTTTTGTTTTAAATATATATAATATTGTATCATATAATTGTGACAATTGTGTGACATTCATGTTAAATCTTTGTGAATTATTATAATATAAATTATTAATATAATTAATTATTATTTTTAATTATGTTTTAAATATTTAAAAGAATATTTTATCATACTTATGTGACAATCGTGTGACATTTGTGTTAAATCTTTGTGAATTATTTAAATAAGTTTTTTATTTCCCATATAATTATACACAACGCTATTAAAATAGTAAACAATTCTAAGCTCCTCTGTTAGTTTATTTAGTAGGGTTAGTACCCTTGTATAAGTCATCTAAAGAAATGCTCAAGGCATAGCTTACATGCTCTCCTATCCTATGAATTATATCTGTTTCTGGTATGTCCATTGGATTGCTCCACTCTTTTATGTCATCATATAATTTATCAACAAAAAGATTAAACTTTTTCTCTGATAATTTATTGACCACAAAATCTCTGGCACATATGTTAATTAATTTTTTGTATAAAGTTCTATTCATTAGTTCAATCCCTCCACTTTTTCCCAGTCCTCATCAAGTATAAGGACTTCTTCAAAGTTATGTTTATAATCTATGTCTAAGTCTTGCCAATTTTCATAAGTCTTTTCAGTTCCATCTTTAAAAGTTATATGTAGGTCTGCTCTTAACAAGTCCCAATCTTCTACCTTATCCCAATCAATACCTAGTTCATCTAAATCCCAACTAAGATATGCACTATATCTAGCTTCTATAATCTTAGGTTTAGTTCCTTCTATCCAATCACTCATCATCTTCCTCCTCATATCCACATTCTATTAAGTATTCTTTGAACTCTTTATCAGACATATCTTTTACACTATCTAACATGACATCATAAGCCATTCTATATAAGTCTTTCCAGTCCATATCTTCAACAGTACCTTCTGCCCATTCTTCTTTAGTTATTCTCATCATCTTCCTCCCATACTTTTACATTTGTTATTCTTAAATCATCTTCATATACGTCCCACCTATCCCACATAATATCTATAGCATGTTCTTTGCTTTCAGCATAGTCATCTAAAGAATCTATC
>Ga0196887_1001319_pt1 | contig 10906 bp, 6 predicted proteins | sample VirMetDEL_Mar_31_FD_169094 | JGI IMG/M metagenome (GOLD analysis project Ga0196887, IMG submission 169094) | Aqueous microbial communities from the Delaware River and Bay under freshwater to marine salinity gradient to study organic matter... | ecosystem: Environmental > Aquatic > Marine >... | reverse complement strand
ATCAGGTATCAGATGGTCAATGACAAGTTAGAAGGCTTAGACAAAAGAATGTGGCGAATAGAAGCTATGTCTATGGTGGGAACTTTAGGTGTAGTAGCTTTGGTTGTCGCAATAGTAATGAAATAGGGAATACAGTATGGCAGAGACTGAAGAAAAATTAAAAGATAAAACTGGAGATGCACTACGAAAAAGTGTTATCACTAAGGAAGCAGAAGTATCTGACAAGACTGAATTATCCCCTAGTGAAAAAGTAGTTTTAGAAAAACAACAAGTCAAATCAGAGGAGCTAATGAATCCTCTTGCTTACGACGTAAAAGAAACTACTGCCAAAGAACCTGACAAAATTGATGTTTCTAAATTTAAACAAGACCAGCCAACTAAAACAACGTCTCCTACCTACACTGCATCGACAGTAGGTGATGTAGGCAAAATGGATGCAGTATCGGGAGATGTATCATCAGAAGCAGTTATGACTGCGGCACAAGGTACAGCATCTGCTGACTCTCTGGCTACAGCAGCCACTGAACAACTAGACGCAAAAGCTACAGTATCATACCAAATGGCTGAGTTGTTTAAAGGTATAGAGTCGGGTACAGAGCTACCTGCTTGGGCTGCTCCATCTGTACGTAAAGTATCGGCTATAATGGCACAAAGGGGATTAGGCTCGTCAAGCATGGCTTCAGCCGCAATGATACAAGCTATCTATGAATCAGGAGTTCCTATAGCAGTTGCAGATGCAAACAAATACGCAACAATTCAGCTACAGAATTTAAACAATAAACAACAGGCGGCAATACAAAATGCTACAGTCGTAGCCACTATGGATACAGCCAACTTAAATAACAGACAAATGGCAGCTGTGAATAATGCAAAAAGTTTTTTATCTATGGATATGCAAAACTTAAACAACGAGCAACAAAAAGCTACTATTGATTTCCAACAGAGAGTTAGTGGTATGTTTACTGATGCGGCTCAAGCTAACGCTGCAAAACAATTTAATGCCAAGACTCAAAGCGAGATTGACCAATTCTTTGCAGAGTTAGGTGTTTCTGTAGAAAATACAGCTTTAAATAGAAATGCTGCTCTTGAGCAATACAACGTGTCTCAAGCCACTGCAGTAGAACAATTTAACGCACAAATGGTGTCGCAAAGAGAACAGTTTAATTCTAACAATAGAAAACAAATAGACGCATCTAACGCACAGTGGAGAAGAACAATTAACACTGCAGAGACTGCGGCTATAAATGAAGAAAACAGAACAAACTTACAAACACTATTAAACATGTCTAACCAAGCACAAAATAATCTGTGGCAATTGTACAGAGATCAGGCAGGTTGGGCGATGAGTACAAGTGAAAACAACTTGGACAGGGCCCACAATGCGGCCATGCAAGCGGCGGCTATATCTGAAAGAGCCGATATGTACGACGATAAGTTTGATGACTTTTTAATTATAAAAACTATAGACAATATATTCGGATAGGAGTATAATAATATGAGTTTATTTGGTAGTTCTATGATGAACTTGCTAGTAGGTTCTGCAATAAGTAAGGGAGCATCCCTAGCAGGTGATTATTTTAAAGAAAACATTTACTCTGGTAGCTTTTTAGAAAGAGCCTATACCGATTACATTGATCCCTACAATCCGTTTGGCACTGCTGATGAAGTAAGAGATGCAAGTGGTAAGGTTGTACAGAAAGCTGTTGCATCAGGAGCTTCACAGTTACTCGCACAAGGACTAGGTGTTGACCCATCTTCAGGAAGAAACATGCCTAACATAAGTGTACCTGAAGGTGATACGTTTAGATCAAGAAACACAAACTTTAGCAAGGGCAACTACGGTGGCTATCCTCAAGGTACTTCAAAGATACTAGAAAATGCGTTCAGAGACCCAGCAATAAGACAATTTGCATTTGATTATAAGCAATCAAGGATGCCAAATATAAACGTTGTTAGTCCTACTGTATCTATGGGCAGTTCAAAAATAGGGGGTCTTGATAAGGGATATATAAGGAGTGTAAAATCGTAGCATGGCATTAGACAAATTAAAGGCATTATCTGCTCCTCCCGGACATTCATTTACAGATGAACCCGGAAAGTGGGCATGGGAGCAAGCTCCAAGATTTAGTGATCCAAATCAAGCAATAGATTTTATTGTAGATAAATTTAAAACTGGGCAAAGTGAAGATGATATGTTGAAACTTATGGCTGCAGGCATAACTGTAGAAGAATTAGTAGGTCAAGTATCATTTAAAGGTTTTATGCAAGGTGCATTTAATCCAGACGTAGCTGAGTTAATTAAGCCTGCAATAGCAATGTATCTTATGAAACTAGGGATTGACAACGGATTTACTCCTACAATGTTTATACCTGATGATTCTGAAGAGGGTGAAGTTGACGATGGCAAGTTCTTTTCTATTCTTAAAGAACGTAACCCAGAAGTGTTTAATGACATGAATGAGAGATTAAACAAGGCAACGAGATTACAAGAAGAGTTTGCTGTAGAGGAAAACATACAAAACATGGAACAGATGGGTGATCAAGGTGAAGGAACTTTTATAAATGAAGAGCAACCTCAACAAGAGGAGATTGTGTAATGGCACTTAATTTACCTTTATTAGCATTATATACTTTATCTGTAGGTTCTAAAAGAAAACGGGAAGCAGATCAAGCAAGAGCAAAAGCTAAAGCAGATAGTAAAGTAACGAATTGGGCAATAGGACCTAAGGGGGTAAGAGCTTTAGGTGACAATGATGAATTTAAAGAGGGAGAATCTGCTTATGGTTTTTCAATAGGCAATTCTAAAACTATAAACCAATTGCCAAAAGAAGAAAAAAAGTTTTTAGATTTATTTGAAAACCCTGCAAATCCTGAAGGTCCTTTAATATCTAGATTAGATTTTCAAAATTTAAATAAGAATACAGCAGGTATGGATCAAACACAACAATACAAGTTAGGTAAAATTGTAGGTCAAAGAAATCCGACAGATAATACATTTACGCTACTTCCCGGCTATGAAAGATTTAAAAAACCTGTAGACGTAAAAAAGACTTTTCAACAAGAAGGTAGGGAAGTAAAGGGCATTTTTGTACCTAAAAAACCTTCCGACGCTTGGGATGCAACTCACGCAAGAGAAGTTACTCAATCAGCAACTGAAACTAAAGAGGGCAAACCTTACAAGTTAGATAGTAATAAACAAGAAATTGAACTGCAACAAGACGGGTTTTTAGATTCTAATAATAGATTTGTTCCCATTGAATCGGGTGATTCTACTACAAAAGCCACTCACAGTAGAGCAATTAAAAAAATGGGAGAAACAATTACATTTGCAGGTATTCCTGAGTTTAAAAAAATAACACAAGAAGCACAAGAACTAGTCGGATTCTATGATAAAGATGACAACGAAGTTACTTTTGAAAGTGGAAACGCAGTAAAATCTTTTAAGTTCAAAGGTAGAAAAGAAGATGGTAAACCAAATATAACAGAAGCACCGAAAGCTCTTGTCTCTGATAAAGATAATGATATTGTTGTAAGTTTGGATAAAGATAGAAAACCAACTACTGATCCTGACAAAGAAGTATATACACAAAAATTTAGGTTTAACACAGAAAATCCAAAAGGAGTGCCGATTGAAAAACCTCAGTTATTAGAAAAACCTGATAAAAAGAAAGTACCAACACAAGATTTTAGAGTTGAAATAAAGAATCCTAATGGTAAAATTGTGTCTGGACTAGCATCAGAGTTAGGTATAACAAAAAATGAAGCATTACAAAGGCATGGGGTTGACGTACTTATAACTAGTAGCATTACAACAGATGAAAATGGAATTATAGATGAAAAACCTTATGGAAATAAAAAAGTAGCTGATAGCTCTAATTCAGCAAAAGCTGGAGATACCTACGGTTCTCTTACTTTAAAGACGTCTGAAACTGATCAAAGCACATTCCGTAAGAAAAATGTAACGGTATCAATGAACAGAAAATTTTCTGGACAACAAAATTTAATAGAGTTTAATAAAACATTACTTGAAGATGATAGCTATGTGCAACAAATAAATTCTGATCCTGTTTTATATCAAAAGGCTATGTCAAACATTGTGTCAGAAGTTAGTCGTTATTTTAATGATGGTAAAACAGGGATGAATGGCGTAACTGTATTTAAAAATTTACCAAAAAATCCACAAGATGCTATCCGAACAATTAAAAAATTCGTAAGTGCTGATGGTTTAGCTAAAATAAAAAACTTTGATAACATCGTTTTAAATGCAGCAGGCATGTTAGGAGATGAAGCAGCAAAAGAACTAATGGCAAGCACACCCTTAAATCAGGGCGAAGACGTTCTTGTAGTAAAAGGTAAAACTACAGACGGTGGAACTGCTATGGTAGGAGTAAATTATCCTAGTGAGTTTAAAGATATAGTTACAAAGAAACTACCTCAATATGTGAAGTCCAGCGACGCTGATCAAATAACAGCTACTATTGCAAGTTTAATAAAGACAAAGAAAAATCCTGATGGCACAGATATGTTCGTTGAAAATGCTGAAGGTAAAAAAGTTCGTGTCCTTGATGATGAGCAAGGACTACTTACATTTATAAAAGATTTAGATAGTCGAGTTATGATAGGTAAGAAAGTAACTATAAATGGGGTAGAAAGAAACGCATCTTTACTAGACGGATTTTTTAGTATTCTGCATCCTTATCCTAGCCAAGCACCTGCAGGTAACATTACAGGAGATGATAGAAAGTATATACTAAATGCTTTTACTACTCTTGCCGCAAACAATTTTACTGAAGCAAGAAAATTAATAATGGGATTTACTGATGTAAATCAGGACATGGTTGATAGAACTATTGAACAACTGCACGGTGGAGACACAGGTAACATAAAAGTTAGGCAGGAAATTCAAGGTAAAGCAACATCTGCTTTCAATGCTATCATAACTATAGATTCTATGGAAGATACATACCAGATAAACGGAAGAGATATTAATATAAACACTCAACAAGGTGAACTTATTGTAAAGCTTTCGGGTATGAAAGAAACAGCCATGAGAGCTTACAGGTTTCTCAAAGGTGAAAAAGTTATTGACATTGTATCTAGTAGTGTTGAAGACGTTAACAGTCAACTTATTGATCAAGACGATGTTTACGATTCCATAAATTCAAATGATCCTGCAGAACAACAAGCTAAAGCAAAGAATAAAGCTGCCCTTGCTGAAATAAAAGAAATTATGAAAGGCAACTTAGGAAAAGGCACAGACTTTATGCAAAGAGCAGGCATAGGTGAAGCTTCTGGATTTGTAAAAAGTATGCCTAAAGCTATGCGTGATGCTTATTCAAAAGGTGCGTTAGGCAAAGACGTTATAAGAAAGTTAGCCATAAGACAGTATCACAAATATATGTTGGCATACCAGCTAGCTGCAGCAATTCAAGGTGGCACAGGTGGTAGAACTATATCTGACCAAGACGTTCAAAACATATTAAGTGCGTTGAACTTTGGGTTCTTTACTGAAGCAAGCTTAGAGAAAGCTACCTTACAAGAAGCTAGAAAGATGATGACTTCTATCTACGAGTACAACAATGCCTTGTTAAACAAAGATACAAAGGTTCAATACTCTGCAATAAAAGCAAGAGAACTATTGTTTGAAGGTAATAAAGCACCATACTTAGGTGTAGGTAACTTAGGTAATCTAAGAGGAGTAAAGGCAAGGCGATCTTTTATAATGAACAAGTTACTAAATACTAAAAACGATGGTGACAACAATACTAAGGCTAAAGTAGACAAAGAAGAGACAGAGCAAACTAAAAAGCTTATGGAAGCAATACAAAAAAATAAAGAATAAGGATAGTTTATGGCTGAAGAAATAACAGAAGATACAGATAATATCGTACAGCCAAAAAGAGGGTATGATATTTTTGATGATACAGCAGGTGCAGCTAGGAAAGTAGCTGAGAAAGTAGGTATAGTTAGACCTGAAGCTGTTACTGATGTTAAAAAAACATTCGTAGAAGATATTGTTCCGGGATCAGAAACTGTATCTAAGAGAGAAGTGTTTGTGGACAAAGCTAAACTACAGCCGTATGTTAAGACTGAAAGTATATTTCAAAAAACAAATCCCGTAATGATTGATATAGTTAACAATATGGTGGGATTCAGAACAAAGAATACTCAAGGTGATGGCTATTCTAAATTTCAAGAAGGTTCTACCTACGATGATAAAATTAAAACCATGAATTACATGGGTGCTTTACAGTATGCTTACAAAAAGAAAAGTGGAGCTATAGCATACGAAGATATTCCCTACGAGACTCAAATTGCAAATATTATAAAAGAACCTGAAGGTTACTCTCCCCCATCAGTACAAGCAATTCTTACAAAGTCTGCTACTACAGGAGGACCTTTTGGTGCATCAACTGATGCTAAATTTTATGATGCTAAAACAGATAAAGGTAAGTTTCCTGAGTGGATGCCGTTTATTGGTGGACAAAAGATAGGAGTAACTCTTGATAAAACATTTGGTACAAACTTTGATGAGACAGGTTTTAATCTTCATCTTGCTAAACAATACAATAAGATATTAATTAAAGCAGGTCTTAATTCTAGACAAAGACTTGGTATAATAACTGAACGTATGGATAACAAGTTTAAGAATATGGAAAACATACTTGGTTATGCTAGAGGTGGCATGAGATTTGGACTTGAAACAGGGGGGTATCTTTTAGGAGAAGGATTTGAAATTCTAACAGATTCAACAGCAGGTATAACTGATTCAAAGAAGCGAAATGATTTCTATGATGTACTTATGGACAAGCAAGCAAACATACTTCAAGATGGATATGCTGCAAGGGGTATTGAGATAGACATAGGAACAGCCGAACTTATAGCTACCATGTTTACTTCTACTCCTCAGAGACTAGCCGCAGTCGGTGCTGAGATACTGATACCTAGTAAGGTAGCAACAAAGATAGTAACCCAATTGGGAAAAAGAGAATTTAGAAAATACAAAAAGTACCTAGCGACAGAGAGACTTAAACCCGGAGGAGAGAACCTAACACCAGAAGAAGGGTTACAAAAGTTTCAAGCTCTACGAAACAAACAAATAGGTTTTGGTAAATTTACTGCTAACTTAGGGGATGCTCCTCTTGGTGTGGGCAAAGTCTATCAACGTATTGATTCTATATTAAACGGTGGCAGATTAGTAAGAGGATTGCAAATAGATGATGCAGGTAAAACTGTGTTTAAAAGACCTGAAGTAACATCTGCACTTGCTACAAGAAAGAATATACTTAAACAAAGAGATAACTTTGAAGAAGCACTACGTATCAAAGGCAAGCGAACTTTAGATGATGAAAAGCAACTTGCATCTCTTAATGCTTCCCTAAATCAATCCACTGAAAATTTACGTACCGTAGTTCTAGAGTCTAACTTGCCACAATTCTTACGAGATGCTTCACAGGGCAATAAGTATATGATCATTGGGTCAGCAGGCTTTGGGCAGCTAGCACAAGAAGCAGAGGGAGATTCTCGTCTCTTTGAAGCAGTCGGTTTGTTTTCAGGTATAATATACCAAACAGGGTCTAACAACAGAATTATGTCTAATCTTCTGGATAAAGCATATAGTTTTACTAACGCAGGTAAAAAGGCTCAAGACCTAGATATAGCAAAAGAACTTGCTAAACGAGTAAATACTTTTTCTCCTGAGTTTAAAAAATCTTTAGAGACACGTATAAAGTACATGGATGAGTTGCAACAAGAACTCATTACAGCAGGTGTACCCGTAGAGTTAGTTAAAATGAGCTTTGCAAAACTTTCAGGAATATCTATCTTGCAAACTATCGAAGAGGGATCACGCTTAAACATATCTGAAAAAAGTTTAGCATCTTTTGGTCAAACAATAGAAGATTTGCAAAAAGTACAAACTCTAAAAAGTAGTTTGTTAAATGAATTATCTAGTGCTTCTTTGGACATATCAAATATACGTAGAGACAATGACACGCCTGCCCTGATAAAATTTCAAAACACAATAGATAAAGTTTACAACTTTGGTGTAAAGCGTAACGAGAAGATATCTGAAACTATAGAGCAACTGAAAGAAGCTCAAAAGAATGAGATAACTGATGCTATCTATGGAACTACAGGTATACTAGACGATGGTGTTAGCAGTGCAGACGACATAAGCACCAAGCTTAACACTACCTATGGTTTAAATATAAACAAAGTTAACTGGGAGAATGAAGTAAATATATCTGCAGAGAATCAAACTATAAGTGATGCCGTAGATAAGGCACTTGCAGATAAAGCAAAGTCATTAAACAGACCCAAGTTGTTAAAGGAAGCTAAGACAAAACTAAACAAAAGTTTAAAGAAAGATGACAATCCTGTAGTAGAACACGATAACTTTGGCGATTTGTTTCTTACTTTTTCAGAGAACGTACGAAATAAAGTAAATGCAGAAGTTAGTGCAGAGTATAAAAAGTTAGATAGCTCTAGATTTGTAACTGAAACAGGAGAACTTATAGGTACTAATGCTAAGGTAGAAGGCATAGGTATCTTAGAGAAGTTTTTAGACATCACAGGTAAAACAAACGAGACAGATGTATTTAAAAACATTGCAGGTGCAAACATCGGCTCATCTAAAAGAGCTAATTTGTTTAAGGGATTAAACGATGCAGCAGGAATATCTGTACAGAAACATTTTGATACTGTTAATCAAGGTGGTCAATATGAAAACATAAATGAGTTCATTGGTAGTATTCTTGAAAACGCTGATCCATCTATGATAAAATCTTACTTACCTATGAATCTACAAGTTGTAGATGTTCTAAACCAAATGGCAAAGAGTAGAGGTAAAACAATAGACTCAATACCTATATCCTTTGAACAACTAAAAGAAATGAAATCGGCTTTTTCTAATCTTAATTCAAAGTATAAAAGACTACAAGAGTCAGGAACTAACACAGAAGCAGGTGGCATAGCCTACCAGTATAGCCAGTTAAAAGATGAAGCTGACACAATGTTTACACAATTCAAAGTAAACTTTGGACAGCCAAACGAACAGCTAATTGGAGATATGTTTGTAGAGATAGGCAAAGAAAGAGTTGCTGTTAAAGATTTATTAAGTAACGCAAATACTATGCACCAAACCTACATGAACAGATTCTTCGATAACAAACTAAATTGGAACAAATCATTTAAAGGAAGAAACAAAGTATCACCAAGTAGCACTAGACCTACAGGTATAACTTTAGATAACAATCCTAACAGTTGGTTTGACTTTGATAAAATTGCAAACATGAAAACTTCTGAGTTGCCTGAGTTTCAAGATAGTTTTTATGAGTTGGTAGGAACAAGAATAGGTAAAAACTACACAATTGATCTTGGAACTCAAAACGGTCAAACTCTAAAAGCTCTTATGGAATTAAAGTTATCAGACTATATACTTGATGTTGCAAACAAAGGACAGTTAAACAGTAAAGAATATATAACTAAAATGAGAAACATAGAAAAAGCCTTTACTGTAGGCAGAGAAGACGGAAGACTTAGAAGTCTTATAGATGTTAACAAGATAGAAAAAGACTTGTTCTCCTATAATCCAGCATCAGTTGGAGACAAACTATGGAAAAAAGGACAAGATAACCTTGACACACGCATGAATAAGTTGGCTAAAGAAAATGTAAAGCCTGCTACAGAGTATCTAGACCAAAGAAAACAAGTTGCTAGGGTTCTGCAAACTTTAACATCAGAGAGTACATCCACAGTAAGTTTAGCTCAAAAGATGTTTGAGAACGGACCTCAGTTAAACAGAGCAAAAGATGGATTGTTTACATTCTTTGGTGGCAAAGTATCTAGAGACAGAATAGATGATTTGGTTAGGGATGTATATTTAGAGGATTTAAATAAAAACGTATTTAAAACTACTGGTAAAAATACATTAGACTACAAAGGCAACTTGATACCCGAAGTAACAATGGACATGGAAGCCTTGAAATCTATTACTGGCTTCAACGATAAAACTAAAAGAGCTATGGTACAAAATCTCATAGGAGAAAAAAGATTAAAGACTTTTGATTCCATGATAAATTTTGTGTCTGAACAAACAGACATAGCAGAGAAAGCGTCTAACATAACAGGAGTTCCGAGACACTTTTCTGTGGAAAGTTATATTAGTAGATTCTACTCTATAAACAGAGGAGTTGTATCTGCGAGGTACGTGGGAACAGAAGCTGTATTACAACAGTTTCGTATGAAAGGTCACAACATGTTTAAGGCTTTGATTGAAAACCCAGAAGCAGGTCAATTATTCTTAGAAATAGTAAAGACAGGTCAACCTCTGTCTAGACAAAAGGAAGTACAATTTTTTAACGCAATGACTTTAGCTCTGTCCAATCAAGACAAGATGCTTAACCGAGTTGCCCCCGAAAGAGAGATTGACTTACCTGAAGGTTGGAAAATAAAATACAAAGAGTATGAATACGCTAACGATTTAACTTAAGGAGAACAACTAATGAAAATGTATAATAACGGTCAACGTAAAGGCATGATGTACGGTGGTGGTGCTACCCCAAGAAAGCCAATGATGTACGGTGGCATGACTAAGAAAAAGAAAATGATGAACATGGGTGGACTTGCTGGCGAGAACAGAAAGTCATCTGCAGGTCAAGCAGGCATGATGAACCCTATGGGTAGCATGACTGAGAAGAAGAAGTTCAGCATGGGTATGGCTCACGGTGGAAAGCTACACGGTAAGCAGGCTATGCTAGATAAAAATAAAGACGGTAAGATATCAGGTAAAGACTTCAAGATGATGAAGAAGAAGTAGGCTTATCCCTCTGTCTCGATATCTTACGACCCTTAAAGAAAACAATTGTATTGATAGTGGTGTTGATAGTTATAGCTACGACTAGCC
>Ga0196887_1001318_pt1 | contig 10912 bp, 7 predicted proteins | sample VirMetDEL_Mar_31_FD_169094 | JGI IMG/M metagenome (GOLD analysis project Ga0196887, IMG submission 169094) | Aqueous microbial communities from the Delaware River and Bay under freshwater to marine salinity gradient to study organic matter... | ecosystem: Environmental > Aquatic > Marine >... | reverse complement strand
TTCTAGGGCTTGGGCTTCTACCGACGAGCCACGCATGAACTTAGGGCCATGCTGATTCTCTTTTTCTATCTCAAGAAGCTTCTCTTTAGAATCAAAGAACTTGCCTATGTACTGTGCTGTATCCTCTATCTCACGACCAGCGTTAACCGCTTTAGTGATCATGTTATAGGCTTTACTGGCACCGGATATACACGCTGTTATGGTTAACGGGTCCATTAGTACGGCCTCACTGTTACTGGGTCTGCCACACGGGGCAAACAATATGCAGCGAGGGCCACGCCTCTCGGCTCGTAATTAAGTGTCCGCTCTACCTTCCCCCTGACGATAGCTGTAGCGAAATAGTTGCACCTATGGACGTCATAAAAATACATGTCCGCAGACTGTATCTGGCCGTTGACCAGTACCATTAACAAAAATAGGTGCGTCACTACTCATACCCTACTGCTCCACAACCTCGGCAGCTTCCAAGGACTCAGTAAGCATCTTCAAAAAAGACTCCTTACCCACTTGTAACTGCTGTAACTGAAAGTTCATGTTGCCAATCTTGCGATCAAGGTCTAAGCAATGATTCGTCATAGCAATTTGTTCTTCAGTAAATGTAGCTGTGTCGTGTTCAACATCGTTTATCGTAATCATTTGAGGCTTGTTGTCTTTGCTCATTAGATTTACTCCTAGTTAAAAGTTAGTTACCACGGAACACCCGAGGCGGTTACAGGATTAACCTGCAAATCAATGTTAGCTTGCAAGTTAGCTTCAGTAGCATCTTTATCTACTCCTTCGGTCCAACACCAGCCCAAAACTTCGGCTTCGGTTAGGTCGGCGTAGGGTACATAACCCGGTGCTTCTGGGTCTGGGTTGAAACCACACGTGCCATAAGCAGACGCTGTGTACGTTACAACATCGCCTTCGCCAGTGGTTTCTTCGGCGTTGCAACGCCAATGCGCGACTATTACAGCGCCATCCATGTCAGAGGGCTGTAGGTCGTACTCTAAAGTTTGAATAGTCCAATTAAAAGTTGTCATGTGTTACTCCGGCTTCGTAGGCCAATTTACTTCGTGAGGGAAGTCGTCTTGGTCGGGCATATCTCGTAGGGCTTGACGGTACGTCGCTATCTCTGCGGGCATTGTTACGTCAGATAGTCCATACCAATCAGTCTCAGCGAGTAAAGAGTCGCGCTTAGTTCGCACGGATTTAGCCGCTTTGTTGTCTACTCTTGTTTGGTAATCTATTTGCTGCTCTGACGTAAGAGAAACAACCGTTTTGGATATAACCCACTCACCGTCGATCAGCACAGGCTCGGCAGAATGTTCCACCCTCTGCGTACGTTCGTCGTATTCAGGTTGTGCTTGATATCCTACAGAAAAAACTCCCCACGCATTAAGCACTGACTCACTCAGCTTTTTGGGGAAAGAAGTGTTTGGGTTGTCTGAGTACAAAAGCCCAATATCGTATGGGTACTGTTCAACCGTGCCGTTATTTATTTTTGCGTACATAATGTTTAACCTTCTACACCTATATTGTATTCAAGTATCATATCTGAAGGGGCACGGAAAACAATATACATTCTTGTGCCATTAGACTTGAAGAATATTCCTGTCGAACTTGTATTGCTATATAATGCAAAGTTTTGGTCATAGCTAGCAGTTGATACGTCCCATGCAGTTGATAATGAGTACTCGCTTACGTCATCTGAGAATGTGTCAACAAGATACATTTTAGTACCATCGGGCTTAAAGGCCAGACCTTGTGGGTCGGTTACTTGAGCACTTACTGAAAAAGCTTGGTCATAGCTAGCAGTTGATATATCCCATGCAGTTGTGAGAGAGTACTCGTTTACGTTCTTCCCAATAGTTTCAACAATATACATTTTCGTGCCGTCAGTCTTGAAGAATATGAATTGGGGAGCGGTTCCTTGTGCACTTACTGAAAAGTTTTGGACGAAGGTAGCAGTTGATATATCCCATGCAGTTGAAAGAGAGTACTCGTTTACTTCCCTCCCAACAGTTCCAACAATATACATTTTCGTGCCGTCAGGCTTAAAAAATACTCCGGTTGGGCCGGCTTCTTGTGCATTTACTGAAAGGTTCTGGACGAAGCTAGCAGTTTGTATATCCCATGCAGTTGAGAGAGAATACTCGTTTACGTCATCCGCATTAGTGTCAACAATATACATTTTCGTGCCATCGGATTTGAAGAATACGTCTTGGGGGTTTGACATCTGTGCCGATAGGTCAAAACCCCCCATAACATATTCGTTTACGTCATCCCCAGATTCTCCAATAACATACATTCCCAGCCCGTCGGGCTTTAAGAATAGTCCGCTTGGGTCGGTTTCTTGAGTCTCTGTTGGAAAGGCTGTGGTATAGCTAGCAGTTGATATATTCCATGCAGTTGATAATGAGTACTGGGATACGTCACGGGGGGTGGTTCGGCCAATAACATACATTTCAGTGCCGTCGGACTTGAAGAAAAATCCGGTAGGGGTAAGTTCTTGTGCACTTACTGAAAAGGTCCGAACGTAGCTAGCAGTTGATATATTCCATCCAGTTGAGAGAGAATACTCGTTTACGTCATCCCCCACAGTTCCAATAATATACATTTTCTTGCCGTCGTCGGGTTTGAAGAATACGTCTTGGGGAGCGGTTTCTTGTGAATTTACTGAAAAGTTCCGAACGTAGCTAGCAGTTGATATATTCCATGCAGTTGAAAGAGAGTACTCGTTTACGTCCCTCCCAGCAAATCCAATAACATACATTTTCGTGCCGTCAGGCTTAAAAAATATTCCGGTTGGGTCGGCTTCTTGAGTAGCTACTGAAAAGCTCTGGACGAAGCTAGTAGTTTGTATATCCCATGCAGTTGAGAGAGAATACTCGTGTACGCCCACAGTACCAAAAAGGTTATCGTCTACAGTATACATTTTCAGGCCGTCGGGCTTGAAGAATACGTCTTTGGCAAACCTAGTGTTAGCAGAAACTGAACGACTTCCAGTAAACATAGAAACTGTTACGTCCCACGCGCCTTCGTTTGGAAGACCGTAGTACGCATAGGACAAATCCCACGCACCTTCAGGGATTTCTTCTGCCGCATTACCTGCCGCTGCTATAAGATTTCTGCTTAACATTATGCGTAACTCCCAACGTAAGCGCCGTAGAGGGTAGAGGATACCTTCCAGAAAACCAACGTGTCATTTGCAGTTAGTGTGGGCGCGACGTTACCTGCTGAGGTAACCCAAGTGATTGTAGGCCAAGTTACCGTGTAGGAGGCTCCGGCAAGTAGCATAAGGATCATAGATTCTCCAGAGGTTAAAGACTCAGTAAAAGTCGTATTAGCCGCTAAAGTCTTGGCTTGAATAGTCCCATTAGCGGGGTCCAAAGCAGTGCCAGTGAGTGTGTATACTTCTTCTGAATAAGCGCCATCTAAAGCTAGGCTAGTTATTGTAGGGGCGGAAGACAGGACTACCGAACCTGTACCTGTAGAAGAAGTTACCCCAGTACCACCGTTAGCGACAGGGAGAGTACCTGTTACTTGAGAAGCAAGGTTTATATCTGATAGAGACCCGCCAAGAGTTAGGCTTCCAGAGCTAGTCACAGTGCCAGATAAAGTTAAACCTTGAACAGTTCCAGTGCCGCCGACGCTAGTAACAGAACCAACACCTTTAGCATTTAACTGAGTCTGGATAGCACTAGTAACGCCGTCTGTGTAGTTAAGCTCTGCGGCGGTAGCCGTAAGACCAAAATTAGTCAAAGCACCTGAAGCTGTGGTTGAGCCTGTACCGCCGTTAGTAATCGGCAGTGTTCCTGTCACCTGAGAGGCTAAGTTCACAGAAGAAACGTCAACGGTGGTACCAGTGATCGCCATTGTGCTGCCAACGGTCAAGAAAGCCATTGCACCCGCCGAATTATCCCAGAACATTATCCGGTCGGCAGTGGGTGCGGTTAGGGAGGCTCCTGTTCCGCCGTTTGCTAATGACAGACCAGCACCAGACCAATCGGCATTATTTATGGCCAGTGTTCCACCCAGAGTAATATCTCCAGAAGACGTAACTGTGCCGGTCAAGCTAAGCCCGTTTACTGAACCTGACCCACTAACAGAGGTAACTGTGCCCCCAGAAGACGTTGCAGCTATGGTTGTTCCTGTAATGGTGAGACCGCTTCCCGCAGTCAGCCAAGTCACGGCACCTGTGGAATCATCCCAAAACAGAATACGGTCAGCGTTTGGATCGGCAAGAGAGGCTCCAGTACCACCATTTGCTAATGACAGATCAGCGCCGGACCAGTTAGTGTTACTGATCGCAAGGGTGCCTCCTAATGTAATACTGCCTGCGGTGGTTACTGTACCTGTCAGAGTCAGACCATTTACACTGCCTGTGCCTGCTACACTAGTAACTGAGCCTCCAGACTGAGTGTTTTCAAGGGAAGTTCCGTTAACCTGAAGCCCAGAGCCTACAGTTAACCAAGCGGCTGTCCCCGCTGAGTCGTCCCAGAAAAATATACGGTCCGCATTAGGGTCTACCAGTGAAGCGCCTGTACCACCGTTGGCGAGAGATAAATCAGTGCCAGACCAGTCAGAGTTGTTGATTGCAAGCGTACCCCCAAGGGTCAGACTTCCAGACGTAGTTACCGTGCCTGACATGGTCAGGCCATTTACCGTGCCTGTGCCTGCTACACTAGTAACAGTACCCCCTGCATCGGTGGAGGAAAGGGTAGTGCCTGATATTTGAAGTCCGGACCCCACGGTAAGAAACGCAGTCGATCCGGCAGAATCATCCCAGAAGAAGATACGGTCAGCATTGGGGTCTACAAGAGAAGCACCGGTGCCGCCGTTAGCCAGAGAAAGGTCAGTACCCAACCAGTCGGAGTTGTTGATTGTTAGCGTACCGCCTAGCGTTAGGTTGCCAGAACTAGTAACAGTGCCGCTAAGGGACAGCCCGTTAATCGTACCAGTGCCGCCTACGCTTGTTACTGATCCAACGCCTTTTGCGTTTAACTGAGTCTGGATAGCACTAGTAACGCCGTCAGTGTAGTTCAGCTCTGTAGCAGTAGCTGTAAGACCGAAGTTAGTTAAAGCACCGGGGGCTGTAGTTGAGCCTGTACCACCCCTAGCAACAGATAACGTGCCCGTAGTACCTGCAATAATTGGAAGCCCAGTGGCATTGGTCAGAGTAGCAGCAGAAGGGGTGCCGAGATTTGGCGTAGTTAAAGTGGGGCTGGTGGCAAATACTGCCGACCCCGTACCTGTCTCATCGGTGAGCGCTGTCCTTAAATTGGCAGAAGAAGGGGCGGCCAAAAAGGTAGCAACACTGGCGCCTAAACCACTTACACCCGTTGAAATAGGAAGTCCTGTGGCGTTAGTTAGCGTACCGCTGGCGGGGGTTCCTAGCACGGGGGCGGTCATTGTGGGGTCGGTCATTGTGGGAGAAGTGAGTACCGGAGTGTTTAGCGCCAAGTCTACAAAGGCGTCTGTAACAGCGGCGCCAGCGCCTATCCCATCGGAATAGACCGCCTTCACTTGGCCATTGGGTATGGTTACGGTTCCACCGCTTCCTTGGGCAATAGTAATGCTTTGGCCACCAGTAGTCGCATTTTCGATTACCCACACCTTGCTAATGGTATTTGGGCCCAGTGTGGCTGTGCGAGTTGCTGTAAGGGCGCCTGTGAACTTCAGATAAAGCGAACGAGTGCTGTCCGTCGTAGCGTCAGGCATGGTGAAAGTTTCGTCAGCGTCGGTAGCAAAAGCCTTGGTGCCGTAGCTAAACCCATCAGTAATTAAGTCAAGGTTAGTATTAGTACTGGTGCCCCAAGTGCCGCTTTCATCGCCTGTGGCGATTTCCTTCAATCTTAAATTGTTTACATAAGTAGCCATCGGGGCACTCCAGTTATACTAATGTGCTTCCGCCAGCGGGCGGTATGCTTGTTGCGTAAATCTTTGTATTCTGACGTAAGTTTAGTGCTTCCCCGCAGTCTGAGCAAGTGTCAGCCTCTAGTTCTCCCGCATCTACGTCATACCCGCAGTTTTCGCAAACCACTTCAATTTCGTGTTTTGGGTCGATTACATCGCCCAGTTGTACAGCTTCCTTTACGGTCTTCATGCGGCTATCTCCGTCCAATTTGGTGTTTGGCTGCCCTCTACTTCAGTCCAGCCCGGTGTTTGATCATCGTCTACGTCCGCCCAGTTCGGTGTTTGGCTAGCGGCTATAGCGTTCCAATTAGGTGTTTGGTCATCGTCTACGTTTGCCCATCCGGCATTCTGGTCGGGGACTATTTCTCCCCATACTAACACGGTTCCTATTCTACCCGTGGCCTGTACGCCAATGGCGTATACTTTGGCGGCGCCTGTTTCGGTGGTTTCACCTAGCGCCGTAGTGCCTTGAACGCCTGTTACGTACGCATTAGCGTCCGCTTTTGCTGTAGCCGTGCCGAGTTGAGCAGTGGCCTGTAGGCCCGTAACGTCAATTATGTTGTTAGTTATCAGGGTTACTGTACCTAACTGAGTAGTACCCTGAACCCCAGTAACAACTACATTAGCGTCGGCAGTAACGGTTTCTTCACCAAGGACCGTGGTTCCCACCACTCCAGTAACTGCAACAACTGCTGTGCCTGTTACCCCAACCGTTCCAGTCTGACCCGTGGCTTCTAAGCCTGTAGTATCTACATCGGCACCGGCTTCTACTGCAACACTACCCGTAGCGCCCGTGGCTTCTACACCGCTAACAAGGACCGTGGCGTCTGCTTCAATCGCTGGGGTACCTAGTGCTACAGTGGCCTCAACTCCAGTAACTGCAACGACTGCTTCACCTATTACAGCGACGGTACCCATCTCGCCAGTGGCTTCTAATCCAGCAGTGCTTACCTTGGCGTCAGCCTCTACTGCAACGCTACCTAGTGCTGTAGTACCTTCTACGCCCGTAACGTCAACTATGGCGGCGGCAGCAACGACAGGACTACCTATTTCTCCAGTGCCTTCTACACCCGTTACGTCTGCTCTGGTACGTAGATCAACGGTGACTGAGCCGGTATTACCTGTGGCTGCAACACCCGTAACATTAACAACGGCTTCCGCGTCAACCGTAACTGATCCCGCAATAGCTGTAGCTGCATTACCAAGAGCCTGAACAGCCCCGTCCGCTTCTACCGCGATATTGCCAAGCGTCGTGGTAGCAGATACCCCAGAGACGTTAACGATGGTCTCTGCATAGACCGCACTTGTACCGAGCTGACCCGTAGCTTGAACGCCAGATACACTTACGCTAACAGAGACATTGGCGTCATCCGCTATAGGGGCTGAAGCTAAAGGGTAAAAACCTAACATGCCGCTCCTCCCTTACGCTCCGTAGCCTACATACGCTCCATAAAGCACACTGCTTTCTTTCCAGAACACAAGGGTGTCCTTAGTGCCGTTTAGTGTGGGTGCTACGTTTCCGCCGGAGGTAATCCACGTCATAGTCGGCCAAGTAACCGTGTATGTCGCACCGCCTTCAAGGCGCAAGGTCATTGAATCTCCGTCTACCAAAGACTCCGTAAACGTGGTATTAGCTGCTAAAGTTTTGTATTGAACACCGCCATTTACGGCAGTAAGCACTGTTCCTGTTAAGCTATAGACATCTTCATTGATGTTATTTGCAGCGAATGTACCGTTAGTGTCTATGTAATGATTGGAGTCAAAGAATTGAATCTTATCGGGGTCAGTACCTTCGTCGCAGCGAATAATTTGGCGACCACCTACGACAATGCGGAAGTCGTCTGCTGCGGAGAATCCTACGTAGCTATTAGTATCGCCAGAGTGATACATATAGGAGTCAACGTATATTGCTCCATTAATATCGACACCGTTTGCCAGAGTAGTCAGCCTAGAAGTGCCGTCGAAATATAGCTCTGTTGCGCCATTGAAAGTGTGTTTAATCCCCCAATGGTTATTGACATCGTCATACAGCCCCATTTGAGTAGTGTTGTTATGCATAAACACCGCACGACCGCCGATGCTGTAACCTTCGTACCCACCATGAGCGCCGCCGTCAATTTGGACCGAGCCGTAGCTACCAGTAACAGGTTGGAAGTATCCGTTGCCGCTATCACCCAGACGCACACCTATGGTGTTAACGATTATCTCGGAGCTGCCGCCAGTAGCAAGGGTAATAGTGTCTGTGCCAAAACCTAAGTATGTATTTGTGTCGCCTGAATGATAAATATTGTCTGCGACGTAAAGGTTGTTTGCGGTTAAGTTGCCAGTCAACGTACCGCCTGTTAAAGGCAGGTAGCCGCTTAAAGACGATGCGGCTGCGTAGTAAGAACCCTGTTGTCCATCCAGTAGATCAGCATCAAGACCAGAGCCTGCGCCATCGTTTCCGCTATCCCAGACTTCTTTCCAAGCATACCAATTCCCACTATAGTAATAACGCAGAAACATAGAGTTTGCGTCGTTGTACTCGGTATATCGTTGTACTGTATGAAGTCCATTGCCGGTGTCATCTGTTAATACTTCTAACATGCCTGCCACGGATACTGGATAATTAGAACCCGACCCAGCATCAGTGTTTGAATTTTGAGAGTAATATCCCGTGGTGCGGTAAGTATTTAAGTCAACGCTGCCCGGTATTTCCGCCCCTGCTTTAAAGAGGTCTGTGAGTCTAGCGTTGCTAAGAGTCCCTGTGCTGATATTAGAAGCGTTTAAACCAGTAAGACCTGAACCGTCACCTGTAAACGCAGTGGCTGTCGCTGTGCCTGTTATGGTTACGCCAGCGCTAGTTGTCGCCAGCTTTACGGAAGCGGAATAATATAAAGATACGCCCGCAGCTTCAGTCATCAAGATATGCCACTGGCTATCTTCGTCGTTATATATTCCAGCTACTTCGCCATTAGTCATGAAAGACCATCGGCCTTCATTTGAGGAGTTACGGATTTGTAAACCTCCGTAACCTGATGTACTTGAAGTAATCTGTAGCAAATCAGCGCGATCGGTAGACTCAGCAAGAGTAACTCCGGCGCCAATGCTTACGCTACTTGATAGGTAGAGGTCTTTGAAGCGTGCGTTTGATGCTCCTAAATCAATAGCATTATCTCGTGTCACAGATGTGCCAGATGAAATATCGGCAGGTCTAATGGCGTCACCAGATTCTAGAAAAAGCAAAGCAGTGTCGCCAGAACCTACATACATACTTGATGATGTAGTTCCAATGCTGCCTACGTTTACGCCGCTTTTGTAGAGCCTTGCTATGTCTCCGTCACTACCATACCGATTAAGTAATAAACTTGCGTTACTGGATCTAGCGGTTTGAATATTGCCATTTGTGCCGTCAAGTTTTAAACCAGTTACGGAAGACTGATTGTAAACATTACCTACCGTCTGACCCACCAACAGATTGCCTGACGTATCAAGGCGCATACGTTCACCGGCATCCCCAGAAAACCAAATCCATGAGCTTGCAAGTTCTCTTATTGGCAAATATGTTGATGTGCCATAGTTGTAAGACAAAATATCAATTTGGTTTGATACATTAGTTCCGGGACGAATAGTGTAGGATTCAGATGCTCCAGAATTAAAAACAGTTAGCCGAGCCGTACTGTCAGTGTGGTCTGCTCCTCGCCCAATATTGACGTTTCCAAGGGCGTTAATACGAAGTCGCTCTGTGTTGGATGTTTTAAATAGTAAAGGAGGGTATGCGCCGCTTCTTGCGTCCGCTCTTAAAATAACAGCCCCGTTAGCTGTTTCCGTATCAATGTCTAAATAAGTTCCGGCGTTTCCGTCATACATAAAAGTAGCGGTATTTGAGCTGCCGTTGCCGCTTACTGTCAGTTTGCTCGTAACACTAGGAGCAGAATCACCAATAAGCACATTGCCACTGGAGTCTATGCGCATACGTTCTGAGGCAGAAGTGAAGAATGTCTGAGAGGTAAGACCAGCACCAGCAGCTCCATGCTTCAACTCACCGCTGACAAATTGCAGGGTGTTTCTTGCGTTACCGCCTGCGTCATGGAAAGCGATAATTCCGCTATTAGGCAGGGTTATGCTCCCGCCCGTAAGAGTTGTTGACGTGACACCCACAAGCAAGTTGCCACTGCTGTCGATGCGCATACGTTCTGTGTTGTTAGTTCTAAATACCATTGGGTATGTGCTAAGACCCGCAAATACATTTAAACTATCGTTGTGGGCTATATACATCCCTCTTGTGCCATCATAACGGGTGAAGGACACGCCACCAGAACGGTCTGCCTGCGATGCGTCACTACCTTTTAGGTCAAGTGTGGTAACGCCAGTGCCGATACGAGTAGGGTTATCAGTGCCGATACCGACGTCGCCATCATTACGAACAGTGAAAATTTCATCGGCATTATTATGTACGCTAAATATAGATGTATCACCAACTCCTGTTCCTCTGCCACTTGCTTGTACTTTTAGTGCCACCCCTTCTGTTACAGAAGAACCACTATTGTTTATGTAAACAGTTGGAGTTGATCCTGTGTCTTTATTAACTGTGAGGGTACTAGAAGGACTCGTAGTACCAATACCAACATTGCCTGAAACGCTTTCAATTCGCATACGTTCTGTTGCAGTAGCATCACTTGTTGCCAAGCTAGTAAAGAAAGCAAGTCCAGCATCTCCATTAGTATGCCCTGTTCCTGCTCTTGTATGTAAAGATTGTATTTTTGCCGAAACTACTGGCGCATTTCCATAAGTTTCCTGAGTAAAGAATTGTAATTCTCCGTAAATATCTCCTGCATCGTGTAGTCCGTCGTGTTCTGAAGTTAATCTCAAGAAAGGTGATTGCGCAGCAGAAATCTCTAATTCTGTCTGAGGACTCGTAGTACCAATACCAGCATTGCCGTTGCCAAGTAAAGTTAGTACATCAGTAACACTGTCTACTGTTCCGTTATGTACTGCAAAGGTAAGATAATTTGCTGCGGTTACAGTATCGTTA
>Ga0196887_1001316_pt1 | contig 10925 bp, 11 predicted proteins | sample VirMetDEL_Mar_31_FD_169094 | JGI IMG/M metagenome (GOLD analysis project Ga0196887, IMG submission 169094) | Aqueous microbial communities from the Delaware River and Bay under freshwater to marine salinity gradient to study organic matter... | ecosystem: Environmental > Aquatic > Marine >... | reverse complement strand
AGACTACAGACAGGTTAATTGTACAGGTGCTTAAGAACACACTACACACTCAGCTATCCTCTACAGTCTTTGAGGAAGAGGATGCTGATGATGTAATAGATGCCTGTCGTATTTTAGTGGAGTACTATGGTATGCCGGGGAAGGACTATGAAGCTTAGTCTTCGTATATGTCATTCTTGTGAGTTATCTATTTGAGTAGTAAATAATCCTATCTGAGCAGCATTAGAGGCCGCTTTCCCACGGTGTTTATTTAGAACCGTAGGTGTAGCGGTCTTTAGGAGGTTTCTATGTATTGCTTTAGCGGTAGTACCCGCAGTCTTCAGGTTTCCCCCTGTTAAATTATTTAAAATATCCATGCTTTTGTTCCACTCTTTAGAGGTAATAGGAGAGGACGTTCCCCAGTTCTCTTTCTCTGCTTTACTAGATCCTCGTTTACCATGTCTAATCTTTTGAGCAGGGACTACTACAACAATGTTATCTGATCCTTCTGGACCTTTATAATTAGCAAGGTCAGAAGCGTCTGAAGTGGTTAAGTGTGTCTCATTCTTGTCTAGGTCAGTAGTAAATTTATAGTTTACACCTCCCTTCTCTTTATCTCTAGAAAGGTGACTACCAGTACCTGTAATATACTTTCCAACAGGTTCTTTAATGTCATTCTTAACTTTGTTAGATACAACATTACCAGCGTAATCTTTTACTTGCATTAAAGGATAACCAATAGCTTTCCAACCATCAATATAGCGGCGTTCCTGCGCCCCTAACGGTATTCCTTGGCTTTCTTTATGTCGAGCAGTTAATAGTAGGTCCATTAGCTTGCCTTCAGGAAGTACGTTAGCTCCTTTTTTACTATCAATAGATGCTTTTATTGTCCGAAAAGCAGAATGTTTTCGATTTACCTGAGTTCCTACTTGTTCTCCAAATATAACGTCTTTAAAATGCTTATTTAGTTTCTCTCTGTTCTTTTTATTAACTGCTCCTGCAATCTGAGTAGTCTCAATATGATCTATGGCAGATAGTTGTTTCTTACCTGTCATTTTAGCATACGTTTTTAATAATGAACCATCTTCCCATCTACGTGTTATTGGTGCAGATGTTGAGGCAGCTCCTGAAGCTTCCATACCTACACCACCCTTCCCCGGCCTCATGGTCATAACTTTAGTTGTCTCTGAAGAAGGGATACCCCATACGGTACTAACGTGATCTAAATGATGTGACGCAACGTCATCTGGCATCCCCTTCATACTTACCTTTTTTATAGCTTCCCCGTCGATGTTCATATCTAACGGCTTACCCATACGTTGATCTATCTCTAAAGGAGAGCCGTGCGGTCTTAATTTAGGCTGTATTTTATCAATACCTTGAGACATCTGTTGTTGCATCATTTCTGCTCCAGCTACCCCTGATCTGTCCTGATCTTTACGTAGCTTTTCAGCTTCATCCCAGAAGTTATTAGAGTATCCTGTTTCTTCCCTACGTGCTAAACGGGAAGGGCTTATAGCCTCTCTTAACGTACCGGGAATTGCATTAAGTGCTTCCCCTGCAACGGCTAAGGGAGCGGCTGGGGAATAGAAGTTAAACCCTGACCCTATAAATTTATTACGTCCTTGACTTATTTCAGATAGTGATCTAAACTTATCTGATTTACTCTTAGGTGTTCCCATCATAGTGACTAAATCTTTAGCGTCCCCAAACATACCACCACGGACATGAGTATTCATGTTACGTGCAACGTCTGAGGCAAAATTAGGTAAACCACCAAAGACAGCTTCCCTTCCTATTGTCTTAAGACTAGAACCTTTAGGAGTCTTAGCTGCTCCTTTAATAGCCCCTAATCCTGCTTTAGTAAGTATCCGTACAATAGGAATTACGCCCATAATATTAATAGCAGCCCCTAAGTCTTTAGCGGCCTCAGGGTTTTCTTTAGCTAACTTCTGTCCGTACTGTCCCAGTTTAGAATCTAGTACGTATTCAGCCCCTTCGCCTATAAGTTTTTCAGCCCATTCAGGAGTAAGAGCTTCAAAAGGTGCAGCCATAAGATCACCTAGTCCTCCCGCTAATGCTCCAGCGCCTCGTAGATATGCTCTAGGATCATCACCCCCTAAAGAAACTGCCTGAGACATTTGCTTCTCTCTGTGGTCATATTGCTTCCCTAGTTCTGTAAACATTCCCATTTATTTTACCAATCTATCATACGTAGTTGATGCATCATTATACCAATCAGTAACATATTCTTCTACAGCATCAAACTCCTCTTCTCGCATAGTCATTTGTCTAAGTGTCATTAAAGCTCGACGGGCGAATGCTTCTTTACTCATCTTAGTGGGGTCTAGTTTATGTAGTTTAATAAGTTTGTTGATATTATTAGGGTTATTCATAGCCTTAGCCATTATCCAAGGTGCGCCTAGGATTACAGTTGAAGCAACTGTGGCTAGTGGAGCGCCTATAAAAGCCCCTGACGCTACTGCCGCTGGCATTGCCGCCATCTGTGTAACAGCTGTAAACTGTTTACTATTCAAGAATAACTGAGCAAAACCAGACGTAGAGGATATAGAGGCATCCGCCATTAAGTTTACTGTTTTACGGAAGGCATTAAAATCTTCCCCCATGACTGCTTGAACTCTTGCTTTAGTATCTGCGTTATTCATTTCTTGAGCAAATTTACTATAACTTTTAGCATTAATTCCAACACCTTCCTTCTTTAAGGTACTATCTACAAATGAAGCTCTGATTGACTTCTTAGCATCCTTAAGGCTTTTAAAGCCACCTTCCGGTATATCTTTTGGATCAATAATTCGGTACGCTTCCTCAAGACTATTCATAGCTTTCTTTATACGACTTGTGCTTTTACTTTGTGTAAACATACGTCCTATGACATCAAACGAATCTTTATTACCACTTCTAATTACAGCGTTATTAATCTCAGGAAAGAGAATATTCATCGAATCGCCATAAGACTTCTTTAGTTTCATGTATTCCTTAGCTACACCTCTGTCTCGTTTCTTTAATTCTCTATGGACAATTTTCTTCATGTATGTCTGTAAATCCGCTAATTGTCTGTCAGATGCAGACGTAAGTCCATTAGGGTTAGAGTGTCTTGCCTCTGAAACCAATTTAGTAACAATACCGTCAAACTCTAATAGGAATTTAGGGGACGTTTTAGTTAAGTTCTGACCGTTAGAGGTCTTACCTAACTCATCAAATAACTGAGAATATACTTTCTGTGTATCAGGTGTTAGCTGGCTTACTTTAGTGCTACTTGAATACCCTCTTGGACTTCCCGGTTTTCCACTTTTACCATAACGCATGAAGTTTTCTAACCCTGTACGTATAGGGGCTATTTCTATACTTGATTTACCTAATTGTTTACCTTGCTCAATTAGACCATCAGTGTATTGCATAATCTTAACACCACGGGCCTGTTGAGTTGCATCGTACCAATTTTGTCCTAATTCATCAGGAGCTAGTTGTTTATTCTGAAACAAAGTATCCATACGCTTCTGTACAATATCGTTGATCTTGTCAAAGTTCTTCTGGAATATATCTCTACCTAAGAGACTTGTTTCAGCAACGGCTTGAGCGTTTCCAGTGCTTTCACTAAATTCTTTACCTAATTGGAACTTTAAAATTGTAGCGTCATTTGCAGCCGCTATCTCTTGGCTTTGTATTTTAGAGGAAGCTGAACCAAACGCCCCCGCTTCCCCTTTAGCAAACTCAGCTTTAGTGGCTTTAGCGGCTTCTTTAGGTGATCTTTTTAGTGCTTTTTGTGCTAATATCCAAGCAGCCATTGCTGGTTTAGGGACCATCTTTAAACCTAAATCAATACCTACAGACCACACCCCTTCTTTAAATGCTCTATCCCATTGATCATCTGTTCCCTCATACCATTCTTCAATAGCACCTCCAGCCATTGAGGCTAATGCACCAGTAACTATAGGAGCAGGAGTCAGTGATCCCGCTGTACCTAGAATCATTGCTGCGTTACCAAGTGTAGCGTCCCCTGCCATCTTAGGGGTTACTTTCATAGCTTGCTCAGGCTGCATAGAGGGGAACCCCATACCTCCCGGCATGATCATAGGACGCTCACGTTGTCTAGGTTGTGGTGCTGTGTTTACCTCAGGTGTTCCCCAAGCTTCCGCATCGGACATAGCCTTGTTCTTAACAGGGACCGCCCAAGCCTCTTCATCCGTCATTCCCATTATTTAACCCATCCTTCTGCTGACCACGTTAAAGGACCATTAGGTGATTGGTATGTCTGTCCTATAACCCTATCACCTAACTCTGGTAAAGGGACTACAGGAGCCTCTTCAGGAGCCTCCCAAGCATCAAGCAAGCTCTGTGCATCATCAGCCATAGCAGACGCTTCAGCGGCTTTAGCTTTATTGACCTCAGTGAAGTTCATACCTAAGTAACCTGATGTACGTTTAAGCGAAGCTCCATATATCTTAACCAGACGCTTTAGAATTGCTTCGTTGACTTTTTTACCTTGACGCATTCCTGCTGATACCTGTTCAAGAAACGCACGTTCACCTTCAGTAGGGTTAGAGCCAAACTCTCCAATCTTGTTAATAAGGACTTCACCAGTTACGTTAGTGAATTCACCCCGATTAGCATCAGTTATCCCAAAGAAATCAGTAACGGCATCACTTATCTTAGTTATCCCTCCTGTCTTAATCTTAGGTAGTAACTCTAAAGCACGTTTAGCTAATCCAAGGCCTGTTCTTTGTTTATCAACAGCTTTACGTAAATCACCCTTCTCCTCTGCCCATACTTCAGCTGACTTTATATTATAAGCATGATCTACTTCTTCTTCAGGTGTTTTACCTTTGACTGTTATTACAGCACCCTTTGGATTAAACGCTGGACCACCTTCGCCCCCAATTTTCTGTGGGACTAAACTACCATCCTCGGCCTTAGCTAATGTCCAAGTACCTCCATCAGTAGTTCTGACAGTATCTCCTTCAAACTTCAGCTTACTTCCTGAGAGCTTCCCTTTATTACGTGCTTCAAGCGAATCTATATCCAACTTCCGCATACTCTGGGCTTGCTGTAGGAACGATGCAGCCTCTTGAGGATACCCACGCTTCATAAGTTCACTAAATCCAATCTCCATCTCTTGTTGAGTAATTTTTTTACCACCGGGACTCTTAGGATCAGAAAAACCACCAAGGATACCCATGATCTCCCCTTTGTCTTTATCTCTAGTACGAGCTTTAGCTAACCTAGGGTCCTCATTAAGTATGCCAGTTTTCTGCCCTAACGCGCTTGCTATCCCTCTAAATCCTTCTGCTTGTTGTGCATTAGCTTTAGCAATAAGTGAAGAGTAATAGTTACCTCCTGAACGTAAGTTATCTGCCATTGCTTGACGAATACGAGCTTCACGCTCTTGACCCATCTGTTGCCCTACGTCCTGCATAGAAGCGCCTTGAAATAAGTTTTGGTAGTTATTTGTAGCCATTATATATAATCCTTTGTGTAAAACTTAATCATCGCCATAGCCGCTATCATCTTGACCATCTGCTTGACCACTTTCATCTTGACCGCCTCCGTACCCACCAAAGCCTCCACCGCTGTAATTATCAAAGTTACCTGTATAAACACTAGGTGCGCTTATGTTACCTGCGTTTGCTATAGCAGCTGCCATACTTTCAGATATATCAGTATTAGAAGGTGCGGTAAAAGAGGCAGGGATATTAGATTGATAATTAGGGAATTCTATCTGTCCATTCTGTATGACACCTCCAGCTGCTTGAACAGCCTGTAGAGCCTCAAGACTATCAATATTCTGACTACCACGGGAACCTAAGAAATCAGTTAGATTCTCAAACATACCACCGTACCCATACTGAGACACATCAGCCATCTTAGCAAAGTTCTCAGGTGCATTAAATGCAGCCTCTTTATAATTAGCTATACCCCGTAAGTCTTGATTAGTGAACATTGCATTAATATAATCATTGACTCCAAGCCTACCTAGTCCACGTTGTTCCATACGATCACTTAACGCATTACCCTCCATCAATCCAGCCCCTGCCTCACCAAATAAGCCTATGGGAGAAAACATAGATGCTTTTTGAGAGGCGTTTCCAAAGTCTCTAGCTCCTGTACCTACGTCAGCATAAGGGCCTAGTTCTGTACTGGGATTAGTTAAACCCATAGCGTCCATCAAGCTCTGCATAGGATCATCAAGAACTTTAGTATCAAACATGCCTGTAATGTCTTTACCTATATCATCGAAGATACCCTTAGCTTGTTCATATATACCACCTTTAGCACTATTTAGTAACTCTCCTGATTGTCTGCCATAGTCTAGAATACTTCCAGAATTTGGATTTAAGTTACCAGTAGGAGAATACCCAGAACCTTCAACAGCTGGAGTATGCAGACCCATAGCCTCTTGTTGTGCGCGTGTGTATGCACTCAGTGATGCGTTATTAGGTGAGTATTGAGTGTCGCTTCCCGTAAGTGCGTTAGGGTTATTCATGGCTCCGTTGCTAATAAGCCAGTCCCCTAACCACTGAGGAATACCACTCCCAAATGCACCTGCTATCTGATCATCACTAAACGCCATAATTAGCTAATCCCTTTATTCAAAAATAGACCGCCAAGTTGTCCTAAAGTGTTACCTAAAGGACTCATGGCATTTGTCTGCCCAATCATCCCGGCAGCTTGATTACGTGACGCTAGGCCAGCGGATGCTTGTTGTCCTAAATCCCCACCTAATCCTCTACCTAATTTACCTAGTTGATATGGAATATTAAGTAGTCCCGTAGCCTGTCCAATGTCACCTGTTTCACGCCCTAGAAGAGTTGAAATCATTGACTGAGCTTGATTAAGCGACTGTGTTTGGCGTTGCTGTTGACCGCCTAAGATAGCTTCTTCAAGCCCCTGCATAGCCCTAGCGCCCCCTGTTGCTCCTAGTCTACCTTGAGACATTAATCGTGTTTCAGCATCAGTACGCATTTGATCTTCTCTGGGTTGCCAGTATTCCTGTTGTTGATTATAGAAGGTATTAGCAGCCTCCATAGGATCAGCGCCATAAGCTCCAGCTTGCTGACCCCATATCCCTGAGCGACTTAAAGCTCCTGAGTATATATCGGCTAACTCAGGAGATAATCCCATCATAGCGGTATTACTATCAGGATCAAAGGTAGCAGTACCGCCAATAGACCCTACGTTCCAAGGTTGTGCAGCATCTAGAGCCGCATTAGAATTCTGTGTAATCGCCGCTGCATTTGCCTGTGCAGCATCTCTAGCGGCACTAGCAGTTTCTCTTGATCCTAGAAAGCTAAGACCACCTCCAATTATAGCATCAAACAAGCCCATTTTATATCCTTACCTTATCTTACCTTGTTTAGTCAATAGTGTCATAGACACAAGACTTGAATAATCGCCTACTACTTCAGTAACCATCTTCATCTTAATAACTTTACCTGTACGTCCTAATGGTACTTTGTACTCTACAGGTCCAACTTTAGATGTAAACTTAGATACACCGTAGAATGAATCAGCTGCTCCATAAGTTGCGTAGTCCTGAGCGGGTGCTAAGTTAAAGTTCTTAATCAATGGTGTAACTGAATCGTGATCTACATAGAGACTTAAGGACGTAGCTGATCCCCTACCGCCAGTGTAGGAGAAGTAAGCAGTCTTAAGTATTTTAGTTACAGCTGGTTCACCTAAGTCTAACCAAGCTGTAGACCATGTGTAGTTATAGAGTCTGTTTGTACTGGACCAGCATTTTGAGCCATCCCATACTCCATTTACAGCTTCACATGCAGTCTGATTAGCGTTAGTTGCTGTAGTGTCTGTAATGTCTACTTCAGAGAATCCATCAAGTTTAGCTACATAAGTAGTTGAACCAAAAATCAAATCACCACCTATTGTACTTACACCACACAAAGGAGCAGTAGCAAAGTTCCATGTAGTGATCTTAGGTAGTTGTCCAGAGGAGAAGTCAAACACATAGGCCAACTTACTGTCTGGAACCAAGGTAATCACAAGACCTTCTTTCTTATGATACACTGTCTTGATGGTAGTTAAGTCCGCTGTAGATAGATAGAACGCTAAAGTATTACGTACAGCAATACTCATGTCAGTCAGAGGAGCTTTACCGTCTGTCTGTGTGATACGTGAGAGGGACTGTAGACCTTCATAGCTGAGGAATAGCAAGTCTGCACCCATGTAGACTATATTGTCTCTTCCAGCTAATCCTATACCTTTGATTAATTCCTCTAGTACCATAGCTGAAGGGTCTGAAGCACCTGTATAGATAGCTATATTATTCTTACCAAAGATAATAATCTTATCCATTAAGGAAGCTAATCCAACAATCTCATCCTGTCCCCACACAGTATGTAAATCAATTACCCCTGCCGCACCACCATTTAACTTCTCACCAATCAGGTTATCTGAGTAATAAAGAGTGCCTAAGTCTTCAGTGACACCCCCGTACCACATACGTCCGAAGTCACCTAAAGCACAGTTAGGATCAAAAGTAGTTACACCAGTAGGGGCATGATATGTACCTAAGTCAATTACATCAGTCCATGTAGTACCCGTTAGATTGATTGGTGAATGTCCTGTCTGTATACCCCAGAACTCTGAATTGAAGTTTATCCACTGCCAATTAGAGTTACTAATGGTCTGTGGTGATGATGCAAAGCTTTGAGCCGTTAAGGTCTCAGGTACAGTTGAGGTATCACGTAAGTATATAGCGGAGCCTGAGCCTACGTAGTAAGCTGTTGTACGGTCTGCTTTAATGAATTCACCAATAGACTTAATAGGTGCAGCCACTGTCTTAGATATAGCCTTAATACCTCGACGTGGTCCTAATCGTCCCTGAAAGTCAAAGACTACATTAGATGCCTCAGTTAGCCACTCTGGTCCTAGAGTAGAACTACTGGCTTGAGTGTTAAGCCCCTTAGAGCCTAACCCGTCTAATCGTGTGGGACGTAAAGGCTTAACTGGCATACCACACCGTTTCATTCACTGTGCGTGACTCATCTTGAGTTATTGCATCAGATAAGGTACTATCGAACCTAGCGGCTACTACACCTACACCAGCGCCTCCGTCCTCCCCACGTTCAGCAAGTGCTAGAGCATATGCAGCTAGGACTACTGGTAGTTCAGGTACGGTCATTTCTGTAGCGGCTTCTGTAAGGTCTGTCTGAGGTATTACAATGTGTACTTTAATGTCAAATGTACCACTGGGCTGTGGGTAGAAGTCCATCGTTGTACCGTTGATCCTGTATGCAATAGGGTTACTGTCCGTTTGATTACCAATAAACTTGTAGTCATAGAACTGTTCATCCGACATTAACTTCAGGGTAAAGTTGTTTGTATTGTCTATAACCTGTAGAACCTTACTACGGTTTGTAGCTCCTGTAATGGTGTATGAATTAGTGGCTGCTGAAGTAGTTATAGTGACTACTGATCTTAAAGTAGTCCACTTCCATGCATCCTCAACACTAAGTTTAGCTTCATTTACATAGTCACCAATCAACTGAACATAGTCATCTACTTCAGTGTTACCCGCAAGATCACCAATCCAATCTGCTGATACAGAGGACTCCCGAAGTCTACGTAAGACTTTATTTACTATAGTTCTGTATGACATTATTTACCTCTAATTTTATTAAGCATAGATGGAACACCTTTGATTGCGAATGTAGATGCAAATGCTACACCAAGTAAATACCAGTATTCTCCCGGTACATCAGTCTTAAGGATTATAAAGGCATCCCCTATTCTGTTGACCATCTCTGTATTACCGAATACAGCGGCTAGGAACATAGCTATGAATGGTGATATGATTACTACTAGAGCAAACTCATCTTTCCAACTACCTGATTGGTTCTTAGCCTGCTCTATCTCCCAAGACTGATCACCTTCGATACTAGTGAGTTTACGAACATGTTTAGCTTTAGCGACTTCAGCTTTGTTGTTTAGGTAGGTTTTACCTATACCTAAGACTCCTGAGATTACAGGTCCAATAAATGGTATCATGTTATTTCCCTAGTTGCCAATGTGGTGCGTCCCACTGCCATAAGTCATAGCCCCAATGTATGTCCTCTACGCCTACTTTCTCAGCTGATCCTTTGATTACCTGAGCAAGAGTTTTAAATCTAGCTTGGTTATCCCAATCAACAGGGTAAGGTACTACATCCACCGCCTTAGAAGGATGTTGATTATGTTTACTAAGTGGGAATTTAAGCTGACTATTGCCACTTCTAAATGCCTCATTCTGCTCATCCTCCCCTCTGTGTCCTTTAATTACGGCAAAGTCATAATGCTTTATTGCTTCTCTAAGTACTAGCTGTATACGTTCATCACAAGACTCTAGACACTCTTCGCTTCTCTTTCCAAACTCAGCCATACTTTTGCACCTTACCTTATTATATTAGTAGCCTTTAACTTTACGATTTACTCTCTTAGCTCCCGGCTTTGCTGCTGCTTTTTTAGCTGCTGCTTTCCCTGCTTTAGTGTATGGATGTTTTTTAACTTTACCTTTTGGGCTTATTGTAATTGGCATATTATGTTCCTTTGTATATATGAGTTGATTAACCTAACCCTAGTTTATTAGCTAAACCAGTAGTCAAGGCTCCTACTATACCACCAGTGCCACCAATAGCGGCAACACCAATGAGCATACGTTGTTTAAACTTCTTTAAGTCCCCTATAGCTGACCCATGTGACTTAACATCCTTTTCTATCTCAGCTATCTTTATATCATCCTTAGTGATGTTAGTCTGGATGACAACAGTTAGATCAGCCACCATCTTTTTAATGTCCCCTACCTGATCAAATAGGGCTGCACGTTGATTCTTAGATGCCGTAGCTTCTGCTTTAAGTTCACCGATAGCTGCGCTTACTTGGTCTATACTCATATTACTTTGCCCTACCTATTAACTTATTGCGTACCGAATTAT
>Ga0196887_1001309_pt1 | contig 10940 bp, 6 predicted proteins | sample VirMetDEL_Mar_31_FD_169094 | JGI IMG/M metagenome (GOLD analysis project Ga0196887, IMG submission 169094) | Aqueous microbial communities from the Delaware River and Bay under freshwater to marine salinity gradient to study organic matter... | ecosystem: Environmental > Aquatic > Marine >... | reverse complement strand
GCATATCTCACGTGAGATGATCACTGGTGCAACTCAGTTGGGCGAAGCTGTTCTACAAAAGGAACTGCTGGCAGGTGCCGGTACAATCGTCTTTACTGGCGATGCGGTATCTGATGTCACAGTTGATGGCGAATCCGCTGATCCAGCTGTTGTGGATTACGAAGATCTGATGCGCCTTAACCGGACGCTGAACGATAACCGTACACCAAAGCAGACGAAGATCATTGCAGGTTCTCGCATGATCGACACACGCGTTATCCCGTCCTCTCGTGTTCTTTACATTGGTTCCGAACTGGAATCGATCGTCAAAGGCATGACCGACCTCTTCGACAACCAAGCGTTCATTCCGGTTGAGAAGTATGCGGATGCAGGCACTGTAATGAACGGCGAGATTGGTACGGTAGAACAGTTCCGTATCGTCGTGGTTCCTGAAATGCTGCACTGGGCCGGTGAAGGCGCGGCTGTGACAACCAACCCCGGTTACGAAGAATCTGGTGGCAACTACAGCATCTACCCGATGCTCTGTGTTGGCGATGGATCATTCACAACCATTGGTTTCGCCATGGGTGGTCGTGACGCAAAGTGGAAAATCATCACCAAAAAGCCAGGTGAAAAAACTGCTGACCGTACCGATCCATATGGCGAGAAGGGCTTCAGCTCTATCAAATGGTGGCATGGTACGATGATCCTGCGTCCCGAGCGCTTGGCTCTCGTCAAAACCTTGGCCAAGATCTGATCTAACTGAATAAGGGGAGGGGGCTTTGGTCCCCTCCTTTACGACTTTTAAACCGTCCATAAGGATAGACCATGTCTGAAATTGAAGAAGAGTTTGACCGCAGCCCCGAAGCCGAAATGGCTTCACTGAAGGAAAAAGCTACACAACTAGGCGTCGAGTTTAGCGCTAAGATTGGCCTTGAAACACTGCGTCAACGGGTTGCTGTTGCTTTGACAAAGCCCGAAGAAGAAGAAGCTTTGCCCGACCTTAGTGGCATGTCAAAGCAAGAAAAGTTCATGAAAGTACGTGAGCACTTGCGCAAGACAGAACTGGCTTTGGTACGTGTACGCATTGCTAATCTCAATCCAGACAAAGCTGAATGGCCCGGAGAGATCATTACAGTCGTCAACAAGTATCTGGGCGCAGTACGCAAATTTGTGCCGTTTGGTGAAGCCACTGATAACGGTTATCACATTCCACAGATTTTGCTGACGCAGTTGAAAGCCCGTAAGTTCCTGCAGAAGCGAACCAAGACTGATCCACGTACTGGAGAGATCACAATAAACACGCGGTTTGTTCCTGAGTTTGGTATCGAAATTCTGAAGCCATTGACGCCTAAAGAAGTGGCAGATTTGGCAGCCAGTCAAGCATCAACCCGAGGTATTGATTAATGGTCGGCCGCCTGAATAGTGTAGACCTCGAAGCCATGATAGACGGCGTTGATTACATTCATCATGGCACGTTGACAATTTGCGTATTATCCTTGCTGAACGGAGCTCAAATTATCGGACAATCTAACGTGATCGATCCAGCTAATTACGATGCTCAGGTAGGTTGCGACATGGCAGAAAAAGACGCCATCAGTAAGCTATGGGAACTCGAAGGATACGCAGTCAAAACTCGCGGATCTAGGAAGTTTCACTAGAAACAAAGTGATTCCTTAACAGGGGTCACACCACACCACACCAAAGGACTTGGTTCGCTATGGCTGATACAGACCCACTCGCTAATTCGATCTTTACCGCGTTAACAGGCGATCTAGATCTAACTACGCCAGCCATTGATTTGGATTTGGCTGACTTTGCAATTCCGACTGACACCGGTGTAGAGGCATATGAAACTATCAACCGTCTAACTGAAGCGGATCTGACGACCCGTACAGTAGGCGGAGACGGTATGTTCGATGGATTGATGATGTCGCTTAAAGCGCATCTCAAAGAAGAGCACAAAGAAGGCCGGATGTCCGGCAAAGAGTATTCTGATGCCTATGTAGCCATGACCCAATCAGCTATGGGATTGGCCGCACAGTACCTTATCAATCGAGATAGCCAATATTGGTCTAATCTCTTGGTTCAGTCTCAAGCACAAGCTGCCCAAGTCGAGGTAGTCAAAGCACGCTTATCTGCTGCAGTTGCCCGCGAAGAATTGAAAATTGCCGCTACATCCACAAAGCTACGTGCAGCTGAATATGCTCGTGTAAAGCAGCAACTTGCTACAGGTGAGGCTGAGTACGATCTTGCTGTAAAACAACTTGATCGTACGACCTACGAACTAACGACAATGCTTCCAAAGCAGGCAGCGTTGCTCGATGCACAAGATGCCATGCTCACAGCACAAGAGATTCAGGTAGGCGCACAGACAGCTCAAGTCACTTATGAGACTGCTAACATGTTGCCTGCACAAGTTGCCAAAACAACCGCGGACACGGTGGTATCAACAAACCAAGCAAGCCGTATTGCTGCCGAAAAGCTTGTTGTAGATAACGAAGCAGAAATCGGTGACTACCGCATTGTAAATCTATTGCCGCAAGAGCTGGCTAAACTGACAGCTGACGTAACAGTTACAACCAACGAGGCTGCACGGGTTGTTGCACAAACCGGTGCAATTACGTCTGAAAAAGCCAAGACCGATTTTGAAGTTGCCAGTGTACTACCGGCAGAACTCACACGCTTGGGCAAACAAAATGAAGTGCTTGATAACGAGGTTGCTATTGGAGATCACCGTATACTCAGTATGTTGCCGCAAGAGCTTGCAAAGCTAACTGGCGAAGTAACCATTGTAACAAACGAGGCAGGACGGATTGCTGCTCAGACTTCTGCAATTGGCTCAGAAAAGTCCAAGACAGATTTGGAAATCTCTTCAGTGATTCCGGCACAGGTTAACGTGCTGACGTCTGAAGTAGCCGAGTCTGCTTATCGCTTGACGAATGTGTTACCAAAGCAAGTTGATAAGATGGACGAAGACATCCTTCTGACAACAGCACAGGTAAGCCAAGTGACTGCTCAAAAGGATAGTGTACTAGCAGAAACGGCTTCTCTGTTGCCTGCACGGGTTGCTAACATTGGCGCCGATACTGACACTAAAGATTATCAGCACTTGACGCTAATGCCAGCTCAGAAAGAAAAGCTCGTCGCTGAACAACTTTCGATCATTTACGACAAAGACATTCTAAAGCCTGCACAGCTTCTTTCTATTAAGGAACAGACAGAGGCTCACCGTGCCAAGACACACGAAAACAGATCTGATGGTACACCGGTTCAAGGATCTATTGGCAAACAAAAAGATCTGCACGGAGAACAAATCACCAGTTACAAGCGGGACGTGGAAGCCAAAGTGGCCAAGCTATTTTTGGATACGTACATCACGCAGAAAACAGTTGATCCAGACACACCTGTTCCAAGTCAGTTGGGTACGGCACAGATCGATACAATTATGGACTGGCTACGTGACAACGCATCCATGCCGCACGTCTAAGGCATGGGAACTAAGACGTACACATCTGCTCAGGTTTACCCATTAGGGGAAGACGAGGATAAGCAGATAGACAGAGTTAAGGGGGTGGTGTTAAACACCATCCTCTCCAATCGTTCATCAGATCTGGTTGCAAACTTAAGACGAGCTCATTTAGGAAATCCGGCATTTAGCCAGCGTAGACTTGTACGCAACACGATACGCACAGATCCAGATAGGATGTTTGGAGCCGATTTTGATAGCGCAGTAGACATCGATACCACGGAAGTCGTATCTGAGCTGACGCTTGCATTAGGTCTGCAATCTGATGACGCTATACGTATATCTGAGACATTCATTGACGATGGTAAAGCTGATTATTTTGCAGAAGGGTGGCTTTTTGAAAACAGACCGGGCTTTGCAGATGATGCTTGGGAATCCGCCATCGATAAGATCAACGAGACTGTCGAGATCAAGCTAACCGATGAGAACCAAGTTTTAGAAAACATATCAATCTCTGCCCCAGCTGATCTAATCTGGGCATGGCAAAACCAATCACGGCTCTTGTACGTGATATACCGAGTGCTGACGCAAGACCCCATCACAGGAGCCGCTACACAGACAGAGAGACGCCTGTATACTTATCGCCTTGGTTCAGGGGGCAATGCGACGTTAGATGCGTTAGCAAGCCAAGACACGGCTGTCAGCGGCTTCTATCCAGTGTATTTCCTACGTAGGTTCAACAAGTCCGTGAAGGACTTCCCTGACGAGTATGACAAGCTCAAAAAAGCGTATAAAACACTGTATGGTAGTTCAGTCGATCCACTGATCGAATCCGTGGAGAGCAGCGGATCTATTGATGACATTGACTTTTGTTACTTGTTCCAAGGTGTGTCTTTGGGAACCACGAGCCAGACAGGCCTTCATTATTTGTTTGATTTCTTCGAAGTGCTTAGAGAAAATCAAACCACGTCTAAAGCTCAGCACGCCGAATACGAAAAAATCCGTAGGCCAGCGTTCATAGATGACAGAAGATGGGATTCTGCAGCGAGTGCGATCTTAAGCAACGACGTGTATAATGTGCGTTTCAAAGCAGGTTTTGCATCTGCTCCTCATCCTGTGTTTACCGGAAAGCCTCAGCCACAACGTGTTGTTTTTTCGCCTGGAGAAAGCACGACATTTGATGAAGATTTTACCGCGGTAGGGCAAACTAAATTTAGATACGCCTTAAGCTGGTCTTACATCGATCGACAATTTTATGTTGGTAATGCAGCTAATCATCCGGGAACTGTAGCTAGAGAGCCCCTGAAGAAAGGGGAACATTGGTTTACAGGTGGACCGCCTGTAAACGTATGGGCTAAGAACCTTTTAAGAGAACGGGATAACCGCGAAGATTGGGTTAAACAGGACATGACCTCAGTGTTGTTGTTTAGGCAGTACGATAACAACCGATACACTGTGTTGGAGATGGCAGGACTCAATCACGAGAACTACGTGTATGAGGAACATAAAGAAATAACCAGTGCGGTAGAAGCCATAGGCAACCCCACATCGCCTTTCTTGGTTCCTCTACACGAACCCACACTTGATAACATCGGTATGTCTGCGCGAGCGTCGTTGGCAGCCACATCATCTTATCTGGTGTTTAACGCCTACGAACAAGTAAATGTCCCGTGGTATGCAAGCGGGTTATTCAAATTCCTGCTTATAGCTGCAGCGATCCTACTTCCTTACCTATGGGCTCCTGTATCAACTCTTGCAGCAGCCGGAGGAGTTTTAGGGACTAATTTAGCGGTTGGCTCCATACTTGGCTTAACGGGTACAGCTGCTATTTTAGCAGGAGCAGCTGCAAACATGGTTGCTGGTATTCTCGTAAATCGCATCATTACATGGGGCGCCCAAGAGATATTGGGAGAAGAATTTGGAGCACTTGTAGGAGCCGTACTGAGTTTTGTAGCGTTCAACGTAATGCAAGGGGGCTTGCTTGATGGAGGTATAACGCTTGATTGGTCAAATTTGTTTACAGGTGAAAATCTGATAAGCATGACTAACGCAGTCGTGAGTGGATACAACCACGTGCTCTCAATACAAACTGGCGACATTTACGCAGATCTAGAAAAGATCAACACCAAGGAACAAGAAGAGCTCGAAGATATCCAAAATCTATGGGATGAACTAACCCCAGAGTCTACCCTATTGGACCCTATGCTACTGACCGAAGGTACGTTAGACTACGGAGAAAGTAGATCTCTATTTTTGAGCCGCACTTTGATGACGGGAGGCGATATTGCCTCTCTCTCGACCGGCTACATTTCCGATTTCACGCGCTTTAGTCTCAGATTACCTGATGCTATTTTGTAACCACACCCAACCACACCAGATCAAAGGATGTGAAAATGCCAATTGGTGATTATGGATATAACGGATTGCCTAAGCCGTTTAGTTTTGGAAACACTGCTTCCGCTACAGACCCTAATTCTGCGTTAGGTATGAACTACGGTATGGGTAGCATGGCTCAACAACTAGATTACTTGAGTGACGGAAATCAAAGCCCGGTAGGTGTTCAAGGACCAAATGTAGGATTTACGCCTACGCTGTTTAGCTCAAATAACGGATCTGCTGGAGGCATTGGTTCCATTCGTCCGCCTAGTCAAAAGGCGATTGATGCAAGCCGGCCCGGTGGGCTTCCTGATTGGATGAACTGGGATAATGCCGGTAATTTGATGCAAGGTATCGGAGCTCTTGGTTCTGTTTGGGCAGGTATTCAACAAAACAAGTTAGCCAAAGAAGCCCTGAATTTTAAGAAAAAGTCGTATTCCGAAAACATGGATTTTCAAAAGCAAAGCTACAACACAGCTCTAGAAGATCGTATAAAATCCCGCGCTAGTTTTACAGGCTCAGGCGACGGATACGTCAGTTCGTACCTAGATAAGAACAAATTGTAAGGAGAACTTCGATGGCTCGTCTAACGTGGAGAAATATGCAAGCCCCTGATTTCAGGGATGTTGCAGTAATGCAGGCGCAAGCCGGTCAATCGTTTTCTGAAGGCTTTTCCGGTCTTGGAGATATCGCTACAGGTATCGACAATAAGAACATCCAAGCAGCTGCACTAGAACGTAAGCGTATGGACGAAGCTATGATGCAAGCAGCACTTGCAAGTTCTGATCCGACACAAGACGGTAACTGGGCTAGGACGATAGGTGCAGGTCCAGCAAGCATGATCGAAGACATGAACGGGTTTCTTAAAGATCAATCAGGTCAATACAATGATCGTACAGATCGTGGTAATACACGTGCTGGTACTGCTAACACAATCGTAGATACCGCGGCCAATAAGTTCAAACTGGGTCAAGACGAGATAGGGGCTCAACGTGCTGAAGAAGTTTATCAGCGTCAAGAACAGGAACGTATGATCGGTCTTGAAGCTCAAGACTGGGTTAACACCAACATGTACGATTTCAAGACTAAAGAAGGGGGCAAAAGAGCTATTGCCTTAGATAAGTCTTTAAATCCCGCACAACGTAAAGCGTATCAAGCAGCTTATGATGGGGTCAGCGATTCAATTTATGAACAAAATCCTGATTCGGTTGCAGCGTTTAATACACGTCCCGACGTAGTTGGAATTCGCGCTACACTTGACGAGCAAGACCAAGAGTTGAAAGTCGAAATGGGCAACGTACCTGGACTTGCTGCTTTGGAACGTGGATTGGCTGCTGAAAGCGGTAACGTACAAGAAGAGATTACCAAAGTAGCAAACACCATGGTTGGCAAAGAAGGCGAACCACTGTTTGAAGATTCTGCAGGTAAGCTTACAACTCAACTTAACGGATTTATCGATACTTATGGTGATCGACTTGGTTCTGACATCGTTACTGGTGTATTTTTGAACCATGTTGAAAATGCTGATTGGGGTCTTTTGGGTGAGCAAGATCTTCAATTTGATGAAAAAGCTATTGAAGCAAAGCTTGATCTTATTGACACACCAGAAGAACGCAAAAGGTTAAGTACCCTCAAATCTGAGTTTGGGGACCGGTTGAGCACACTACAAGAAAACCGACGTCAGTTAGAAAAAGCTGAAGCTACAGCCGGAACTGCCGGATACCGCCAAGAGAAAAACTCAGGCCGGTTTATGAAAGACGCCGATGATATCGTAAAACGTTTAGGCGATAGTTTGATGCCTAAAGAGGCAGAAAAACCTAATATTGGTCCTACTTTGTCAGGTACAGGTTCGCTAATCCCTGACGTCAATACTTTGAGCCAAGCAGTTGCAATTGATCCGTCCAAATCGCAAACCCCAGAAGAGTTGGCAAGTAGTTGGAAAGGTAACTCATTTGTGCCAGAAGCTTACAAAGAAGTTGTTGCGGCTAATCAAGCAATTCGAAACGCTGCGCAGAATCAAGAGCCTGAGCTACCTCAAATTGTAGGCGATGTAGCCAGAGAAGTTGGTATGCCGGAAGCAGAAGCGGATGCTATCGATATTTTGCTTAATATGGTTAAAAATGGCGAAGCAAGTGCGGGCGACATAAAACAACTAGAAGGCTTGCAAAGAAAAGCACTTAGTCTTCTTCAGAACTGACCTCGACCGATTGGGCTGATCAAGAGATTATAGGGGGGACTTCGGTCTCCCCTTTTTTGCATTTGCAGGAACAGTCATGTCTCCCAAAAATTACTCATCAGATCTCGCACGCTTTGGTCAGCCATTATCCTTTGGTTCCCTTGTCGGAAATGCACCAACTAATCCTGTGCTTGAAGCCAAATCTGCCGCGGTAAACAACAAAGTAGAGCAATCAAAACAAACGATTGAAATGAGTGCCGGAGCTAAAGCTTTGATGTTTGGGTCTCCTGAGCAACAACGTGTTGTGGCTACTGCTGCTCAAAACAACAACAGCTTGGCAGATGAACAAGTCCGAGATTTGCGGAGCATGTCTTACATTGAAGTATCTCGTAAATACGGGCCTGAAGTTGCTGCCAATCTAGGCAACGTAGCAAGAGCGGATCAGCAGTTGTCTTGGGTTCAAAATGCTGAACGTACCGGAGACGACGTAGCCAAAGATACTGCACTTGATGTAGCAGGCGGCCTTGCAAGCACAGCTGGAGGTACACTGGCTTTGGGAGCAGAGGCTTTAGACTGGGCTGTAGACCTACCCGGACGAGCTATCAATACTGCATTAGGGACAGAACTTGTTCCAAATGTTCCGTCTGCAGGTCCGGCTATATCTGCTACAACACAACAAGCCAGAGACTTTTTGCAAGAGCAGCAATCGCCCCTTCTGCAAGCGAAGCGTGAGCAGATGGCGATTGTGAATGAGCTAGACGCTGTAGATCGTAACGAAGACTTCGAAGGCGAAGAGGGCGTTATTCCTTGGTTCCGTAAGCAAGGTCGAGCCGCGTTTGAAACGGTTGAAAATTACGTAGAAGATCCAGCCATGTTTGGATCAGTTAGTGCTGAAGGTCTTGGCTCATTGGCCATCCCCACCAAGCTAATTAACAGTGCTGGTAAAGTTGCTGCAATGCGTGAGCTGGGCAAGAAAGGCCTGACTCGTAAAGAGGCTCAAGCGCATCTCAAGACAGACGATGGTAAAGCATTACTGAACCGAAAGAGACTGGCTGCAGTGTCTCCTGTGTCTTCTATTGTAGAAGGCGGTGGTGCTGTGACTCAGGCTCAGCAAGAGATCTTGGCTATGGATGAGGCTACGCTACGTGAGAGCGCTGAATACAACGCTTTGAGAGAGAAGATGGGTCATGAGGAAGCCAGATACGAACTGGCTTCAGACGGCGGTAAAACAGCCGCTATCGTAGGTACCATTCTCGGAGGTGTTACAGGACGGTTCTCACGTCAGTTTGAAGTATCTCCGTTGGGTCTTCCCGGTACAGGTAAACTCGGATCGAGCATTGCTAAAGGAGCTAAGACAGGTGCTCTTGAGACGCTTGAAGAAGGTGCTCAAGAAGGTTCAAACCAAGTTGCTGCGAACGCCGGTATTGCTAGTATTGGACTGGATCGAGATCTAGATGAAGGCTTGGGTGAAGCAGTCGGTGAAGGCTTCGTTGGTGGTGCCGGTATGGTTGGTCTCACAGTTGGTCCTTCTGCTGCGGCCGGTACGGTGGCTGAAGTTGGTCGAGGTATCAAAAGCAGTGTTGTCACAGCTGTCGAGAACGCGAACCAAAAGATCAAAGATGGCGGTGCTACTGGCCTGAATGCTCAAATGGATGCGGCCGTGTCTATTGCTAAAGCAGACACAGATATTGCAGCTATTCCAGAGACCGAACGTGTAGCTCCGGTAGAGCTTGTACAGGCACAAGACAAAGCCTCATACCTATCCGTTGAGGAATCTGCAGCTGTCGTTCAGGCGTTCCCAGCATTGAAAAGTGAAGGAACTGATGACCGCGTAAGCAGGGCCAGTCTAGTCGTAGCTTTGTCTGATGCTCTTGGTTCAGCAAAGACGCCTGAAGAGCGTAAGCCTCGGTTGGCCATTGGGTTGATCGAGTCATACGACCAATTGCGTCAGTTGGGGTCAGATAAAGCCCAAGAGCAAATCAAGAGTCTACCGGAAGGGTCTCAAGAGAGAACCTTGTACGAAAGCAAACTTGAAGCTCTGAAGATTGCTGAAAGCAACGGAGCGATGAAGCAAGCCAAAGAGATGATTGGTAAGCTGACCGAGACTGACATGCGAAGTATGTTGGATTTTTCTGATATTGATCAAGGTAAATTTGATACTGATAAATCCCGTAGCATACTCGAGACGCTTGAAGTTGTTGGCCGGTACAAGCCCCAGAGTGTCACGCCGGAGGATTATTCACGGGTACAGAATCAAGTCAAAGACGAAGCTACTCGAGAACGTCTAGAGACGTCTAAGGCGTTGGTTACGTCATTTGCTAAGGCCTATGAAGGTCGTGAGAAGCTTGGCTTTACAGAGGCACAAAAACAGACTCGCCAGGACATCTACTTCAACAACAACCACACAAACTCTGGCAAGTCGCTTGTGGCTCACAACGCAGACGTCATGGAAACTCACCGTGCCGGTAAAACTCAAGACGCATTGGATAACTTGACCGAGTTATACGAATTTGCACGATCCCAGTCTAACAAGATCCAAGGTATGAACGAGTCCAAGAACGAGTATAACGGGAAGCCTGTACCATTTGAATCGTGGAATCCTAATGCGCAGACACGATTTATGCAGGACGCCAAAGGTCAGATGACCTTCTTGGTTCCCGACAACGAGGTCAGCGTACGTAATGCTATCGAGACAACAATTGACGCAAATCTAGCAGGCGAACTGTACAACACTCTGTATGAGCGGTTGAGAAAAGATCTGACAGCAGAACAGATGGGTAATTTTGAACCAATCACAATTACCGCATTGGATCTGCCTCAAGCTACGCCTGTAGGCGATTACACGATAGCGGACATTCTACAGACAGCAGCTGAGTTTGATCCAACAACGCAGGAACGGCGTTTACGTCGTGATGCGGTGTTGAAGAACAATGAATCATT
>Ga0196887_1001292_pt1 | contig 11022 bp, 13 predicted proteins | sample VirMetDEL_Mar_31_FD_169094 | JGI IMG/M metagenome (GOLD analysis project Ga0196887, IMG submission 169094) | Aqueous microbial communities from the Delaware River and Bay under freshwater to marine salinity gradient to study organic matter... | ecosystem: Environmental > Aquatic > Marine >... | reverse complement strand
CGATGGTTCGCATTCTGGAGGAGATGAATACACTACAGGTGTAACTACTAATGGTACTCCTGGTCAAGCAGGAGCATATACACAAATCGTAGTTGCAGCCAGCGCACCTACTCTTTATTATTATTGTACAGCTCACTCAGGAATGGGTGGACAAGCAAACACCGTAGAGGCTGATTCTTGGGGAATGTTGGCTTGGGGAGAACTTGAATTTGGTAATCAAGATAGTAACTCGGTAACTTTAACAAGTTTATCTTTTAGTGCAGAACTCGGTACATTAGTTTCTTCATCTGAACAAGGTTGGGGTAGAGATGAATGGGGCCAAGAACCTTGGGGTGAAAGTTTTAGTCCTGTAATTCCACTTACTGGTTTTAGCATAACTTCGGAGTTAGGTACCTTACCTTATGCACAATCTGAAGAAGGTTGGGGAGCGGATGAATGGAGTGTAGGTAACTGGGGACAAAATACTACGACTGTTGCAATCGATGGTTTATCAATGTCTGCATCTCTTGGACCAGAAGGTTGGGGAATAAACTCATTTGGTGATGGACAATGGGGTGGAGAATTTGCATTTAATCCAGAAAGTATAATTGTACCAACTGGTCAAACTGCATCTGCTGAAGTAGGGTCGTTAACAATTAGTAGATTAGATATGGTATTTACAATCGGTTCTGTAACAATGGGAGCTGGTTTAGGAACTTTAAGTATAAATAATGGTGCAGATCACCAACAAGGTTTATCAAGTCTTACAGCAGCTGCTGCAGTAGGATCAGCAACAGGTTTACCAAACACAATTGCATCACCATCTGGTGTAACAGCGACAGCACAAGTTGGATCTATAACCATAGGCTCAGAAGAATTAATTGATTTAACAGGAGTAGTTTTAAAAGGTGCAGTAGGATCAACTACTACAGATGCCATGAGGGTGGGTATAAGTGGCGTAACTTCAACTGCAGAAGTAGGAGCAATAGCTATAGCAAACGTTACTGTAGGATTGACAGGACAATCGATTACTGCTAATATAAATACTGTAGGTTTAGGAACGATTGGATATCAAAATGTTGACATAACAGGTAATACATCGTATACAGACGTTAACCACGCAGCTTAATAGGAGAACAAAATTATGGCATCAACTTATACGGATCTCGGTCTAGAATTAATGGCAACCGGCGAAAACGCTGGTACTTGGGGAACAAAAACAAACGCTAACTTAAGTTTAATTGAACAATTAACAGGTGGATATCTTTCTCAAGCCGTAACTGATTCAGGAACACCAACAGCTTTAACAATAGCAGACGGTGCTTTAACTGGTACAGCTCAACAAAGAGTTATAGAATTAACAGGAACAATATCTGGAGCAAGAATTGTAACTTTTCCATTACTTACAGAAAATATTTACATTATTAAAAATAGTACGTCAGGAGCATACACACTGCAATTAAAAGCAGTATCTGGTTCAGGTGCAACAGTTACTTTTTCAGCTACTGACAAAGGATACAAACTTATTTATCTTGATGGTGTTGCAACAAACACAGGTGTTTATGATGCAGCTTTATCACCAGCAGGTACAGTAACAGAAACTGGTACTCAAACTCTAACAAACAAAACTCTAACCGCTCCTAAAATTGGAACATCAATTTTAGATACGAATGGTAATGAATTATTTTTATTAACAGCTACAGGTTCAGCAGTTAATGAATTAACATACGCAAATGCAGCTACTGGAAATAGTCCCTCTTTTACAGCTTCTGGAGAGACTAATGTGGGTATTAATTTAGTACCTAAAGGTACAGGTACTTTGCAGTATGACGGAAATGAAGTATCAACAGTAGGAAAAGCTATTGCAATGGCAATGGTTTTCGGATAAGAATAACACAAGGAGAAAATAAATTATGGCAAACCCGAATATAGTAAATGTAGCAACAATCAATGGTGGTAACCTCGGTTTCAATCTATCAGCTACAGCAACAGCAACTTTATTAACAGTTGGAGCAGACGTAATATTAAAAATTAACAGAATTACTGTAGCAAACGTAGACGGTTCTAGTTCAGCAAATGTAGATTTATTTGTTGACGGAATGGGTAGCGGTGCAACAGGTATATCAGCAACAGGTGCTGCAACAGTATATTTAGCAAAAACAGTAGCGGTCCCAGCTGACTCTACTCTTGTACTTGTAGACTCTCCAATCTATTTAATGGAAGCAGACATTCTAAAAGGCGGAGCAAGTGCTGCGGGAGATTTAGATCTTTACATATCTTACGAAGTATTAAACGACGCGTAATAGAGGGGAATAGCTTATGGCTCATTTTGCTCACTTAAACTCAGAAAACAAAGTTATCCGTATTTCTGTTGTGTCTAATGATATAGAAACATCAGACGGACCACTGGGAGAAAACGATATGCATGTTGATGGTGAAACTTGGTGTCAAAACTTTCATAGTGGAAAACCTTGGACTGTAGATAATGGAATTGTTTCATGGAAACAATGTTCTTATGGTGGTTCTTTTAGAAAAGCTTATCCTCAAATAGGCGCAACGTATGATTCAGTTAGAGATGAATTTGTTCAACTACAACCTTATCCAAGTTGGACTTTGAATGCTACTAACGATTGGGTATCTCCTTTAGCAAACAATCCAGAATTTGGTTCAAGTCAAGATTGGGATGCTGGAGCTACGATGCCATCTTGGGATGAAGAAAATCAAAGATGGACTTCTATTAGAACTGAAGGACAAGAAAATCCAGATGTTTGGAATCCATCAACACAACAATGGGACTTAGCATAATATGGCAACAGTAGTTACAACATTAAATTATTTAACAAGCACTAGAGCGGGAAACACACTAAGAGACAACGGTGGTTTTTCAGGAATATCTTATATTCCTTCAGCAGCAGTTTCTGAAGCTTTTACAACATTTACCGCGGATGGAACTTTTTCTCCTCAAGGGGGAAGTGCTGATCTAACTGTAGTTACAGTTGCTGGTGGTGGCGGAGCTGGGTCTCAAGGATATGGATCTGGCGGCGGTGCTGGAGGTGTTAGAAGTGCAACAAATATATCAAACCCAGGATCTTCTGTAGGTGTTACAGTTGGTGGTGGTGGTGCAGGCGGAAATGGTACTCCAGGAAGTGACGGCGGAAATACTTTTATAGGACCTTCTCCTAGTCCAGTATTCATATGTAGTGGTGGTGGTGGCGGACCCCCAGGCAATAACGAAACTGGTAGACCAGGAGGATCTGGATCTGGTGGAAATCAATCTACTGGAGGAGCCGGTAATGCAGGAGGATATAGTCCATCTGAAGGTAACGCTGGCGGAACACAACAATGGCCAATGAGCGCTAACCCAGCAAAAGCTGCAGGTGGCGGAGGAGCTGGCGGATCTGGACAACCCGGACCTGGCGGAAGAGCTGGTGGAGCTGGTAGAGATATGACACCTGTAATTCCATCTCCAGAAGGTGGTGGAACATTTGGTGGCGGAGGAGCTGCAGGAGCATTTTTCAACCCACCTGCATCTGGAGGATCTGGTGGAGGAGGTTCATCCGGAACTAACGTTCCAGGAAGAAATGGACAAGCAAATACTGGAGGCGGCGGAGGCGGCTGGGGTCATGGTGGCCCAACAAATTATCCAGGCGGAGCTGGTGGATCTGGAAAAGTTTTAATTAAAGAATCTACTGAACCTGCAGCTAATCAAGGCGGGATCTGGAATCAACAAGCACATTATTTATACGTTCTTACCGGTAAACTGGGATAAGTGATCCTTGAAAAATTAGATATATTACCACAAGGTGATATAGAAAATATAGAAAAAATAGTAAAAGATTATAACTTCCCTTGGTTTTATAGACCATCTACTTTAAATAATTTTCCTTATAATTCTCATGCTTTACTAGATCCAAATATTGGTAAAAATTCTCCACACTATGATTATTTTAAAAAAATTTTTGATAGGTTATGTGAAAGATCTAATATTAAAGTAAATAAAATTTTAAGAATGAATATTAACATGAGTTTTTATAATTCAGCTAAACATGCTGATTTACACGTAGACCATGATTTCCCTCATAAAGTAATGATACTATATTTAAATAATGCGTCTGGAAACACATTAATATTTAATGAAACATTTAAAGAAAAAAAACAACCTCAAATAGACTATGAAAGTAATTGGTATAAAATTCAAAAAGAACATACCCTTAAACACACGATAGTTCCTAAAAAAAATAAAGTTGCTTTTTTTGATGGAATAAATTATCATGCTCAAGAATTTTGTAAACCGAATGAAGAAAGAATAATTTTTATATGCACTTTCCAATAACTATTATAGATAATTTTTTTGATGAACCAGATAGAATTACAACGTTTGCAAATTCTTTACAATACTATCCAAGGCAAAAAGGAGATTATTGGTATGGTTCAAGAAGTAAACCTTTACATGAAATTGATAAAGGTTATTTTGAATGGTCTAGTCAAAAAATACTACGTGCTTTTTATAAAGATGAAACACATCATGTTTGTAATACTTGTTTTCAAAAAACACCTGGAATAAAAAATATATCTAATGAGGGATGGATACATACAGATAAATGTTTAATGGCTGCAATTATATATTTAGATAAAAATAATATTTCTGGGACTAATTTTTATAAATCTAAAATTTTTGGTAAAGAAAAGTTTGTTAGTTCTAAAATACATAATCAAAATAATTTTACAGAAAAAGAATTTGAAAAAGCAAGAAATCAAAATAATTTACATTTTAAAAAAACGGTAGAAGTTGAGGGTTTGTATAACAGAGCTGTAATATATGATGCTAAAATATATCATGGTGCAGATTTACATCCAACAAACACCGAAAGATTAACACAAATTTTTTTCTTTTACAGTATAGATAAAGAATGGTTTCCTATAATTTCAATAAGAAAGTTTGAAGAATGAAAATAAATTTATGTTTTCCGACTGTAATAGGATTTAGTGATTGTCCTTTTATTGATGAAATAAAAGAACCCTATAAAAAAATAATATCAGATTATAAATATGAAGCAAATGGTAGATGTGATAAAAACATACATTTGAATCCTAAGTTTAGTAGACTAACTGATTGGATAATAAGTGAGTTAAATAAGTATGTTGAAGGACATCTTTACAAAGATAAATATGAATGCACGGAGTCGTGGCTAATAGATTATAAACTAGGTACCTATCAACCAATACACAATCATCCTGGTTTTGTTTTTTCAATTTTGTTTTTTTTAGAAGGATATGAAGATGATGTTAATTTAACTTTTTACCATCCTGTTGACGATATGATGAATCCTTTAAATAACACAGCAAAACAAAAAGGAGAAACGAATGATTTCACACACAGAGAAATATACTATAAACCTAAAACAGGAAGATTAATTATATGGAGAAGTAACATAATGCATTCAGTTTTACCTAAAACAAAAAATTGCAAAAGAATAATTTTATCATATAATTTTAGTAAAAAATGATTTTAAGAAATTACTATTGGTGGTTTGATTCTGTAATACCTTCTCGAGTGTGTGATGAAATAATAAAATACGGCACAAGCAAAGATTCTAAACTTGCTATTACAGGAGATTTTAACGACATAAAAAAACTAACAGAAAAAGACGAAAACAAATTAAAAAGACACCGTAATTCTCAAGTTTCTTTTTTATCAGAACCTTGGATATTTAAAGAAATTTACCCATACATTACTGTAGCAAATCAAAACGCAGGTTGGAATTTTGAATTATCAAATACAGAAAGTTGTCAATTTACTAAATATGGATTAGACCAACACTACGGTTGGCATTGTGATTCTTGGAAAACACCTTACAAAGAACCGCCATGGAGAAAAGGGTTAATTAGAAAACTATCAATGACTTTATGTTTAAATGATGCCACGGAGTACGAAGGCGGAGAACTTGAATTTGATTTTAAAGATAAAACAAAAACAAAACCCGTTGTTTGTGAACAAGTTAAAAAGAAAGGTTCTATTGTAGTTTTTCCATCTTTTGTTTGGCATAGAGTTAAGCCTGTAACAAAAGGCACGAGATATAGTTTAGTAGCTTGGAATTTAGGAAAACCATTTGTTTAAAATATGAAAACTTATGATAATATACTTACTGAAAAAGAAAGAATTGATATGATTAATTTTATAAAAACTAAACTTAAACAATTTAGTAATACTCATCCTGGTTTGCAAACTGAAAGTAATTTACACGAGTATCCAGAAATGAAAACATTTTTAAAAAAAATTAATTCTTATATAGATAATTTTAAAATTTATCACTGCTGGGCAAATGTTACAAACGGTGATAATATAGCGTGGCATTCACATCCTCCTTTTGTTGTTAGGTCATTAGTATATTATTTAAAAAATAAAAGTCAGATTGGGACTATATTTAAAAAAGGAAAAATTAAAGTAGAGGTCACTAAAGCTCCTGAAAATTCTTTAGCTATTTTTGATGGTAGGTTAGAGCATTCTGTTCCAATTCATTTACCCGAAGAACGTATATCAGTTGCTGTGGATTTAATGTTATGAGTTTTAAAGATAAAAAATATACTATAAAAAGAAATGCTATATCAAAAGACATGGCTAGATTTTTATATGATTATCTTTTGTTAAAAAGAAAAACAGCTAGAACAATGTTTGACTTTAAATTTCTGTCCCCTTACACAGAATATTTTGGAGTATGGAATGATCCTCAAATTCCTGAAACATATTCGCACTATTCAGATATAGTAATGGAAACTTTATTAGAAGATTTAAGATCTTTAATGGAAAAAGAAACAGGTCTTGTTTTACTTCCTACTTATTCTTATTGCAGAATATATAAAAATGGAGATATATTAAAAAGACATAAAGACAGACAAGCGTGTTCTGTTTCAACAACTATGAATTTAGGAGGTGACCCTTGGCCAATATGTATAAACCCTAATTCAGAAGAAGGCTATGTTCAAGGTGAAAAAACAGGTGTTCATCAAGTTCAAGACTATGTACCGTCAAATAATCCTGGTGTTAAAGTAGAACTAGAACCAGGAGATATGTTAATATATTCTGGTTGTGAACTAGAACATTGGAGAGAACCTTTTGAAGGTAATAATACTGGACAAGTATTTTTACACTACAATAATAAAAGTGAGCCAAATGCTAAAGCTGAAAAATTTGATAGAAGAGTGCATTTAGGTTTACCCGCTTGGTTCAAAGGAAAAAATCCTGAGGATTTTAAGTGAGTGAAGAAAGATACTACTATTGGAAATTTGAAGAATTATATTCCAAAGAAGAAGTAAATAAAATTGATGGTCAAATAGATACCAGTATTTCTAAAGATGCAAAGGATGTGCCTGCTGACAATGTTGTTAAAACAGCACAAGTAAAACTAATTGATTCTGTTAAAATAAAATTATTAGACAGAATGTTAGATGCAGTTGTCGACGGTAATAAAAGAAACTTTGGATATAATATATATTACGAAAAACATATAATGAATCACAATACATACTCTTATGAAAACAAAGGAAAGTACAATTATCACATTGATGCTACATTTTTTAACCCGGCTTCTGATATTAAATTGACTGCAATACTTAATTTATCTACAGAAGAATATGAAGGCGGAGATTTTTACATAAATATAGGCGAAGAATTTATAGTTCCTGAGATAAAAAAACCAGGCAATTTAATAATATTTCCATCTTACCTCTTGCATAAAGTTACACCTGTTACTAAAGGAAACAGGAAAACATTAACCGCTTGGATTGCCGGTCCAAAATTTCAATGATGCAAAAAATATTTGAATCTAAATTAATACAAAACAATCATTCTTTGTTTGTCGACAAATGTAATAAAACTTATGAAAGAATAACTTATTTAATCAATAATAAGGACACAACATGGAATTATAATTTGTATAACGTATTTACAGTAACAGCCGGTGATGTTTATTTCCATAAGTTGTTTAAAGAATTAGTAAACATAATTAAAAATTACCATAAAAAAGATGAACCATTATGGGTTCAATGTTGGTTAAATTATCATTCTGACAAACAAGTATTAGATTGGCATGATCATAAATGGTTATTTCATGGATACATTTCTATTGATCCAAAAGATACTAAAACAATATTTGAAAATGGTTTTGAAGTTAAAAATAAACCAGGTAATATTTATATTGGGCCGTGTAATGTAAAACATAAGGTGGTCGTGGAGAAACCTTATTCTGGTTACAGAATAACTTTAGGTTTTGATGTCATAAACGAGCCAAACTATCAAATAAACACAACTTCTTTTGTGCCTATATAGTATTGATTTTTACAAATATTGCAGTAAAGTGTCTTTTTAAACTAGGAATAATATGCTACAAAAATTAGGTTTTGCTCCAGGATTCAACAAACAAGTTACCGAAACCGGGGCCGAAGGTCAATGGTTTGACGGTAATAATGTTCGTTTTAGATATGGTAGTCCAGAAAAAATAGGTGGTTGGGATCAGTTAGGTGAAGATAGTTTAACTGGTGCTGCACGAGCTCTACATCATTGGGACAACAATGCCGGTATTAAATACGCAGCCATAGGTACAAATAGAATGTTGTATGCTTACTCTGGTGGTCAATTCTATGACATTACTCCAATAAGAGCAACGATTACTGGTGTTGTGTTTTCATCGGATTCTGGAACACCGACAGTTACAGTTACATTCCCAAGTCCTCATGGTATGGAGGCTGACGATATTGTATTGTTTACTGGAGTTACAGGAGTTTCTGGATCGAGTTCTACTTTTTCTGATGCTTCTTTTGAAGATAAAAAATTTATGGCAGCTTCTGTGCCAACGTCTACAACAATTACAGTTACAATGCCTTCTAATGAATCAGGCACTCCATTAAGTCTTACAGGTGATGCTACAGGACAACCTTTTTATGCTGTGGGTCCTGCACAACAATTAGGCGGGTTTGGTTGGGGTACAGCAAATTTTGGCGGAACTGCTTCAGGTATCGCAACGACTACTTTATCAACAGCTTTAACAGACACAACTACAACTAACATTGTTGTAGCCAGCTCGACTGCATTTCCTGCTTCCGGAGAAATTAGAATTGGTACAGAGGATATTAGTTATACAAACAATGATCAGGCAACAGGGACATTGAGTGGCGGAGCTAGAGGTGTTAACGGCACGACTAAAGCTACACATAGTGGAGGAGTTACGGTAAGTAATATTTCAGCTTTTGTTGCATGGGGCGAATCATCTACAGACGATGTAACTATTGATCCTGGTTTATGGGTCCTTGATAATTATGGTACAAAATTAATTGCACTTATTTATAACGGTGCTTGTTTTGAGTGGGATGCTCAACCAACAAATGCAACTAACATTAGAGCTACAATTATACCAAATGCTCCTACTGCATCTAGACATGTATTAGTTTCTACACCAGATAGACACTTAGTATTTTTTGGAACAGAAACAACTGTTGGTGATTCAGCAACACAAGATGATATGTTTATAAGATTCTCTTCTCAAGAAAGTATTGATCAAACAGATTCATACACAGTGACTGCAGAAAATACTGCTGGTACACAAAGGTTAGCTGCCGGATCAAAAATAATGGGAGCTATCAAAGGTAGGGATGCAATTTATGTTTGGACAGATACTGCTATATTTTTAATGCGTTTTGTTGGTGCACCTTTTACATTCTCTTTTGAACAAGCTGGAACTAACTGCGGATTGATAGGTAAGAATGCTTGCGTAGAAGTTGATGGTTCTGCATATTGGATGTCAGAAAATGGTTTCTTTACATATGATGGTCAATTAAAATCTATGCCTTGTTTAGTAGAAGATTATGTTTACGATGATATTAATACTACCTCTAGAGATTTAATTAACTGCGGATTAAATAATTTGTTTACAGAAGTTAATTGGTTCTATTGTAGTAATGGAGTAAATCAAATTGACAGTGCAGTCACATATAATTATTTGGAATCTACAAATAAAAGACCTGTATGGAGCGTAAGCAATATAACTACAGAAACTAATTCTTCAGGTGCTTCTGTAAAAGTAGGTATTCCTAGAGCTTCTTGGTCAGACTCTGCTGTATTTAATAAGCCTCATGCAAATTATTATGACCCTGACAACAATAGTTCTTATGACGTACAGGGTAATACTGATGGTAGTACAGTATACTACGAACATGAAACAGGTACTGATCAAATTAATGCTGGTGGAGTTATTACCCCTATAAAAGGAGTAATTACTTCTGGTGATTTCGATATTACTCAAAAAAGAGCTGCGTCAGGTCAAGCGGTAGGGATGCCAGACATAAGAGGTGATGGAGAATACATTGCAAAAATTAATCGTATTATACCAGATTTTTTAGAACAGACAGGTAACACAAGAGTTTCATTAATAATGACAGATTACCCAAACAATACTTCTGTTGTTAAAAATTTTGACATAGCTAGAACTCAAACGAAACAAGACACAAGAGTTAGAGCTAGAGCTATTGCATTAAGAATATCTAATATAGCTAGTTCACAAAATTGGAAACTAGGTACATTTAGATTAGATATACAACCAGACGGGAGAAGAGGATAATGAATAGTTCATATTTTTTTGGAAACAGAGTTGGTCTTAATAAAGGCGGTAGAGCTTCTTTTAACACAGGAGGTCCAGGTTTTTATAATGAAGCAGATCAAAAGCTATACGAAGATTTTCAATTTTTACCACAAGAACAATACAGATTAGGTTTAGGTAATACTACAACAACTAAACCAAATGATGTCGGACAAACTGGTATTATGAACCAAGCCCCTAGTAGTGATACATACATACCACCTTATCAAGGTGTAGGTAATGGTGGCGGTGATGGTGATGACGATGATGATGATGGTGAAACTACTAATGCAGGTATAACTAGTAAAATGGGTATAGCTGGAAATTTATTAGGGTTTATGACGAATCCTATAGGAATGATAATTGGAAGAGGTATTGGCAACCTTGTTGATAATATAAAAAACCCATATACAAA
>Ga0196887_1001283_pt1 | contig 11041 bp, 10 predicted proteins | sample VirMetDEL_Mar_31_FD_169094 | JGI IMG/M metagenome (GOLD analysis project Ga0196887, IMG submission 169094) | Aqueous microbial communities from the Delaware River and Bay under freshwater to marine salinity gradient to study organic matter... | ecosystem: Environmental > Aquatic > Marine >... | reverse complement strand
GGCACAGTATCAATACTAGAATTTGACAGAACATAGGAGGAAAATGAACGTCATAAAACCAGAGAAAATAATAGAAAAAATAACTAACCTTAAAACAGGTGAGGAATATAAGGATGATAATGAATGGAAATCAAAGGGTATACCTGAGACAGACATTCGAAGAGATATAAAAGTTCTTATGCCAAGCCTTGATATTTTTGGAGAAACAAAATAAGATAGATAAATTATGGCAATTTCAAGATCAGATATGAATAGACAACTCTACGATGAAGGTGGTATTACTACTCTAGAAGATGCTAAAAGAATGGCTCCTCCAGGAGAGTCTTTAGCATATATTAATCCAGAAGAAGCTGCACTTTTAAAATCATTAGGTGGAGCAGGTGAGGATGTTAATGGAACAGGAATTAAATCATATTTTATTAAAAAATTTATTAAAAAAGCAGGGAAGGCTGTAAAGAAAGTTGTTAAAAGCCCTATTGGAAAAGCTGCATTATTAGGGGCAATTGGTTTTGGTATACCAGGAACACAGTTTGGTGGTATATTAGGTAAAGGATCTTTAGGTTCTTTTTTTGGTAAAGGTAGTTTTAATCCTTTTATGGCAAAAGGAAAATTTAGTGGTTTAGGTAGTTTACTTAATAAAGCAAAGTTAGTTTCTGGAACAGGTGGGTTAACAAAATTTGGTAAACTTGCAAGTATTGCTGGAGTGTCAGGTCTTGGTGGTTTATTAGCATCACAAGAACAAGATGAAGATGAAATAGATGTTTCAGATATCGATAGAGGTGAAGGAATGAATATTCCTGATATAGTTAGACGTGCAAAATTAAATGATTCTGAGTTTAGATTTTTACCAGGTGCACAATTTACAAGCGCATATGCAGAAGGTGGTGAAGTGGGTGGAAGAAAAATGATGGTTGATAGATTAGAAGTAGAAGTGATGCCAGATGAATCTGAAGAAAGAGCTATGCTAGATGCAATGATGAATGACATTGATGAAGTAATGCCTGAAGATAGAAAAATAGAATTTTATAAATTATTAATACCTCAACTTAGAAAATCAGGTGAAATGTCTGATTCAGAATATGAGGGATTAATGGGTGAATTATTTGGAGAAGGTAAAGCTGAAGGAGGAATCATGAACCTTGGAGGTAATGAAATGGACCTTAGAGGTGGTGGTTTTGTACCATTAGGAGCCAAAGAAAAAGCAGATGATGTACCCGCTAGACTATCTAAAAATGAATTTGTAATGACAGCAGATGCAGTCAGAGCAGCAGGTGGAGGAAGTGTTGATAAAGGCGCAGATAAGATGTATAAGATGATGAAGAGTTTGGAGGCTCAAGTATAATGGCAATAACAGAAACTAGATCATTACCCGCACAGTTTATAGAAGATCTTGGAAAAGATTACGCGAAGCAATTAACAGCGACCACGGCTATTCCTGTTGATACTTCTAAATTTGCACCAACAGTTGCAGGGCAAGACGTACTACAAAAACAAGCAGCAACATTAGCAGGTTCAGGTGTTGGAGCTTTTCAACCATTTATACAAGCAGCGCAACAACAAGCAACAGCCGCTGGACAAACAGTAGGTGATGTTGGAACTACATTAAGTGGTATCGCTGGTTTAACTGGAGCACCAACTTCAACTCAAATGCAACAGTATATGTCACCTTATCAATCACAAGTAATTGATACAACTCTATCAGAGTTTGATAGACAAAAAGCTATACAAGAAAAATCTATCGCTGATCAAGCAATTGCATCAGGAGCATTTGGTGGTGGACGTGAAGGTGTACAAAGAGCAGAGTTTGCATCTCAATCAGGAAGAGATAGAGCAGCACTTCAAGCGCAATTATTACAACAAGGTTTCGGTCAAGCACAACAAGCTAGACAACAAGATATTCAAAACAGATTTGGTTTAGGGCAAGCGCAATCTGGATTAGCTGGACAACAATTAGGATTAGGACAATTTCAATCTGGATTAGCAGGTCAAGTACCACAATTACAAAGAGCAGATATATCTACACTAGGTCAAGTAGGTGCAGCGCAACAAGCGCAATCGCAAGCTGAATTAGATGCAGCTAGACAAGGTGCAAGAACAGCGGCCTATGAACCATTAGAGAGATTAGGATTCTTTGGTCAAGGTGTAACTGGATTGATGGGTGGATATCCTGCACAGTATCAATTCTCACAAACACCACCAGCATCACCATTACAAACTGCACTAGGATTAGGTACAGGACTAGCAGGAATATTCGGAGCATTGAAGTAACATGATGAATCGTATTTTAAAACGACCTATGTTTAGAATGGGTGGTCGAAGCGATGATGGTATTATGTCTGTTAGACCTGGGTATGCTGAAGGAGATTCTGTAAGAGCTGATATTGAAAAAGAAATTTATCCAAGTAATTTACTTGGAGATACGAGTAGATTATTATCAAACGTAGATGATGCTGTGTATAATTATGGACTTAGACCTTTAGGTAATTTAGCAAATTATGTTGTTGGTACAGGTGAAGGTATTAATACAATTAAAAAAAGAGATTCTGTTCAAGACAACATTGATAATCTTATAAAAGCAAGAGGACTTGATATTGATGGAATTAATTTAATAGGCTCTGCTGAAGCATCGGAAAATGATTTACCCCCTAGTTTAAGAGGTAAAAAAACAGATACTACTGATTCTACTAAGGATGATCAAACAAAAGAACTTTCTGACAATGATCTTAAAACAATGTATGAAGATTTATTACCATTATTTAAATCAGAATTATCTGCAGATGAAGATGAATTAAAAAGACAAAAGTATTTAGAACTAGCTAAGTTTGGCGCAAATATATTAGCACAACCTGGTGGTGATTTAGTTGGTGCTATTGGTAAAGCTGGTGCTCCAAGTATTGAGGGTTTAACAAGAATTGCAGAAACTAAAAGAAAAACTAATGCTGCAGCCAAAGCGATGGCATTAGAAGCTGCATTAAAACAAGCTGATCCTGGAACTATTAGAAAACAAGTAAATGATATTATGAGTTTAGACCCAAGTTTAAGTAAAACGGAAGCTTTAGCAAAAGTATTATCAACTGGGTCTGCCACAAAAGAAGCTACATCACAAGGTAGAATAGATGACTATGCAACAGATTTATTAGAAAGTGATTATGTAAAAGATAAAAAAGCTGGTAAATCAGCTGCTGAAGCAGTTGAAGAATCTGGTTTAGGTATTGGAGTATTTCAAAAAGATCCTGGTGAAAACTATACTCCAGGTGACTACTACATTTTTAAAAATGGTAAGGTAGGAAAATACGTAGGTAAGGATAAGAACGGTAAAGACGATTTTGCAGAACCTGGTGACGATAATTTTTAAGGAGGTGCCATGGGCTTTCAAATATCTCCAGAAGATAAAAAAACAGAAAAGAAAAAAGAACAAGACGTAGGATTTTTTGAATCTGCATTAGCAGGTGTTGCTACAGGTTTATGGAATATACCAAAAGGTTTTGTATCACTAGGTGCAGAACTATATGATTTAGCAGCAGATACAAACACAGCTAAAGATGTTGAACAATGGTTTGATGATGTTAATCCATTTGATGATGAAGCTGAAGCTAGAACAATCGGAAAAATTACACAAGCAATAACACAGATAGCACCTCTTGCAATTAAAGGAGCACAGCTTGGAACAAAGGCTGCACTAATTGCAAAGAGAGCTTTAGATGCAAAAAAAGCTGGTAAGTATTTAAGTTTAGCAAAAGTTGGATCTAAAATTATGGGCCCTACTACAGGAGCTATTGTCGGTTCAGGTGTTGGTGAAGCAATTGTTGCTGATGAAGATATTGGAACCTTTGCTGATATTGCTAGGGGTACTTCATTGGAACCTTTTGCAATTACCATGATGGATAAAGAAACTAAAGAAGGTAGATCAGAAGCATTTAGAAGATTAAAGAATAGATTAAAATTTGGAACTGAAGGTGCAATATTTAATCTTGCATTAGTAGGTGCTGGTAAAGGTATACAACAATTAAGAAAACCTGTTGAAACAGGATTACTTGAGTATGCAGAAAGTCCACTAAAAAGAAGACTACAAAAATATGGATTGTTTGGATTAAAGCCAGAAGGAACTGGAACTAAATATACTTTTGAAGCAAGACGTTTTGGTTTAGATAATATTAAAGCTGCTGAATTTGCAGCAAGTAAATCAGTTCAAGAATTAGATACATCTATTAAAGAACTAGGGGACGTGGTTAAAACTCAATACTACACTGCACCTAAAGGATTAAAAGAATCAGTAAGTTCACAAGAAAAATTTTTAACAGACTTGTATGATGTACTACGACCCATGGACAATGGATCAGAGTCTTTACTAACAGCCACTAGAAGAGAGGGCGGTAAAGATATTATAAAAAGTCAAATAGATGATGTTATTGCGTTTAAAAATATTAACGATGGTATCAAAGAAGTAACCGATCAAACAATTAAACTAGGTAATGACAGAGCTAAAAATTTAATTCCTGAAGCACAATTTACAGAACAAAGTCAGGCTTTATTAAAACAATCAAATACATTAACTAAACAATTAGATGATCTAACTAAGAAAAGACCTAACATAGAACAGCTAGTTAAAAAAACAGAGAAAGGTTTTTTTAAACAAAAAAATTATAGTAATACAAAACAGTTTAATGAATTATTAGATAAGGTTAGACGAGCTGGTGGTAATACAGAAAAGTTAGAAAACGCTGTAAAGAATTTTAGATTATCTGTTGATAATATGTCAGTGAGACTTCTTCAAAGAAGAATGCCTGGAGAAATTGCTGATGGTATAAAAGAAAACTTAGGTAAATATTTAAACTCTCAATATAGACAATTTGAATCATCAGGACCATTGATGAAATATAAACCAACGGAATCTCAAATTACTACAGCAATTGAATCTGTTAAAGCAAATAAGATAAAAGGATATCAAGAATTAAATAAAACAACACCTACAAAAGAAGTTCTTGAAAAATTAAATCAAGAAGCAACAGATGAGGTCAATCAATTTTTAAAAACTAAATCAGTAGATGAAGTAGATATTTTAAATTTAAGAAATGAAACAGGAGATGTTTTAAATAAAGCTACAAAAGCAGAAGTTGATTCTGTTGTCATTAAAGATTCAGTTTTAAAAAATAAAGTATTATTGCCATGGCAAGAAGAACTTGCAGGATTAATTAAAGATCCATCATATAGTTTTTATACAACAGTTAGTAAACAGGGACATTTAAATTATACATTAAAATATTTAGATGACATTGCTAAAACAGGATCACAAGGACCTAACAAATTTATTTTTGGTGCAGACGAATTATCAACTGCACAAAAAGCAGATCCATTAAAATTTAAATATATAGAACCAGGATCATCAACAAAAGGTCTATCACCATTAGAGGGTAAGTATATCAGAACACCTTTTTATGATTCAATATTTGATACAACTAGTAATTGGTTAAACAGAAGTGGTGTTGGAACTTTTTATAAATATGCAGTGCTTGCACCGAAAGCTGCATCACAAATTGCAAAAACAATTTTGTCACCAATAACTCACGTAAGAAACTTTATTAGTGCTGGAGCTTTTGTATCTGCTAATGGTGCATTCTTTCCAACTTATGGCGATGTTCAAACATTATTACCTAAATCTATGGGTGGACAAGGTGTATTTAAACAGTCTTATGACTTAACAGGAAAAAGAATATTAGGTACAATGACTAAAGCAGACGATGCTTTGTATGAAAGACTATTAAAAGTGGGTGTTGTAGATAGTCAGGTTCAAGTGGGTGAAGCAAAAAGACTTTTAAAAGATGTACTAAATAATCCAGGTGCCGCTGATTCAAGAGTATACACCGATCTTACTAATAATTTAAAAGATAAATTGTTAAAAGTTTATGGAAAAACTCAAGATGCTTATGTTGCAGAAGATGATTTCTGGAAAATTATAAACTGGAATTTGGAAAGAAATCGTTACTCTAAATTAGCAGAAACATTAAATGTTAACAAAGGTAATTATAAACAAGTTTTAGCAGAAGAGTCTACAAGAGGTAAATACTTTAGAAAATTAGTACAGAGAGATGAGTATGCTGCAGAAAGTTTTGATAATTTTTTAGATGAAGTAGCTGGTAGTTTAACAAGAAACAGAGTTCCTAACTATGGTTATGTTGGAAGAACTGCAAAAGCTTTAAGACAATCACCATTTGGAAACTTTATAGCTTTTCCTTTAGAAATTATGAGAACAGGTAATAACATATTTACAGGTGCTATTGACGATATAACTGCAGGTATTGGTAAAGGGACATTTGCAAGTCCAGAAATACCTGAATTGATGCAACTTGGTTTAAAAAGATTAACTAGTTTTGGTATGACGGTAGGTGGTGTTCCTTATGCATTAGCAGAAACATTTAAAGCTAAAAATGATGTAACTGATGAAGAGATGAATGCTCTTAGAAGAATGGTTCCTGAGTGGTCTAAAAACTCTACTCTTCTTCCAACAGGTAGAAATGAAAAAGGATATTTAAAATATGTAGACTTTAGTTATTCAAATGCATATGATACTTTAACAAGACCTTTTAGATCAGTAATGGGTGCATTGACTCAAGGAGACGTTACTGAAGAATCTTTAAAACAATCTTTAGCAAAAGGTATGTCTGATAGTTTATATGAACTGATGGAGCCATTTGCTTCAGAATCTATTTATACAGAAGCATTATTAGATTCTACTATTAGAAGAGGTATTGGTAGAGGTGGTAGAAGAGTCTGGTCTGAAGAAGATGACTTTGGTGTGAAAGCAGTTAAGGGAATTGGTCATATTGCTAAGTCATTAGCGCCTGGATCTATATCTCAATTTAAAAGATTAGAAAGAGCGTCAAGAGGATTAGCAGATAAAAAATATGGGCAAACATTTAATTTACAAGATGAGCTTCCAGGACTAGCTGGATTTAGAAGCATTCAATCTGACCCTGAAAGATCTCTACAATACATGACTACAAGATTTGGATCTAAACTTAAAAAAGATGATAACTTATTTATTGCACCACTACTAAAAGGTGGAAGAGTTAGTCCACAAGATATTATTAATTCTTATAAATATTCAGAGTCTAGAAGATTTGCTACGTTAAAAGAAATGTATCAAGATATTGAAGCGGCTAGAACTTTAGGTATGACTAATTCTAAAATTAGAAGAGAACTTCAAAAAAGAAAAGGTATTAAAAAAACTGTAATCAATGATTTATTAAGAGGGGTATACACTCCTAAACAACCTAGTAATTTCTTTCAGGAAAGAATGAGAAAAATAAATAGAGATCTAAATGAAAAAGAAGGTGTTGAAAAAGAAAATCCATATATGATTGCTTCTCCATTTTTAAGAAAAATTATATCTGAAAATAGATCTATTAATTTATTAGAAGATAACCCAGTGTTTCCTAATTTTGAAATACCAGAACCACAAATAACGGGACAAGAATCACGGATCACGACACCTAATTTAACATCACCCGCATCTATAAATACGCAAGTAGTACAGAGCCAAAATGTTAGCTCGACATTGCCTGCTAATTTTGCTAGTCTACCTACTGCTCAAAGAGCAAAAATAATAGAGGATTTTTTAAGATCATGATAAACAAAATTAAAAGTTTGGGCGGTGTGATAGGTCTATCCTATCGGGTTTCTATTGTAGCGGGGGTTACAATATAATGGCTAAAAAATCTGCATTACAAAAAATCGAGTCACACGAAAAACTTTGTAGAATTATGCAGAAACAAACTTTTGATCAGATCAAAGAAATGCAAGAACGAATTAAAAGATTAGAGTATTGGATTGTTGGCGGTATGGGAGCAGTGCTAATAGTTTTACTTTCAGATATCACAAAATAAAATATATGCAATTATCGCGAAATTTTTCTCTTCAAGAGCTTACCAAATCAGACACAGCTATACGTAAAGGTATAGACAACGAACCTAACGCAGATCAAATAGATAAACTAAAAGCATTATGTGAAAATATTTTACAACCAGTGCGTGATCAATTCGGTAGAGTAAAAGTGACCAGCGGCTATCGTAGTCCTGAGTTGTGTGTGGCCATAGGATCGAGTTTGACCAGTCAGCATTCAAAAGCTGAGGCCGTTGATTTCGAATGTCTTGGAGTCGACAACGCTGAAGTAGCGGACTGGGTTAAAATGAATTGTGAGGTAGATCAATTGATCCTCGAGTACTACACGCCTGGAGAACCTAACTCGGGATGGATCCACGCAAGCTATATACCTTTTAATCCTAGACACCAATATTTAAGAGCCTATCGTGAAGATAAAAAAACTAAATACAAACCAATTATTGGAAAAGCAGTAGATCTAATTTAGTGTGGTAGTTGTTAATTTAACGGCAATGAATACTTAGAGGCCTAATGCTCCGAATCAACTCCGTTCGTTAGAACAAGATGCTACCACTCACCTCAAGGTTACTCATCGGCCCCATTCTTAAAACTTATATCCAATCTCTTAATTCTTCACCCATAACTTCAGATGCAATATTAATTTTTTTACGTAAAGCTTTCACTATTTTTTCGTCAACAGTTTCTTCTGAAATTAAATCAACATAGGTTACAGATTTTTTCTGACCTATTCTATGTGCTCTATCTTCTGATTGTAATCTTTTCTCAAGATCATAACCATTAGAGTAATACACAACAGTGTTTGCTTGAGTTAATGTAATACCATATCCTCCTGTCTGAGGAGTACCAACAAAAAATCTACAGTCAGGATTTTCTTGAAAACGTTTGATGTTAGGTTGCCTGTCTTCTTGTGGAGTCAGTCCATAATAATCAACCACGGATCCTTCACCATATTCTTTTTCAATAGATTTTTTAATTTCAAACATATCTTTTTGATAGTTAGCCCAAATAATTGCCTTACCTTCTACCTCTTCTAAGACATTCATTAGTTCACTTATTCTATTACTTTTAATATTTTGAGTGCTACCATCATCAGCAGTGAAGTGACCACAAGTGATTTGATGTAATCTCATTAGCTGAGTTAAGACTGTAACTGTAGTTGTTTGTTTACCGTTTAATATAGCAAGAGCCATAGTCTTCATCTGTTTATAAAGTTTAGATTGTTCTTCAGTAAGTACAACATTTCTTTTAACATAAATTTTATCTGGTAAATCTAGGCAATCTTCTTTTAATACACGATAAGAAAAACCTTTTAGTTTATCGGATAACTCACCAATATTTTTAAAGAAGTTTACAACTTGTATCGATCTACCCTTTGCATGAATAGTTTTCATTTCAGCATACCTATTTCTAAAAGCATAGTATGATGCAAAGTCCAATAACCACGGACTAAGAAATTCACATTGACTATATAAATCTAGTGGGTTTTTTGTAATAGGAGAACCTGTCATGATTCTTCTATACTTTGCTAGTTTAGAAAGACTTAAAATATTTTTAGTTCTTTTCGCTGTAGAATTTTTTATAGTAGTTGATTCATCTACACCCATAATTGTATTGTGTGTTCTAAGAAATGAAGCTGCAAAGTCTGTGCCTTTTGATGTGCTCAATGCCTCAACATTCATAATTAAAATATGAAGTTTACTATCTGACTTTAATAGTTCATCTAAACTTTCTTTTTGTTTTTTAGTAATATTTGCTTGCCACATTACTGCCTTACTTTCTATATGATCTGGTAAGTGTGTTGGAATTTCTTGGTTATACCAAGTACCTATAACACCTTTAGGTGCAATAATTAAAGCACCATCAATCTTGCCTTTGTCATAAAGCATTGACATATTGTCAATTAATACTTTTGTTTTACCAGTACCCATCTCCATAAAATAAGCATAACTTTCCTTATTCCAGGATTTTTCTAACGCAGTTAATTGATGCGCATACGGTTTAGTTTTAAATTTATAATTCATAAATATTTTCTTCTTTCTGTATTGACTTCTATATAATCGATGTTATATCTTTTGTCAATGTCAGAAAGTACGAAGTATGAAAATTTAAAAAATAATTATGCACCAACGGTGTATGTTATTCAGGAAATTCCTGGTACACAATCAGGCAACCCTAAAATAAATATTATGGGTGCGTCTCATTATGGACAATTTAAATTTTTGTTACCAGAATTTTCACAAATGATTTTTTCTCCTGGCCCACTTATTTATAAGTTAAGAAAAGGTTTAAAAAATTATCATGTGAAAGATTATTTATTACTTACAGGAGATCCTGCAATCATTGGTGTTGCATGTTCTATTGTATCTGATATTACGCACGGTAAATACAACGTGCTTAAATGGGATAAGCAAGAAAGAAAATATTATCCTATTGAAATTAATCTATACGAGAAAGGAGAAATAGATGATTAACTTTGAACAAGACAAGACAAATATATTAGATAAAAGTGAGAATATAAAATCACTATCTGATGAAGTTCAAAAAATGGAATCTTTAGCAAAAGAAATAGAGGACATTGAAAAGAACTTAAAAGATAAGAAAAAAGATTTAGACGTTATATCAGGAGAGGTAATTCCTACCATGATGTCTGAGATGGGTCTATCCCAACTCAAACTAATGGACGGTTCACAGATAGACGTTAAGCCATTCTACAATGCTACCATTACAGTAGCTAATAGAGAATCGGCTTTTAACTGGCTTCGACAAAATGGTCTGGGAGATATTATCAAAAACGAAATGGTAGTATCTTTTGGCCGTGGAGAAGACAACAAGGCAGCAGAATATGCTGAACTTGCAAAGAGTCAGGGTCTTCAACCTGCGCAGAAATTAAAGGTTGAACCCATGACTCTAAAAGCGTTGGTCCGTCAGCGTATTGAGGCAGGAGAAGAAATGCCTACGGAAATTTTCAGCATCTTTGTTGGGAATAAAACTACGATAAAAAGGAAAAAATAATCATGACAAAAGAAACAAACCTTACGAAGAAGACAGAAGGTGCATTAGCAACAAATATGTTTGAAGCTGATGCGAACGCAGGTGCACACAACATAGAGCAGGATGATCTTGCTTTACCGTTCTTAAAAGT